>Ga0075108_10000403_pt1 | contig 26282 bp, 19 predicted proteins | sample AntAceMetag02UK1_FD_69797 | JGI IMG/M metagenome (GOLD analysis project Ga0075108, IMG submission 69797) | Saline lake microbial communities from Ace Lake, Antarctica - Antarctic Ace Lake Metagenome 02UK1 | ecosystem: Environmental > Aquatic > Non-marine Saline and Alkaline > Saline | place...
TGCCCGCTTACGATAAGCGTATCGTTCTTGGCCCGTTAATTTTCTGAAATCCATTTTTTCCATACCATGAATATACAAAAAATATCCCATATATAACGGTATATTAACGCTAGGTTAATAACGTCAAAAACATCGCCATGAAAAATCCAAGCCCTTTTGCCGTTCAAGTTCAAAATCAATTTATTGCTTATAGAGAAGGAACCCAATTTAAAATCAACGAACTTGCGGAACATTTCGTCATGGTTTCCTGTAATGTAATGAACGGGGATGCCTTTCGACGTCCATTCCATCAATATTTTTATCACTTTCATGTGCGTTTTAGGCCAGTAGTGCTTCTTAAATTGCCAGATATCTATGATGTCCCCGTTTAAGACTACTAGTTTTGGGTTAATCGATTTTAAATAGATGATCAACTCTTTAGCATGGCATCCATAGGTGCCCAGATGTATATCGGACAGCACTACAATGTCTACAGGTCTCTTCTTCATTGAATTTCTTGAAGAGAATATGTTTTTACCATTTTGAACTTTAATGGAGAAAAATAACTTTTAAGTCGCGATGCAAAAAAGTTTTCAAAAAATACGTTAAAGTAGGTTATAATATTTTTCATAGCACCACACAACTTTTTTACAAAGATTGATAGTTTAATAATGAAAAGGGTAAACCGGAAATTAATCTTTGGTTATTAAAATGTTATGTGTAAATCATGTATATACCCTATTTACAGTACTTTATTAACATATTAAAGTCCCTATTTCCACAAAAAAAAGTAGGAGAGTCTTAAGACTATGTCTTTATGAATTCGTTTAGGACTGCATAGTTCCCTTTACCCAAGGGTGCTTTATTTTTATAGACTTTGAGTTGTTTTAATCATTCTGCTGCACTCTATTGTTTTAGTATTTTTATTTGGCCTGTTAACCTTTCTTTGCTGCAACCTAACAACTCCTAAAGATGTTTTGTCTTACTTTATATCCAAAAGTTTAAATTTGGTTAAGTGTATTTTTTGAATTTAGTTTATCCTATTTTGTAAAATAATTCAAAGAATACCCAAACATTTTTTCTTAAAGCACTACTGTTTTTTAAATTAAATTGATAAAATGATCGAGCATATTAAGGGAATGTTCAGCAAAATGAACGATGCTACAAGGACCCAAGCTCTGGACTTGTTAAGGTCCGAATTTCAATTAAAAAGTGCCAAGGAGGCAAGAAATAGCTGGATTATTGGCGGAAGGATTCCGTTAGAAAACCAACAAAAAATAAGTGAACTATTTAAGCAGTTGTTAGAAATACAAGATGTGCAGGTAAAGGAAATTCTCGTTCATTTTTAAAGGACGTAATTCTTCGATCCTTTTTTATATCAACATGCACATAAGTTTGTTAAATAACAAAAACCAGCATAATTTGGATTTATACTGGTCTTTAAGGCTAACTCAAACTAACTCAAACTCGTGGTAAAAGTAGTAACCTTTTGATTGTTGCGGATTAAGCTAACATCAACATACCATCATTTAAAAAAAAGGTTCTTCTGGCCTTAGATAAATTGTTCGACCCTGTAATACCTACCGTTATTTATAGAAAGCCTACCTTTTTATAAATATAACGCATGACTCTTCATTAGGGTGCTATCCCCGTATAATTTCGCCATTGGACAAATCAATGGAAAAATTATTGGAAGCATTACTATGTAGTTGTTTTTGAACCATATTTAAAAATTGTGTTAGGGGATGCATCGTTTTATTTTTATCCCTTTTGCAACGGCATCGTCCAAGGCGATTTTAAAAGCAAAATAATTTTCGTTGAAAAGGCGGGTTGAACGCAGTTGCGCGGCCATAGTATGTATAAGGGTCTCGGAACTTTCAAAATCGGTTGGCCATGTATATCCTTGGTTATCTTCGAATTCTGGAAATACATTTACAAAATGGACATCTGCCATAATCGCCATCTGCAGCTCACCGGATATGTCTTTAGAATATCGGGTTGCGCTAAACAAAACCAAGTATGGCAGCTGGTAATTAGCAACAAAAACCTAAAGACCTTAGAGTGCATCTTAACCTCTATTTTTGATTCTCTCAAAAGACACACCGTCAAAACGAATCTTATAATTGGACGGAAAGAATCGACTAGGTGCATAATAATCCGTTGTAATGATCTGTGCACCCGATGCCTTTGCCTTTTCAAATCGGCCGTAATCATTTGTTCGCGCTTCTTGGGTATCGCCATCGGCGCGGGTACGCACCATATAGCCTGATTTTACCAGCAATCGGATTTTATCGAAATCGGCAACAGGGTCGTTGACAATTCTAAAGGCGGCCTCGGGGTTTCCTTCTTCTTTGTTAACGAACAATACCGCACCTTTTAAGTTTGGGAAGTTTTCCAGATACAGGTCAAGTTTTTCATCTCCTTCATCCAAAACAAAAAGGAATTTACCTTTAACCGCATCCAATTTTGGCCAACCGTCTTTCAAAACGGCTTTCTCCAAGGTGGTTCTTTTGCCCCGAACAAAATCTGGGGTTATCAGTTTTTCTTGCGGAATTATGGCCCTGATCTCATCGTCCAGATTTTTTAGGGCTTCGGTATCGAAGACCAAAGGATCCCTTGTTTGGGGTATTTTTGCGTCTTTGGTGTTCATCGTGATAATGATAGGGGTATGCCCCTTGTTTTTATCGGACCATTTTTTTAGTTCCATCAAAGCATCCTTGAACAACAATTGATGGCTGCGAAAATCGATTTCCTGCACGTGGAATATTTTCAGTCCAGGTTTTTTCAGCTTTTCTTCCTCGTCAAAGGGCAGAGGTGTAATACCGGAGGCTCTCACAATATCCAAACCTCCGGGATCGGAATGGTACCCGCCATTAGGGTCGTGAAAAACGTCCAGCTCCAAACCGCGCAGTCCCATGTTCAATTGGTCTGTCAGTGGAATATGTTCGTATTCCAACGAACTTAAAGCGGCACTCTTAGCCTTTAAGTAATCCATCAAAGGCTTTTCAATGGCTATCTTGTAACTGTTATGACTGCCAATGACCTGAATGTCGTTTAGCTTGGCCCCTGCAAAATCATTTTTTTGTGCCGTGACGTTAAAATAAGGTGCGGTCATTAAAAGTAACAAGAGCGTATTTACTAGTTTCATAGGTTTATTTTTACAGGTTTGATGCTTCTTTTAAAACTACTGAAAAAAATACGGCAAGAAACTAAATTCTTGCCGTATCCTTTAAATTTCATATCATTTTAATATCCCGAATTTTGAACTAAAAAACCTTCTACACCAGAGGCCCCATCTATAGCCCTTTGTGGGATAGGGAACAATCTTTTGTTAGGGTCGCTATCGGTCTTGTCGGTCCAACTATCCTCATATTTGCCAAAACGTATTTGATAGGTTCTTCTAAAACCTTCCCAGTAGAGTTCAAACCCAGTTTCCCTGAAGAGAATATCAAGATCTATGGAAGGTAGTGCTGCCGGTGTCTGGTCTGGACGGGCGTTCCTGGAAGTCCTTAAGGTATTCACATCTGCCAAGGCACCGGCATTGTCGCCCTTTCTAAGTTTGGCCTCGGCACGCATCAAGTATATCTCGCCCAAACGCATCAAAACTATATCAACGCTACTATTGGAACAGCAATTAGGTGCTGTATTGCTGAATTGATATTTTGAAAACCGGTGACCGGTATTGTGCAAACTGCCTTCATCCGTAAAGTTCACTTCCAGATTATGGTCTACATACCGGAGGTTTGCGCCACTCGTCCTTCTATTGATAACTGGGTAGATTCTTACACTACCGTCGTCACAAGTTAATATATTGCCTCCTTCATCTTTCCTTGGGCCCCAAATAGTACCGCGAAGAATTCCTCTATCGATCTGAAAATCTAGGGCAGGCACACAATAGAAATGATCGGCATCGTTTGTTGGGCTTACGCCGGTAAGATCTCTTAAATTTTCTGGTATAACCGTATTCTCTTGAAAAAAGCGCGCATCGGCATCTGCCGGATCTACGGCCCCATAGGCATCTACCCAAGTTTGATAAAAGTCAGGGGTTACACCTACAGCATCTGTTCCCCGTGTGTTGGGAAACTCCGGCCTTGGGATCTGATCACCGGATATGGACCAATACGCCCAACGACCGTGATCTGTTTGTAGCACGCCCCTTTGATCCAATGAAAATATAATCTCGGGATTTGTATTATTATCGTCATTGAACAAGGCAAAGTATTCCGGGGACAACGAATAAGACCCTGCAATGATATCGTTGGTGTATTGAATTACCTTGTCCATGTCCGCATCGGTAAAGTTCGGTGTCCCGTACGGATCCCGATACACGGCTGCATTCAAATATAAACGTGCCAGTAATCCGCTTACAGCGTCTTTAGTAAACCGGCCTGGACCTTTATTGTTGTTTATTACATTGACTACGGACAGTAGCTCGCTCTCAATATAATCAACAGCCTCTTGCCCCCTAAGAATTTCAGATATTTCAGAGGAACTCTCCTTCCTAAAAACGATGCCCCAGTTGTCAAGCGCCAACAGATTAAGGTATGCCTTAGTAGTTACCATTTCATAAAGCGCATCTTGCGCCGCGGTATCCCCTGTTTCCGCTTCGGGTGCAAGACGTTCGATCGCTATTACCGCCCTAGACAAGGATAGCGTTATAAAATTCCAGGTATCCCCTACAAAACTATTGCCAGGCGTCATTAAATGTTGGTGCACCGCTATAAACTTGCCCCCGTCGAACCAGTCCCTACCTCCGCGGTTGGGAAGGATACCCTCATCCGATGCCACTTCCTGAAGGCCAAAATTTGTGGTATGCAACCAGACTTGGCGCATGAGTCCATATACCGGGGCAATAGATCCGCTTACAACTTCGGCTTGGCCAGTACCCGTTAATGATTCGTCCAGTACTTCTTCCTCTAGATTTGTACAGCTAAAAAATGCGAGCAAAAATGCCAGTACCGGAAATGCTCTGTAAACTCTATTCTTTTTCATACTATTTGTTCTTTGAAATTAAAAAATCCTTTGTTGTTCTATCAGAATGTTACGTTAAGGGCAAATAAGAATGTTCTTGCCCTAGGGTATGTAAAACGGTCAATGCCGAAGGTTTGAATCTCCCCCGAAGTAGAACCGGTATTGACTTCCGGGTCAAATCCCGAGTAATTGGTCAGTACAAATAAATTCTGCCCTGTCAGCGATAGGCGGATATTCTGCAGCGCATCCCCCAATCCAATTTTATCCCCCTTAAGGTTATATCCTATAGTCGCGTTGTTTAACCTTAGGAAAGAGCCGTCTTCCAAGTACCGTGTAGATACGGTATTGGAGTTGCTCAAAGACTCCGTCGGAAACTGCACTGCAAAATCGGTCGTATTATTTGATCGAGCCAATTGTGCCTTGTTGAAGAGCGACATGGTCGTATGGTTGTAAATCTCGTTGCCCGAGACCCCGTTAAAATTAAATCCTAGGTCGAAGGCCCTATATTTAAAGTTGAGATAAAACGCATAGATAATATCGGGAATCGCGCTGCCCACTACCCTTCGGTCGTCGTCCAAGATAGCCCCGTCACCATTGGTATCCCTAAACTGGTTGAGGCCATCGGCACCGATGCCATCAAATTCGAGCATATAAAACGCCCCTATAGGCTCGTTGTTGATATATCCGTTTATGGTAGCGCCCGTTTGTCCAGATCCTTGCGCCGCACCCGTAGTAAGCACAGAATAAGGCGAATCCCTTACTTCGTTACTAATAAAGGTAACGTTGCCCCCTATGTTATAGGAAAAATCGTTTAGCGCATCGCTATTGTAATCCAATGCTAGTTCCACACCGCTATTATGAATTTCCATATTGTCGATATTGTCCCAAAAGGTAGAGGTGGGCTCCACGGGATCTGATGGCACGACCTCCAGCAAAATATTGGAAGATACTTTATTGAAATAATCTACCGTACCGGTCAATTTATAGTCAAAAAGTGCAAAATCTACACCCAAGTCTATTTGGGTGGATACCTCCCATTGCAGATTTGGGTTGGCCAAACGCGTAAAGACAATACCAAAAGGAAAGTCGTCTATAGAATTGCCCTCGGTATCTATGGGGTAGGTGTTTAGGCTTTGGGCGCCCGTTATCAAACGATCTTCTGAAAAACTTGCCTTTGTGATTTTGGAAGGAATCTCTTGGTTGCCCGTTTGGCCCCAGCTTGCGCGCAACTTAAGGTTATTAAAGACCGAGTTCTTCATAAAATCTTCATTACTTATGTTCCAGCCCAATGCAAAGGCGGGGAAATAACCATATTTGTTGTTATCCCCGAACTTTGAAGATCCATCTGCACGCAGTGTGGCGGTCAACAGATATTTATCGGCATAAGTATAGTTTGCCCTGCCAAAAAAGGACTGTAGTTCGTTCTTCTCTGCAGCGGCGTTTACCGTCGTGGGAAATTCATTCGTATTGGTCTGATCTTGGAACCTTGGTTCGATATTGTTATTAGCAAAGCCCCGATACAAGAATGTTCGATTCTCGTTTGCAAATTGCTGGTAAGAATGGCCTGCGAGTAAATTAAGGTTGTGTGCGTCGTTGTTCCAAGAATAGGTAAGTGTGTTCTCTACCAGCTTGTTGGTATTCGAATTAATCGTACTTTCCAAGGATCCATTGGAAATATTGGATTCGTTCACGACTTCGGGAAAAGGCCGGTACTGTTCGTCCCTGTTCGTGGCGGAGTAATCTACCCCGAGGTTCAATTTGTACACTAAGCCGTCCAATATTTCTACTGAAGGCGAAATACTGGCCAAAATACGGTTGTTGATCGCAGTATCGCTGAAGAGTTCGTTTCTTTTTATCGGGTTTAAGGCGTTTGTGTTCAAAACGGTGGGTTCGCCGTCGGTGAGCGGCGCGATCGTAGGGTTTAGGCTTAGCATGTCACTAATAGTACCGGTGATTACAGGCCTTAGATTTTCGGTTCGGGAAGCGGTGAGGTTATAATCAATGTTCAGCCTTCCGTTGAGTCCCTTTTGGTTAATGTTCAATTTACCGGAATACCGCTCAAGATTGCTGTTTACCAGGATACCTTCTTGTTCTTGATAGCCCACCGATGCGAAATAGGCAAATTTTTCGGCCATAGCACCGCTCATGGAGAAATTGACATTGTTCGAAACGCCTGTTTGGGTCAGTTCTTCTTGCCAATCGGTATTTCCGCCAAAATCTTCTAGCGTGCCGCCTATGGCCGCTACTTGGCTGCGAAAGGTGTTTGCATCGAAGACATCGATCTTCTTGGATATTGATGACAGCGCGGTGGATGCTGAAAAGTTCATTTCGGTCTTGCCAGACCGCCCTCTTTTGGTGGTGATGACCACGACCCCGTTCGATGCCCTAGATCCATAAACGGCCGTGGCACTAGCATCTTTTAAGACATCTATGCTGGCAATATCTTGTGGATTAAGAAAGTTGAGAGGGTTGGTGTCGACACCTGTGTTGGCATTGTCCAACAAAAATCCGTCGACTACGTATAGCGGCTGTGTTCCGGAACGCAAACTACCAATACCCCTGATAATTACATTTTGTGCTGCCCCTGGCTCACCACTAGTGGCTGCAATGTTAACCCCCGCCAATTTACCTTGCAAAAGTTCACCTGGGTTCGTGACAACGCCTTGGTTGAAATCCTCGCTCTTTACCGATGCTATAGCACCGGTAACGTCGGACCTTCTTTGGGTACCGTACCCGACCACGACCACATCCTCGAGCTGGGTGGCATCCGGTTCCAATTGGACGTTTATGAAAGTCTGTTGGCTTAGAGTAACTTCTTTGGTGGTATAGCCCAAATAGGAAACCTGCAGTACAGCATTGTTACTGGAAACCTCAATGGTAAAATTACCATCAAAATCGGAAGTAGTTCCGTTCTTCGTGCCTTTTTCAAGCACAGAAGCTCCTGGTAAGGGCGCGCCCGTTTCGTCAACAACTGTTCCTGAAACAGTCTGTTGCTCATTAAAAAAGGTATTAATGAGAACAGTAGTTTTGAAAGTAGCATTTTTTTCAATACTTTTCGGGTCTATGTCTACCGCAGAAACGTAAAACGTTCCTGAAATAAGGACATACATTCCCAAAACAAATTTTGGGAGGGTTTTTTTAAAATACATCATAAGTGTTGGGTTTTTTAGTGATTCTCAGTGCTTTTTTAGAGAGCCTGTTGACGCAGGCTCTTTTTTGTTCAGGTGTTAAATAAAATCCAAAAGTACATTATGGCTAGCCTTTCCCGCGTTACCTAAAATTTAAGTTTATATTATGATTAAGGTTGTAATTGGAGGGGTTTGTTAAGGGAGGGTTATTCGTAAAAAAAAGGGGGAATAAAGTGGACTTAGGCAGGGTGTCGTTCGGTAAATATGCGTAGTCAATCTTCTGTAGAAACCCCAAGTGCATTTATTATTTTCTCAAAGAGGATATTGTTTTCATAGATTCCTTGAAATTCATTGGATCGGGGGCCGTACGCGAAAACGGGAACCATAATGCCAGTATGATCGTCTGTTGTAAAATCGCCCTCTATTTCGCTTATTGCAATATTCCCTTGCGGAAGTGTCAAACCTCCTGTTTCATGGTCAGCGGTAATAATGATAAGTGTGTTTTTGTCCGAATCGGCAAATTTTAAGGCCTCTGTAATCGCTTTGTCGAAGGCGATGCTTTCGTCGATAACGCCACCAATAGTATTCGAATGGCCGTTGGAATCGATTTTAGCACCTTCTACCATCAAGAAAAATGGCTTGCTTTTTTTGTCAAGATAATTAAGCACGTTCTTGACAGCATTTGAAAGTGAAGCGGGACTCGTTATGCCGGAAAACAAAAATCCAATTTTCTCTTTTTTGCTGTTACCGATTTCTTCCATAGACGCTTGCATTTGAAAAGAACCGATATTATTTTTTCCTTGGGATGCCGCATCTGAACTACTTACAAAGACCGATAACTTACTTTTAAGAAAATCGTCATTGATGGCCTCGGCCATATCACGGTCCTTTTGATGGGCATAAAAAGAAGAAGGTGTCGCGCCTGTAATTTGATCGGTGGTCACAATGCCGGAAACGAATCCTTTTTCGGCGAGTAGCTCCGTGATATTTTTCAAAGGATTTCCATTTTCATCTACCCCGATCGCCCGGTTCGGAACTTTCACGCCCGTAGCGATGGCCGTTGCCCCACCTGCGGAATCGGTGGTAAAATCATTGCTCGACTGTGTTTTTAAAAATCCGATATTGCGCAATTGCGTTAGGGTCAATTCGCCTTTATTGGCCAAAGTGGTCGCCGAAATCTGTGCCAAACCGTTGCCGTCGCCAATTAGAATCCCGCATTTACATAAACGCCAGAGCGTTCTTCGTTTACGATATATGGAAAAACATCCCAACTGCCGAAAGCGGCCACTTTGCCTTTGTACCTTGGGTCGGAATTGGCAATTTCTAAAATCGTTTTATTCGGATTGGGAATTTTATCGTTGCTATCGATCCGGGCATCATCTGCCTTTCCGGTCAAAATTTCATTATAGCCCGGATAGGAAAACCACATTTTGTTGGTCAGATCTACCTTGCTGCCCAGATTTCGATTCCCGTGAATCTGGCCCATTTTTGAGACTTCTTTCCAGAAAAAGGGCATCAAAGCCTCGCGTCGTTTTTTCGGGGTCTCGCGCCAAAACTGTTCTTTTAGTTCGGTGGTGTCGTTCACATACTTTTTATTGGTTATTAAAAGCGGGTCGGCACCTGAAAAAACTTCCTGAAAGCGGAGTCCGTCTAAAGTTATCAAGACTACTTTTGTGGCATTTTCCTGCGGATATAAGGCATACGCCATTGATAGCATCAGAGCAAAAATCGTTACTTTTTTTTTCATTGCGGTTTGGTTTTAAAGGTGAGCGTATCTGACCAATCACTCCAGTTCAAATGTTGATCACGGTACCGAACGCGCCAAAAATAGGTTGTGTTCGGTTGTAGCCTTTTGGTTTCCTCGTCTATCAGGTCATCCCCTTTTTGCCGATCTTCCAAATAATACCAGTTTTCAGATTGTTTCCAACTATCCAAAGACAAACTGGTGAAATCGCTTTCGGTAGCAACCTGCCAATGTGAAGCGGCATGGTACGCGCCATCAAAATTGCTTTTGAACATATCGGCCTTCAGTAAAGTTCCGGCAAGGGTTATTTCTTCATTAGAAGGGGTCAGCCCTTGGGGAGCGTTTGGCTTGCGTTCTTTTTTAAACACGGTGATCTCATCGGTTTTTTCATTCTCGCGAAAAGTGTTCTCATTGCCCCGACTTATGCGCTTTACCGTGAATTTAGGGTCGTCTTCACTACCATCGACCTCTACCATCACAAAACCGTATTCATCTTGGGTTACGGTGAACTCGTCATAATCCCTTCCTTCGAATTCTCCCCAATTATCAATTGCACCACCTGCCGTGGCTACATTAATCCAAAGGTGTTTGTGTTCTTTACTTTGTCCTCGGGAGTACCCATGGGTATGGCCGAAAAAGTGCAGGCTGGGCTTCCCTGTTTTAGTGGAGAATTCTTCTAAAAGTTTTACCACTTTTTCTGATGAGGGTCTCTCCCCTGGGATCCATAATTCCGATTTATGGGGATGGTGCAATTGGGCGAAAACAAAATCGATATCTTCGTTGCTTTCCGTTTGTTTCAGAACTTCCTCCAACCATACAAATTGGTCTTTGCTATCGGCATACCCATCGTTGGAATTCAACCCAATGATGCGAACGTTGCCATAATCTTTAAACCACCAATGTTCCGCATAGGCGGGTGTGCCGTTTTTTGGAAGACTGAAATATTTAAAGTAAAACGAACTGTTCTTTTCATGGTTTCCCAAGACCGGATATACCGGCACCTCGGCCAACAGTTTTTGCGCCGGGTCGAAAAAATGTTCTTTCCATTGAAAATATTTGGTACCGTTTTCCACAAGATCACCGGGAATCATGACCAATGCCAAATTATTTGGGAGCTTTCCGCCGTATTCTGCTTTTAGATAGGGCAAAATACCATCGTTTACGATTTCAGAAAATTTATTTGGCTCTTGGGAGTCGTATTGCATATCGCTCATGGCCAATAGTTGAAACGATTCATTATCCGATGCAAAGGGTGGGGTCTTGAATTGAAAAATTTCGGAAACCGCCTTCCCAGTGCTCACCCGATAGTAATATTCCGTAAAGCGTTTCAGGCCTTCCAGTTTTACCTCGTGAATGCGCGCTTCGCTAAAATTGATATCGTAGGAAATGCCACTTGCTTTTTTACCCAATCCAGGGCTCAACCCATATTCAACGGTACTTTCCTCACCCGAAGAAGTCTCCCACATAATTTTTATCGACGTGGGTTGGGCATCTTGTAGATAGGGTTGTACCCGAATTTCTGTACTTATTTTTTGCGCGTGGAGCGTAATCCCAAAAATTAGTAGTAGTAAAAAGAAATTTTTTCGTTTCATTTCAATGATTTTTTAATTGGTCAAAACTGTCGTCCAAAATCTGTAAAGCGTGTTGTAAGTCCTCCCGTTTTATGGTCAAAGCCGGGGCCAGTTGTAGTACATTGCCCGCAGAAACCTTAAAACTGAGGCCGTTTTTAAGGCATTCGTACATGACTTTTTCGGCCTCATAGATTGCTTTTTTCTTAGTATTCCTGTCTTTTACCAGTTCAATGCCCCAAAGCAGTCCCATACCACGAATATCGCCGATGATGTCATGATTTTGAAATAATTTGTTCATTTCGGCACACATAAAGGCTTCATCTTTTACTACTTTTTCTAGGATTTTTTCTTCCTCCAAAATTTCTAAGGTCGTTAAACCTGCCATAGCACCGAGAGGACTTTTCTCGTGCGTATAATGCCCCAAGGAAATATCCCCGAACCTATTATATTGGTCTCTTGTAACTATAGCCGCCTGGGGAATGATTCCACCGCCCAATCCCTTGCCCAAACACAAGATGTCTGGCTCTATGCCGTAATGTTCAAATGCGAACATTTTTCCCGTTCTGCCCAATGCAATGGGGATTTCATCCAATATAAGCAATACGCCATACCTATTGCACAATAAACGTACTTCTTGCCAAAACGCTCTGGACGGAATTTGAACATCCGTATTCCGAACCGTCTCGGCCAAAAATGCGCCGATATCTCCTTCCTTGGCAAACACATATTCTAAATACTCTAGACATTTTGATTGGTCGCCCTCAAAAATTCCTCGATAGCTTACGGGAGGCGGAATACGTTCAACGCCGGGCAACAAAGGCCCCATATGTTCTCTAAAAACCGATTCGCCTCCAACACTTATGGCATCTAGGGAAGCCCCGTGAAAGGAATCCCAAAAAGAGACAATTTTATATTTTCCGGTAACCGCACGCGCCAATTTAAGCGCAATTCCTATTGCCGAACTTCCATTGGGGGTAAGTAATGTTCTATTTAAATCAGAAGGTAGAAGGGAAGCTAATTTTTCGGCAAAATTAATAGCCACCTCGTTGGTATAACGTCGTGTGGAAAAGGTCAATGATTGTAACTGATCCGTCAGGCGTTCTACCAATTTCGGATGCGAAAACCCAAGTTGATGCACATTGTTGCCATGGAAATCCAAGTATTTTTTCCCCGATATATTTTCAATATAAGGGCCTTCACAATTTTGTAAAACATCTAAACATGGGGTAGAAAGGGCTTGGTGCAAAAAGTAGCGGGCATCTTTGTCCAAAAGTATTTTGGTAGCTTCGTCTAATTCATTTTTCAACCATTCGCAACGCGCTGGAGTGCTATTGATATCGCCCTCGGTGCGTTTATTAATTGCCATTTCATTAGGATTATCTTGATGCATATGGCCCGTGTTTTGAAAGTACTTCCCGTTTTTCGGAAGCATCGTTCAAGATAACCACTTCGTACGAATTCCCCCCTTCTTGAACACGGATTACGATATGTCCGTTTTGACTTTTGTACTGGTTTAATCGCTCGCCGATGACATCTTTGTTCGGTTGTAGCATAACGGTCGAAAATAGATCACGTTCGCCGGGATAGAGTTCTTGGGAGGTGATCCGCCGTAAAACCTCTTCCCCGGGATGGTCCGATGACCAATTTTGCTGCACCCATACCCGCGGCCGTATCGCACGCACATAAAACGCATTTTGCGAATCGCGGTTGCCGTGGTGGTTTAAAGTGGCCACGTCTACCGCACCCAAAACAGGGGCGATATTCGTTTCTATGGAATTCAGGTCCGTACCCCCAACAGCATCGATACCACTACTATCGCCACCGGTAAAATAATCGAAATCGCCATATGATATTTTGATACAGGTACTCAGTGGATTTTCACCGGGGTATTCGCCTTCGGAAAATAGGGAAAAAGTATTTTCATTTTCCCCGGACCAAATAGTACCGTTCACGGCAATGTTACGAACCGCGAAATTCGGGAAACTTTTTGGCTCGTTTTTTAAACCGATCTGGTTTCGTTTTCCCGCTTGTATGGTTTCGTGCTGCAGTCCGTTGATTTTGGAATGATGGTCGATAAACTGCCAATAGTTCTTGAGCGTGGCAATCATTCCGTAGGCATCTTTTTGGGCGAATTTCTTTTGAATTTCGGTATCCTTTAAATTGATGGGATACCTGCTGCCCCGGTCCAACAGCGTTTTTATGGGCAGGTAATGGCCGACCGAGGTAATTCCTGTTAACGCGTAATTTCCCTTGTCCGACATTTTTCGATCGGCATCCATTTCGCCAAAATGGTCGTCGTGGTAGTGGGTTATCAGGGCGTAATGGAGCAGTGGTTTGTTCTCTTTGGGAAGAAATTGTTTTATATAATCTACAATCCATTCCGGTGCGGATTTGGAACTGTTCGGCACTGCCTTCGAATTTCTGGTCGAAAGCGTTCTTGGGTGCGTTTCCGACATATCGCCCGCATCTACCAATAGCGTAGTGCCGTCGGGCAAAATCATAAAAGCCGCATCCCCGCGGCCAGTATTGATATGGTGGATCTCCAGCATTCCTTTTTTCCACGGCGATAATTGTTCCCCTTTTTGTTGGGAAAAACAGGAAAAGGACATCAAGAACAGCCCAAGAGCAATAAGGGTTCGCATCTGCATTTTAGTGTTTTTTTTTGGAATTCGGGTTTTGATTTTTTTTTAGAATTTGTGCACATCATAGGCACTGCGCCAAGGTAGTTTATTCGGTTCTCAGCATCGTGGTAGGTAAAATCTGTTTCGGCATGTTCGGACTTTCGATATACACATCGAGCCAGCCATCGCCTCCACCGTTGAACCAAAGGACTTCCAATTGGTGTTTTCCCGCTGCCAAATCGATCGTTCCATCCTTTTCACGAACGCCGTGATCGCCATCGTTGTCGACTACCAATGTATTGGCGATCAACAATTTGCTGCCATCGTCGGAGCGGGTATAAAAGGTATAGCTGTCGGCCTGATCTATTTCGATTTGGGCCGAGAAACGCACTGCCGTATTTTCCTTTATTTTATCGCGGATCTCATCGGAAGTTATCTCGAAACAATTGCCTTTAACATCGGGTTTTCTGTTCGCCAGGACGGGAACGAAACTTAAATCGTCCAAATAAAAGATGGCATAACGGACCGATTGCCCGTTGATTTTATCTTTGATCCTAAAATAGGCTTCCGCAACTGGACTATTTATTTTCCCTCCATTAAAAATGGCAGATTTCACAACGGTATTGTGATCGATTTCAATAGAATAGCCGACCAGTTCAGCATCTTTGGTAGGTACCGTACCGTCTAAGGTATATCGCATTTTTCCTTCTTTATTTGGGTTCTTGATCTGTATGTTTAGGTGTTCGTCGAAAAGGCCGCCCGCTTTTTTATAGCCGTTGGTCGCAGGCAAGATTATAGGTTCTTTCAATCGCTCCAAAACGGGATACGCATCTTCCGATTGAAATCCCTCAAAAGCAGTCTTAACAGGCCTGCCTATCCAAGCTTCAGGTGTTTTCAGCCCCAAGGCAAAGGCTACCGTTGCCGCATTATCATACTGATAAACAGGATATTTTATCTTGTGATTTTTCTTTACGGATTTTCCCCAAACAATAAACGGGATTTCGATTTCCTGAAGCGTTTCCCCGCCGTGCCCTTTTCCGAGGCCGCCATGATCGGCACTGATAATGACGAGCGTATTTTTGGCCATTCCGCCGGTTTCAATGGCTGTTATGACCTTACCCAAAAGAAAATCCGCCTTTTCTACGGAGCTGTAGTATTCCGGTGTCCCATGCCCGAACTCATGTCCGGCATGGTCCACATGGTCAAAATGGATAAACGTGAACTTCGGTTTCTTTTCTTGGATATAGAAACGCGCAATTTCCGCTGTTTCTTCTTCGGATTTCGGATGCACATCATAATCGACCGCTTCTTTTTCGAACAAACGACCAAAACCGCCCCAATGATAGACCGCGCCGATCTCGGCGTTTTTTATTTGGGAATCTATGACATGGAAAATAGTAGGGAATATAAAATCCTCACTTTGCGCGATTGCAGGAAGTACTAAATGGTCTTTTTCCCAAGCATTGGAGGTAATGCCATGTTGCTCTGGCCCAGCACCCATGATCATCGAGGCCCAATTAGGGCTAGAGCTGGTGGGCATGACAGCGCGGGCGTGCATGGTGTGCGCCCCTTCGTTCATTATTTTGTCAAAATTAGGGGTCTTGGCGTTTTGTAGCCCGTCCGGACTCAAGCCGTCAAAACCGATAACGACTACATGTTCGATACCGAGGGCAATATCTACTGTGTTTTTAAGGGAACAAGAAGACCATAGGGAAATAATCCCTATGGTCAACAGTATAGTTAATGGTTGGCACTCATTTTTAGTCTTAATCAACATCCCACCACAATTTGGTATTTATATTATCGACACCCATACGCGAAACTGCCGCATTGTAATTGTCCTCATTGGTCGCCTTTACGGAATTGGGATATTGATATCTTACAGGGACAAGGTCGCCATTTACATTGTCCCTGCCGGGAACTACTTCGGGCATTCCGCTACGGCGCCAATCGGACCAGCCTTCAAAACCGGTATAGAACAGGGAAATCCATTTTTGCAACGCTATTTTGGCCAATTTCTCATCCGCAGAACCGATCAATACAACCCTACTTTGCGCCAAATACGCATCTAGATCGGTAGTCTGCATAGCCGTTGCGATTTCCGTCCACCCTCCGGCGGCAACCCTTTCGGTGTAATATTCAAAAGAGGCACGGATTCCGTTTTCATAGAAATCTGTGGCATCGCCTACCGCGATCCATCCTTTTTCCCGTGCTTCCGCCAAGATAAACTGGAGTTCGGAATAGCTCATGATAATCGTTTGGGAAGCCGTTGGGGAGGCTTGTTCTGGATTGCAGGCCCTACAGGCCAAAAGTATGCCTAATCTTGAAATAAAATTCGACCCAGATTCATCGGGATTTCCGGTAGGGCTATAGCCCAGGGCCGCTTCATCGTTCAATCCGTTCGGCATGCCCACGTAATCATCAAAGTTATCGGAATAGATTCCTTTCTCCGAGGCCGTGGTCGGTTGGGCAAAAACCACCAAACGGGTATCATTGAGTTCCTTTAACCGAGTTTCCAAGGTCTGGCTTAAACGTACCTCGTCAAAACTTCCGGAACGGGTATCATATTTAGGCTGTGGATTGTCTGAATTCCATTGTACCAAGGCCATATCGGCATTGTTCTCGAAAATAGGATAGGTCGCTGCATCGTTCGCAATCTGTGCCATACCGGCAATCGCCTTGCCATTATCGATGTCACTGATGCGCATCAACAGACGTAGGCGAAGCGAGTTTGCGAACTTGCGCCATTTTAAAATATCGCCGCCGTAAAAGATATCCCCAGAAATATTCGATTGCCCGGTCAACGCAGTATTTGCGGTTTCCAGATCGGCCAAAATACCATCGTAAATGGCTTGTTGGGGGTCAAATACGGGGCGTGCGTTTCCTTCGGATATTCCTTGAGTAGCTTCGGAATAGGGCACATCGCCATAGGCATCGGTCACGTAGGAAAAAATCCAGGATTTCATGACCAAGGCCACCCCATAATAATTTTGGGCCTCGGGATTTTCTTGTGTTGCACGTATGATATTCTCAACATCGCGCAAGGAAGCGTAGGCATCGTTGTACGGTGTGCCGGTAGGCGACCAGTTGTATACATCGCCACTGGTAAACTGCAAACGCGCGCCGTACTGCATCACGGTAAATCCTTCTTCCCAGCCTTCATTGCCCCAGTTATAGGCCATTTCCCGTTGTATACCGGGCAATAAAAGTTCGGGCTCCGCCGAGGAAGGAAAATTGGGGTTTATATTTATGGTATCAAAATCATCGGTACAGGAAAGGGCCAAGACCAAGGAAAGTGCTAATACAAGTTGTTTTTTCATTTTTTTTGATTTTTCTGTTTAACTGATTTTAGAAACCTAACTGTAAATTAAATGTGAACAGACGTGTGCTGGGATAGGACATGTTCTCAATGCCCGGCTGCAGTGTACCTCCGGATACGCCGACCGTTTCGGGGTCAAAATGCGGGTTGTCTGTCCACAACAGTAAGTTTCTGCCGGTTACGGAAAACCGAGCGCTTGAAATGGGCAGACGTTCCAAGATTTTCTGTGAAAAGGAATAGCCAAGGGTAACTTCCCTTAATTTGGTATAGGAAGCATCATACTTCGCCGCTTCCACATTGTCCCTCTCGTAAAAACGGTTGTTATAGGTACGTGCATCTACATTTGTGGTGTTGGGCACATAGACAGGATTGGCCGTTGTTCCAGTATTCCGGACACCCTGTGCCACTATACCGGTTTCCCTGCCTTCCAAGGTTTCCATTAACTGACCTGAGGTACTGCCAATGGTCTTGGTACGCGACACCACTATACCACCTTGACGGGTATCTATTAAAAAACCAAGATCTACATTTTTGTACTTAAAGGTATTTTGAAATCCCAAGGTAAAATCTGGCGCATAGTCACCTTGGTAAACCAAATCATCGGTTCGGATGGGAATGCCCTGCGCGTTCACTATTTTTTGACCAAAAAATTCACTGTTCGGATCTTCTACCCGTTGAAAGCCTCGACCATAAATGGCACTAATAGACTCCCCTTCGCGGGCTTGGATGAACGCACCGTTCCTACTGGTCAATGTAAAGTTTACTCCTCCAAGATCTTTTACCTCGCTACGGTTCGTAGCAAAATTAAAGATCGCATTCCATTTAAAGTTATTGGTTAAAATGGGCACAAAGTTGGCAATAGCCTCGAACCCGTAGTTGCGCACTTCGCCGGCGTTAATTAATTGGCTGGTATAGCCACTGGCAATGTCCGTATCTATATTAATAATCTGGTTTCTGGTGGTACTGTCATAATAGGTAAGGTCCAAGTTGACCCTGCTTTGAAAAAAGCGAAGGTCCAAACCAAACTCGGTTGAGGCAGTAATCTCCGGTTTTAGGTCGGCATTTGGTATAAGGGATGATTCTGTTAAAATAGGTGTTGCACCATCAAAGGGAATTTCATTTCGGTAGAAACTTCTTAGTCTATAGGGATCTGTGTCGTTACCCACTTCGGCATAAGCTGCTCGGAGCTTGGCAAAAGTAATCCAACTTGGCATGGTAATGATTTCACTGGCAATAGCACTAAGGGTGGCAGAAGGGTAGAAATAGGAATTGTTGTTTTCCGGAAGGGTACTGGACCAATCGTTTCTACCGGTAACATCCAAGAAGATCTTATCATCATAGGCAAAGCGAGCAAAACCGTACAGGCTATTTATTCGCTTTTCATAGTCGTCTGCTGACACCTGTACTGCCTGTCTACTATTGTTAAAGGAGTAGACACCTGGATTAATCAATTGCGGGGCAACGGTTTTGTTGAAATCCTGCTTTTGGCGCAATTGGTTGCCACCGGCAGAGATATTAATGTTCCACTTTTCATTAAAGGTCTTGTCATAGCTCAGTAAAAAATCACTGTTGCTCTCTTCAAAAAAGATATTATCCTCTTGGTAGGTGCCAAAGGGAAAACGCTGGGTGCTAAATGCTCTTTTTCGCTCCCTCAACTCACGATAAAAATCGCGACCGCTACGTATCAATAGTTTCCAGTTGTCAGTAATGTCATATGTGAGGCTTACATTTCCAAATACCCGATCTTTATCCTGTGAATTGGTGTTCTCATACATGGTAAAGTATGGGTTATCGTGATAGTTGTAATTATAATTAAACTGTTGTCTGCCCTCTAAACCTGGCTGCCAATAATCCCTCAAGTTGTTGGTGTTGAGCTGCCTGCCGTACCATATAAATAAATACATGATACTTTCTGTTCCGTAACTTACTGCTGGGCGATTACCGCTATCGGTCTTGATATAATTCATGTTGGTGTTAACAGATAGCTTGTCCGATAATTTAAGGCTACCACTAAAATTAAAGGAGTTGCGCTCCAAATCTGTATTAGGTAGCGTACCCTCTTGGTCTAAATTTTGGAAAGACACGCGCATATTGCCATTTTCACCAGCTTTGGAAACCGCTATACTATTGGTCAACGTAATTCCTGTTTCAAAAAACTCCTTGGTATTATTGGGCCTTGAGACCCATGGCGTTGGGGTAATTGGTGAATTACTTATAAAAGTATCGCCACCACGTGTTCCATCTGCCCTAGGAGAATCAAATTGAGGGGTCAATAATCCTGTATCCAATCTAGGGCCCCAACTTTCATCCACGCCGTCTGCAATCCCGGAACCACTGCCATCAACAAAGGCAAATTGTTGGTTGTTTCCTTGACCATATTCATTTTGCCAATCTGGTAACATCAACACGTTTTCCATAGTAACACCAGTGTTCAAAGTGATTCCCAGCCTTCCACTTTGTGATTTCCCTTTTTTAGTGGTTATAATAATGGCACCGTTGGCTGCCCTGGCACCGTAAAGTGCGGCTGCAGCAGGACCTTTTAATACGTTAATGGATTCGATATCCTGAGGATTAATTTCTGAAGCACCGTTACCATAATCCACATCTTGGGTTCCCGAACCGCTAGAACCTACAATCTCATTACTTATAGGTGTCCCATCAATTACAAAAAGTGGAGAATTCCCGTCAATATTCAATGAAGCGTCCCCCCGGATGGATACCCGTGCGGAACCCCCAAGGCCCGATGGACTATTCGTTATTTGTAAGCCAGCAACCTTGCCTGAAATACCGCTTAAAAGATTAGGCTCGCGCGCCTGAACCACTTCCTCGCTATCCAGTTCTTGGGAGGCATAACCTAATGATTTTTTCTTCCGTTCTATACCTAACGCAGTTACTACCACTTCATCTAATTGCTCGGAATCCGGATCTAAATTAATTACCACTTCAGACATTCCCGAAACACTCACCTCCTTTGTCAAATATCCTATGTAGGAAATGACAAGGATGTTATTGTTAGCTGAAATACCTATCTCAAAATTACCATCAAAATCGGTAGCGACCCCGTTAGAAGTACCTTTCGCAACCACGGTTGCCCCAGGTAACGGAATTTGGTTCTCATCCAACACTTTTCCATTAATTTTGGTCTGCGAAAAAGCAACGGACCAAACCAAAAAGACAAGTGCCGATGTTATTAATTTTTTTTTCATATTTGTAAAGTTTGGTTAATTATTCCGGGGCAAATATCCAAACTAAAAATAAAGAGAAACTATTGTTTGTATTATCCTATTGCTACTAAATCGCTAAGGATCCTTGTAAAACTTTAGCAAAGTATTAGTTACAAATATGCAAATTATTAATTATATGTAAAATCGATGTCAACATTGTGGAATAGGAGCTTTGACGGGGCAAGAGAACTGTTTTTGAATTTTAACGTATGTTTGCCCAAGAACTTGGTTTTATGGAAGATTATCTTATCGGTATTGGAAAGCGAATAAAGGAAATACGTAAAAATGGCGGTAACACCATTGCTGAGATTGCCACCCGTACCGGCGTTACGGCCGGACTTATCTCTAGAATAGAGAATGGAAGAACAATACCTTCACTACCCGTACTTTTAAAGGTCATTAAATCCTTAGAAGTAGAAGTAACGGATTTTTTTGGCGGAATGCCACAGGTAAACGGTGCAAATTTTATCGTTTCGAGAAAGGCGGATTATTCGACAATTGAAAAGGAAGACGAGGCCACTGGTTTTGAATATACTTATATTTTCGGGAAACAGTTATCGGTTTTAGGTTTTGAGGCGGTACTCCTTGAAGTTAGACCGAACTCAAAGCGGAAAAAGGTCACTACAGATGCTTATGAGTTCAAATACGTACTATCTGGCGAGTGCCGGTATGTAATTGGGGAAGAAGAAGTATTGTTGAAAGAGGGCGATTCAATTTTCTTTGATGGGCGCATTCCGCACGTACCCGAGAACCGAAGTTTGGAAACTGCAAAAATGCTGGTGGTGTACTTTTTTATCTGAACCATTTTTTATCATTTTTTGGGCAACGAATAAAAGAATTAGGTGAATTGAGCCGTTTTTATTGTAAAGGAACCACACCAACATTACGCACATGTTGACGCGGCAGCATCATTTTTTCTTGGTTTTTTTGTTCTTTCCAACTGGCTTTTTCTTAGCCCTTTTCTCTTTCAGTATCTTTTTTGCCTTTTCTTTTATTGCCTTTTCTTTCTTTTTGATTTTTTGCCATCTTGCTTTCTCCTGTTCTTTCTTTTTCTTCTTCGCTTCTTTTTTCTTTTCTTTTTCCTTCTTTTTGGCTTTTTGCTTCTTTTCTTGAGCTTTATCGCTTTTCTTTTTTGAAACCTCTTTATTCTGCTTTTTGAGGACTACGTTGGGATCAACCTTCATCCCGTCTGTTGGGTCGGTAAAGGTTTCGTTTTTCGATAGTTTTGGAGTAAGGGCCTCTTCTTCCGAAACAATTTTAGCACTAGTTTCCTCATTGGCTAACTGTTTTCGTGCAGATGGCTTTTTGGGCGAGGCCGTTTCTTTAATTATATGTTTTTTGGCCAAGGTCTTTTTAGCAAGAGGCTTTTTAATACCGGTTTTTTCAACTATTTTATCGTTGTTGTTAGTTTCTGCAGGTGTATTCGTTTCCATTTTTAATATTTGAAATTGATTTATTAAAAGAATAAGGTTTAAATAAATTTAAATTATTAACGGTATAATTCAACGTTACGTTTTTAGTTTATCCAAAAACGTAACATTAGAAACCAAGCGTATGCAACACTATCCTTTCAAGAGCGGCCATAGCTGGTATAACGAATCAAAAACATGATCAGGATTTGCAGACAGCAATTGTTCCCTTGTATGAGCACCAGTAGTAACGCCCACCGTTAAGCCGCAGTTCGCGTTTTTTCCCTCTTCGATATCGATAATGGAATCGCCCACTTTTAGAACTTTAAAAGGATCCGTAACCCCAAGTTTTGTCATGGCCATTAAAATCATATCAGGGTGTGGCCTTCCGTTTTCTACATCATCGGCGGTTATCAAAACGTCATAATGAAGCCCCTTCTTCCAGTCCATTTTAAGGAGTAGTTTTTTGGCGGTTTCTTCATTATAGCCTGTATTAAGGGCTATTTTTATGTCGGTATCCCAAATTTCGGATAATAATTCTTCAACACCCTCAAAAGATGTGACCTCCAAACTATCGTACGTCTCTTTCAGGAATTTTTTGAATACCTCGAAGATGACCTCTGAGCGCTCATCGATTTCATCAAAATCCGCTGCCACTAAAATATCTTTTATAGCTTGGTGTTTTTCCTTTCCAGCGCCATGTTCAAGTACGAAATCGAGGTCTATTTCGTAACCATATCTATTAATGGCCTTTTGTAAGGTCTTGTAAACCACATTATTTTCATTGACTACCGTGCCGGCCATGTCAAATACTACCAATTCAATTTTTTGCATATTCTAAATTAAATATTTGGTCAATGTTCGCTTTGGAGTACCCCGCGCTTCCTGTCATGCCCTTGCCTCCTATTCCGGTAACGATATGGATGTTTCTATCAACGGTATGTTGAAAAATATCCGAGTTTTTACATTGGGAATAGAAGCCAGACCAGCGATTTTGGATTTCATAGGTAGATAAATCGAATATTTTTTGAGATTCTTGAATAATAAAATTATCTATGTCCATGTTACTATCAAAACCTAGTTCATCTATAGCATCTGCATTTGCATATTCATGTGAATCGCCTAGAATTATGGAGCCATCGGCCGCTTGTTTGAACAGGATATGTACGCCCCATTTTTTAATCAAGGAATCTTGCTTTTCCGCACTCTTAATTGACTGAAATGAAGGGCATTCCGCAAAAGCTTCATACCTCCGGATGGATAAGCCTGTTAAAACCGAACCCTTTAAACGATAGTTGAATTGCGGTTTGGTCTGCATCATTTGTAGTTTTGATATTTCTAGATCGCTCTCCGCAAATAATGTTGGGTACAGTATTTTAAAATCATTTCCGTTACAAATAATTACTTTTTCTGCAATGAATGTACCACCGTCCGCAGTATGGAGATGCACCCCATTGTTAAGGGCATCACATTCCAGCACCACTGTTCTATAAAAAATGTCAATACCCTGATTTCTAAGGTATTTATGCACTTTACGAATCATTGAGCGTGGTTCAACGGTTATTTCCTCAGGAAAAAAAAGTCCGGCTTTCACATACTCCTTTCGCAGACCAGGGTAATTGTCTAGGCAAGTCTGTTTGGTCAATAACTGCGATTTATAGTCGTTGCACCTGTTGATGTCGTGTAATTCTTCTAATAGTTGTAGCTCTTCATCGTTGGAGGCTAAGTAAACACTACCCTCTTCACGTACCGTTATGTTGAACTCCGATTGTATTTCTTTATAGATGCGAAGACTTTCCCTCCCGTAAAGTTGCCATTTGGTGTTCATCCCCGAAGGAACTACCTGACCAAAATTGCGGACGGTGGCACCTTGCGGCGAACCGTCTTTTTCCAAAAGAGCCACTCTTAATCCTTTCTTCAAGGCATGATAGGCATGGAAGGTTCCCAAAACACCGCCACCAACAACTATCAAATCATATTTATCACTCATTGCTCTACAATTTTCATGGGAATAGGATGCCCGGTTACGTTGTATTTTCTATTAAAATATAAAAGGGACGCCATTGTTATAAACACTCCCGAGATAGATACGACATAGGTACTCGAAATAAAGAATTGTACAAATGAGTTATGTCCGTCCCCAAAATTTTTAAACAGTAGTACTGCTATACTGCCCATATAGCCAAAAGCATCTGCAAAATAGATTAAAAATCCGGAATTAGCATTGATGCGAAAAGTGGCAATCATACGGTCAAAAAATAACCCGTTGAAAGGCACATAACACAAATAGAGCCCGAAGCCCACAAGTATCATCCAGGCCATTGGATTCAATAGCCCTGTTTCAAATAGGAAACTGGAAAGCCCAATGGACGAAGCCCCAATAATTAAAAGATAATGATAGTATTTAAAAGCCCGTTCGTTCTGCTTCACAAAAACCATAGAGGCCATAATAAGCAAAACAAAAACAGCAATTGGCAGTTCTGATAAAGTGAAAATTGAAGCATTATCTTGATATCCTACCGCATGCCAGATTTCCCTCGAAAAATTATCCCGAAAGTCCCGCAACGCAGTCAGGGCAGCATAAAATAGGACCAAGATAAACAAGGGAAAACGGAATTTTGCCAGCACCTTTTTTCTATCATGAGCCGTCATAGCTTTTCTGTCCGCCTTTAAAGTTATATCAGCTTGCGTAGGCCGGGGTATGCGATCGAGGAAGAAAGCGCAAACAAAAAATGGAATTAGGAATATGGCGCCTGTAGCGGCGGGCATCCATACCTCTGAAATTTGCCGGGTGTTCATAATATATAAACCTACGGATTTTACTGCGCCACTCGAGAGAATAAAACTTGAACACAGGACGACCCCCAATATTTCGGTAAACCTGCGGCCTTCTAGATATGAAAAAACAACACCCCACACCATACCCAAGGACAAGCCGTTAACGAACATGAAAATAATGTTATATGGAGCAGGGATTAATCCAAAAAAAATAAGGCTTATTTGGGCAATGCCAATCATAAAAAACAGATAAACCAGACGTTTGTTCGAGCGCAACTCTGAAATAAGTTTAATACCAATGAATTTCGATAGGGCATAACCCAAAACTTGGCATATAATCAAGATGATTTTATAATCTAGGCCCCAGAAAACTAGATTTTCGAAAGTGGCAACGGTAAAAGGTTTACGAAAGGCATACATACAAAAATAAGTGCCGAAGGCTGTAAGAGAGCCAAATATTAGGAGTTCTAAATTTTTCAGGACGATATTCGATGTCATGGCCTAATAGTTTACTTATGGTAAACTTTGTTAGGCAATATTCCTAATTAATTGATTATTAGTAAACAATTAAAGGTTATTTGATTGTTATAAAATCATTAATGATAGGGAGAAGAAAATGCAGGAAGAGCACATCATAAAAAATATGTGTCCGGAATAGGCTTGATAGACTTTTTTACGTTCAAAATAGCAGGGTTCATACTAGCTTCTTATTGCTGATATGTATTGGATTGAGAAGAAAATGATATACAAATTAAATTAAAAAAAGCACGCTGATAAAACAAAAAAGCAGCTACGTTCTAATGTAAATTATTGATTATGAAGTGTTCTCATATGGGCTCGAACCCGGGACCACCTGATTATGAGTCGGACTTTGATTCATTTTATTTTCAAATTACTACTTCACGCTTCATTAATTATAGCTAACCAAATATCAAAATGTTATACCTGTGTTTTATCTAGAACTAAAAATGCCCAATTCTAAAAGTTGGCTTTCCATTAGTATAATCGAAGAGATTCGAACTCTCACCCCTTAAAGCAATAGATCCTAATAGTGGTGTATAGCTCTGTTTTTTATTAATTTGATGTCCTTTTAAAATTAAACTTGCCTCTTCAAGAATTCAAAACAGCATCCAAAGCATCATCAGCATCCTTATGGATGAAATTTGCTTGATACAGAATCGTGGTTTTCAAATCGCTGTGGCGATATAGTTTTTGTAGCATGAGTGGCGAAATGGCATCTCCTGCAATATTCCCGAAAGAATGGCGGGCGATATGATTGGTCAGGTTTTTGGTAATCCCACATTTTTCGGCAATCTCCTTTAGGTATTTGTTAAGCACAGTAGTTCCATTGCGGGTCTTCACGAAGATATCCCGCTTGCTTTTGGGGTCTGCTTTTTTTAAATAAGGGAAAATATAATCGGCAGTTGACCCATTTGACGGTCGATAATACTCCAATATCTTTTTAGCTTGGTCTGGAACTTTAAGGCTCACCGGCTTTTCGTTTTTGTTCATAGTATAATAAAGGCGGTCGTCCATGA
>Ga0075108_10000405_pt1 | contig 26174 bp, 21 predicted proteins | sample AntAceMetag02UK1_FD_69797 | JGI IMG/M metagenome (GOLD analysis project Ga0075108, IMG submission 69797) | Saline lake microbial communities from Ace Lake, Antarctica - Antarctic Ace Lake Metagenome 02UK1 | ecosystem: Environmental > Aquatic > Non-marine Saline and Alkaline > Saline | place...
AAGTCCGACTGCCAGTTTTTCTTGAACCAGTCGAAGCCAATTTTTGTCGTTAAATCGATGTCTGGATTCATGACCTTTACGGCGATGAGCTTCATTTCCTTATCTATCAATTGGAACAGGTGCATTTGTTGGGCGGAAATATTTTCCAAATAGGTAACCTTATTTAGCACGCCCTCCCAAATAAGGTCGCTGAAGACATCCAATTCGTCCTCGGCAACTTCTGGGGTATCCTGTTTGATTTTGATCCACTCCTCCCCTGTGATGGACTGTGTGGCCAAAAAATTAATGAACTCTGGCTGTAATTCTTCCAGTTGTTCTTTTGTAAGTCGGGTATACTTCAAATCGCTTTGCTTTTACTGATTCCTAGATGGTAAAATCCATGCGAATTTAAGATTTATGTGGGGATTAGGAGTTTTAAAAGCTAGGTTTTGTTCATTAGAGAACGTTTTCCAAAAGCTACCTGCTCCAAACAGCAGTAGCTTATCTAAGGCGAGGATTACTATAGTTCGGATTTAAAAACAAAAAAACAGCATAGAAATTCATCAAAAAACTCCGGTATTCATTCTATTATATTTAACAAATACACCCGTTCCGCATCTTGTTCTTTTAGCTACATTAGCTTAAAAAAATCAAACTAATAGTCTATTAAAATTGAAATTATGAGTTTAATAAAAAAAAAGTATGACTAAATTCTTGAATAGGTTTTTAGTGCCTACTATCCTAAGCTGCCTAAGTATTGCATCTATGGACGCACAAATGAAAAAAGGGGATTTTGTTCTCGGTGCCGATATCGGTAGTGGTTTTGTTCCTAAAGCCAGCGAGGGTCTTTTTGGATTGAATTTTGGTCTTGATAAGGGTGCTGGATTCAACCTGGGCATAAGTCCTAGAGCAGGATACTTTGTATCCCATAGGGTGCTTTTAGGCACCATATTAAATTTGGGTTTTAATAAATCGCCAGAACTAAATGGGCAAAGTGTAGAAACTACCATTTACGGACTATAAGGCCTTTTTCGATACTATTTTTGCCCTGCGGATCTAGCAGAGAACGATGCACCGAAAAAAGGGTTATTCTTTATGGAGACTAATGCCGGTCTAAACGGATTTAATGTAAGTGGACGTAATCCTCAAACCGGAGTCGTAGTTGGCTTTGGTCCTGGGTATGCGCTTTTTGTTTCGGACAACGTGGCACTGGAACTTACGGGTAAATACAGGTACGGACTCGCAGGGGGCGACATCAACACCTTTCAACAAACCTTGAGCCTAAATGTTGGCGTGCAAATTTACTTGGATAAAGAAAAAGCCAAAAGCGTATTTAAACCTAAATAGAATCCATCCCACCAAAAGAAATATGATAACAACTATTGCTTGTATTATTTGTCATACAGGCTTATCTTATGTGTTAGCGAAAGAGATTGTAAAGACTTTGGTTTAAGCTAAGGATTTTCATTCGAAAGGATTATATCTCTCGTACGTGTAGTTTCTTTTAAGCCATCTTAGATCTCTATCATATCTAATTTCATTAAATAGCAATCAGCTATTCACGGATCTACTTTTATAAGCACGGGAAACAACTAGACTATACATCTATTGCCGCAAATGAAAAAATTAAAGCCATTTCAAATAGTAAACTCAACCTTTCCAAAACCCAAAATTAAACTACAAAAAAACCGCTCAAAACTTTGTTTTGAACGGTCTTTCTATACATTTAAACTACATCGTTTACTTCTTCTCTGCAACAACCTCAAAAGGGAAATCAATTACCACCTCTCTATGCAGTCTGATCTGTGCATTGTAAGGGCCTGTCCGTTTAACGGAACCACCTTGTATGTTAATGAACTTCCTATCTATCTCGTGACCTTCCTTTGCAATGGCATCTGCCAAATCGGAAACGGTTACAGATCCAAAAAGTTTATCCCCGGCACCGGTTTTTGCGGTAATCTTTAATTCCAGTACTTTTAATGCATCAGCCACTTTATTAGCGGCATCCACTACTTTTTTCTCTTTGTGCGCTCTTTGCTTTAGGTTTTCTGCCAAAACTTTTTTAGCGGAGATTGTTGCCATCGCGGCCAAGCCATTAGGAATGAGGTAATTTCTACCGTATCCGTTCTTCACACTTACTACGTCGTCTTTAAAACCTAAGTTTTGTACGTCTTCCTTTAATATAAGCTCCATGATTCTTTCTCTTTTATTTTAATAAATCACCAACGTAGGGCATTAAAGCCAAGTGACGCGATCTTTTTACCGCTTGGGCCACTTTTCTCTGAAACTTCAAAGAAGTTCCGGTAAGCCTTCTTGGCAACAATTTACCTTGCTCGTTTACCAATTTCATAAGAAAGTCAGGATCCTTATAATCAACATACTTTATGCCGGATTTTTTGAACCTACAATATTTCTTCTTGGTGTTGGTTTCAATGTTTAATGGAGTTAAATACCTGATTTCCCCATCTTTCTTGCCTTTTGCTTGCTGTTGTAATGTAGACATAGTACTTAAGCTTTAGTGGTTTTGTTTCTTGTTCTTCTTCTTTCTGCCCATGATACGGCATGTTTGTCCAGTTTAACGGTCAAAAAGCGCATAACACGTTCGTCTCTCCTAAACTCTTGCTCGTAGGGGTTAACTACCTGACCAAGGTCCGTGAATTCAAACAAGTGGTAAAAGCCACTTTTTTTGTTTTGGATGGGATAAGCCAATTTCTTTAGGCCCCAATTTTCTTTGGAGACCATTTTGGCTCCATTCTTAATTAAGAAATCCTCGAATTTCTTAACTGTTTCCTCTATCTGTACATCTGATAGAACGGGATTCAAAATGAAAACAGTTTCGTAATGGTTCATAATATATTTTATTTTAAGGAGTGCAAAAATAGCCATTATTTTAAAATAATTATAAGAAAACCAAAAAATCTTCGTTATAGGAAGGAAGTTAAACTAAAATGTATAAACCAAATCTTAATCTATAATCATCACCAAATACACAATGAACAGTACATTGTTTACATCTTTTGTTGCAGTTAAGCTTGTTTTTTCAGTTATTTGTCTATGATTTAACCCCACAAATCAGCCCTTATGAAGTTAAGAAGTATTGTCGTTGACGACTCGTCCATGCAAAGGATGGCCGTCGCAAAGTTGGTGAACAACCATCCCAACTTAGCTTTGGTAGCAGAGTACAGCAACGCCATCGAAGCAAAAAACGGTATTAAAAACAACGAGATAGACCTTATTTTTCTCGATGTTGAAATGCCTATTATTACAGGATTCGACCTACTGGAGTCCCTAGACAACAGTCCTCAGGTAATTTTAATTACCGGAAAGCCAGATTACGCCCTTAAAGCTTTTGAATACGATGTAACGGATTACCTTCACAAACCGATTACCATGGCACGCTTTGATGCATCCGTTAAAAGAGCGGTTGCAAAGTTTGAGCAAGCAAACAGAGTTGTAGAGGATGAAGAGCATATATTCGTAAAAAGCAACCTAAAGAAAAGAAAGGTTATTCTAAACGATATTAAGTGGATAGAAGCCTTGGGAGATTACATTAAATTGGTAACGGACGAAGCCAATATCGTAATTTTATCAACAATGAAGTCTTTTGAAAAGCAACTACCGGAAGATAAATTCTTGCGTATTCACAAGTCCTATATCGTAAACTTGGAGAAAGTTGAGAAATTCAACAGTAAAAACGTAGAAGTTAGCGGACGTTCCATACCTTTAAGTAGAAACAAAAAAACGGAGTTGGCGGAAGCCCTTAGTAACGTATAACGTTCTTATGATAAAAAATTACTTAAAACGAAACCGCCCATTGGCGGTTTCGTTTTTTTATATATGATCTACATTATATATAACCCGCACGCTCCTATATGTGGAAATAGCCTTGAAAGACTTTTCTATTCTTTTAATATTTTGCTTGGTGTGTGCCGCAGAAACACTTTTATCCATCTTTACCAGTATATGTTTTAAATACTGATTGCGAATTCTGGCCACTGGAGGATATTCCGGTCCAAGGATATTCCCGCCAAAATTGGTGCGTAGGGCGCTTGCGAACCAATCCGCCGCTTCATTGAGCACATTGTAGTTTTTATGCTTAAAAGTAATCTTGATAATTCTGTTTGCCGGTGGATACTTAAACTGCTTCCGTTCATGCACCTGTTCCGCGAACATGTTCCCATAGTCCCCAGAAGTGACCTGCCTTAATATTTGATGGTAAGGATTATAGGTCTGTATGATAACCTTTCCCCTTTTCTTGGTGCGTCCTGCCCTACCGGATACCTGCGTTAATAATTGAAAACTCCGTTCATGCGCCCTGTAATCGGGAAAGTTCAGAAGGGCATCGGCATTCATAACGCCAACTAGGCTCACATTTCTAAAATCCAGACCCTTGGTCAGCATTTGGGTTCCTATGAGGATATCCAGCTCTTGCTGCTCAAAACGGGTTATAATTTTTTCATAGGCATGTTTCCCCCTGGTGGTGTCCAAATCCATCCGATCTACCTTCGATTCGGGGAAGAGTTTTATGACCTCTTGCTCTATCTGCTCGGTACCAAAACCTTTGGTGTCCAAATCCGGACTACCGCAAGCGAGACAGCTTTCGGGAATGCCGGAATGGTGGCCACAATAATGGCACCGCAGCTGCTTCCTAAATTGATGATAGGTAAGGCTTACATCACAATTGGGGCATTGTGGCGTATGGCCGCAGGTAAGGCATTCCAAAATTGGAGCATAGCCCCTTCTGTTCTGGAACAGGATAATCTGCTCTCCGGCTTCAAGGGCATCGGTCATTTCTTCTAGCAGGCGTTCGGAAAAGTGACCTTTCATGCGTCGTTTTCGCTGTGCCTCTTTTATGTCTACCAATTCCATATCGGGCATGAGGACATTGCCATACCTACGGGTAATTTCGGCATATCCGTATTTACCGATTTGTACATTATAATAGCTTTCCACGCTTGGCGTAGCGGAGCCCAGTAAGATTTTCGATTTATGAAGGTTACCCAACACAATGGCGGCATCCCGTGCATGGTATCTTGGTGCGGGGTCGAATTGCTTAAAGGAACTTTCGTGTTCCTCATCTATCAACAGTAATCCTAAACGGGAAAAAGGAAGGAACATGGCCGACCTTGCCCCTATTACAATTTGCGCCTTGCCCTTTGCAAGTAATACATTGTTCCAAACCTCTACCCGTTCCTGTACATTGTATTTGGAGTGATAAATGGCAATTTTTTCGCCAAAATATTCCTGAAGTCGAGATATAAGCTGTGTGGTCAACGCAATTTCGGGCAACAAATAAAGTACTTGTTTTTTCTGACCCAGACATTCCTCGATAAGCTTTACATAAACCTCGGTTTTACCCGAAGATGTTACACCTTTCAGCAAAGTAACCTTATCGCTATCAAAGGCCGTTTTTATATCGCTTAAGGCTTGTTCTTGGTATTCGTTCAATTCCTTGGCATCGGACACGTCTTGTCTACCGTCAAAATCCACCCGATCTACCCGTATGTTGTACTCCTCTAAAATTCCCTTGTCCACCAAGGACTTTATAACCGCCTTCGAGCTGTTGCTTGCCTGCTCCAACTCCGTTGTGGAAATGGGTTTCTTGGTGGTTGCCTGTAATTGGAAGAGCGACAATACCACCTGACTCTGCTTGGGCGCCCTTGTCAGGGATTCCAGTAGGGCTTCCAGGGCCTCGTCCGAAGTATAAAATATCCCCAAGCGAACATATTTGACCAGCTTTGGTCTGTATTGTTCAAAAACTTCCTCTTTCAACTTGATGACGTTTTTTTCTAGAAGTCGGTTCAAGATAGGCAGGACGTTCTTCCGATCAACAATAGCGGCCACTTCATGCACTTTTAATACAGGTTGATGCTGCAGGGCCTCGTAGACCAAAAACTCATCGTCCTTGAGGTCGCTTTCATTCACCTGGGTTTCCATGTTGCGAAGCACCAAGGTTTCGCTCTCCAAAAGAAACGCACCCGGCAATGCGCTACGCACCACTTCGCCAAAAGTGCACATATAATAATCAGCGATCCATTGCCAATGCTTTAATTGAATTTCTGTAACTATAGGCGCATCATCCAGTATTTGATGTATTTCCTTGGCCTCGTACACCTCTGGTGGCGTTGCATGAACTTTAAGAACGATACCCGTATAAATCTTGGATTTACCAAACGGAACCGAAACACGCATACCGGGCTTAAGTAGCGCGGCCTCCTGTGACGTGACGCTATAGGTAAAATGCCTTTCTAAAGGAATAGGCAGTACAACGTTTATAAAATGTGCCATACTCTTTCTATTGCACCCGCAACCATGTTTGTGTACGGTAAATAAAGGCAAGATAGCCCCTGACTTTAAGTTCATTGGGATTGTCCGGGTTCAACCATATTTTGCAGCGAAAGGTCATGGCCTGTTCCGGGTCAAATAAACGATGTCCCTTCCATTCGCCGTCTCCATGCTTTTCCGCAGCGGTAATTATTTCCATACCAACTACGGCCTTGTCCTTAAACTCGTCCTCACATTTTGTGCATTTGGCGTTTTCCTTACCGGGCTCTAAAATATCTTCCACATAACCGTACATTAGTCCGTCTTTCTCATATACGTTGATAATGCCTTTAGGATTCCCTGTGCGGTCATCAATGGTTTTCCATTTTCCAAAAACCGACTGTGCGGACAGGCTATAAGTAAAAGACAGCATCAATACAAGAAATAGTATTTTCGAGGGATATTTCATTCTTCTTTTTTAGTGATTTTTCGTAAAGAATTCAAGGAGGCGTTCAGTTCAAAACCGAGCAACAAGATATTGGAATTTAACCAGATATAGACCATCAATATCAATAAACCGCCCAAAGCACCGTACAACTCATTGTATCTGGCGAATTTTTCTATATAAATTCCGAAAAGATAGGAAGTAACTACAAACAGAATCGTTGTCATCAAGGCACCTACAGAAAAGAAGTGGGCCTGCTTGCCCTCCATAGTTCCAAAATAGTACAAAATAGCCGTGGTGAAATAAGAAAGCACCAAAAAGAACAATACTTTGGCTACTTGCACGCCTACCCTATTGCCATCGTCCAGTACATAACCTCCAAGCCTTGATTGGAATTCGTCCAGATATCCTAGCACATAAACTTCAAAATAAATGAACATTACAAAACCTAGGATAATCAATATCGCCAAAATAAGTCCCACCATAAGGGCAAAAAGATACTGTCTGAAAAAGTTCCTGGTAAGATTTATATGGTAGGAAGTTTCAAAACCACCAAAAATGGCATTTACACCGTTAGCCACCAGAAATATGGACAGGATAAAGGCCGAGGACAACAAACCTCCACTTTTTTGATTTTTTATCTGTTGGAAAACCTCTCCGAAATACTCTCCGGTTGCCCTTGGCAGAAAGGATTCCAGAAACAACTGAAACTGCCCGTCAAAATCGGCATTTTGTATGCTCACATATTCGAAGAGATAGGGCACCAGGGTGACCATAAAAATCAATAATGGAAATAGTGCCATAAACAGACTAAAGGCAATGGCACTGGCCCGGGTAGAGAGGGTGCCCTTTAGAATGCCCAAAACGTACATTTCGCTAAGATCATATATGGAAAGTCCTTCAAAGCCGGGCAACCTAATGTTCTTAAGTAAGCGCACCAACCAGTTTATTACTGGGATTTTTTCTAATCGCTGCTCTATTTCTAGGGACATTTATACTGCTTTTAAGCTAAGGTCTAAATTATGAACGGAATGCGTTAGCGCACCCGAGGAAATATAATCCACACCACACTCGGCATACTGGCGAATGGTGTCTTCATTGATGCCGCCCGAGGACTCTGTTAAACATTGGCCCCCTATCAGTCGTACGGCCTTTTTAGTGTCATGGTAACTAAAATTGTCGATCAAAATCCGATACACAGCTGTTGTATTTAAAATTTCCGCTATTTCGTCCAAATTTCTGGCTTCCACGATAATCTTTAGGTCGCGACCTGTTTCCTTTAGATAGGCCTTTGTCTTGTTAATTGCCTTGGTGATGCCTCCGGCAAAATCTATATGGTTGTCCTTTAGCATGATCATATCGTATAATGCAAACCTATGGTTTTCGCCGCCACCGATCTTTACCGCCCATTTTTCCAAAGCGCGAATGCCGGGCGTCGTTTTTCTGGTATCCAAAACTTTTGTACCTGTCCCTTCTAGCAGCCCGACAAAAAAATGGGTCTTGGTAGCTATGGCACTCATACGCTGCATGGCATTGAGTACCAGCCGTTCCGCTTTTAATATGCTCTGGGAACTTCCGGAAACATAAAAAGCGATATCGCCATATTTTACGTTACTTCCGTCCTCTAAAATCGTTTCTACCTTTAAATTCTTGTCTACATAAGAAAATACTTCTTTAGCGAATTCAACACCCGCCAGAATACCCTCGTCCTTTACTAAAAGTTTGGCCTTTCCAGTCGCCTCTTTTGGGATACAGGCCAAAGAACTATGGTCGCCATCGCCTACATCCTCGCGTATGGCATTGGCAATTATACCTTTTATCTCTTCTTTAAACTGTGCTTTTGAAATCATATTTTTTTATTGACCGTTGCTAAAATACGAATCCCTTTTGTGAAATTGATTTACTTTTGAATGCCTGTACCATGCATTTAATTACATAAAGATACTACCAACCCATATAAATAATTCAATATCATAAACTTAAATGCTTATTACATAAAAGAAACATGACGATAAAATTATTGGCCATTGGCAAAACCGATAGTACGGAATTACAGCAGCTTATAGCCAGCTATGAAAAGCGGTTGGGACATTATATTAACTTTGAGCTGGAGCTGATTCCCGATGTAAAGAAAACCAAAAACCTCTCCGAAGAGCAGCAAAAGGAAAAAGAAGGCGAACTAATGCTGAAAAAATTAGCCCCAACCGATGTGCTAGTGCTTTTGGATGAAAACGGAAAACAATTTAATTCGGTTGAATTTTCATCTTACCTCCAGAAGAAAATGAATTCCGGTATCAAGCAATTGGTATTTGCCATTGGAGGCCCTTATGGATTTAGCGGTGCTATTTACAAAACAGCTGCTGGCAAGATAAGTTTGTCCAAAATGACATTTTCGCATCAAATGGTGCGCCTTTTTATGGTGGAACAACTGTATAGGGCGTTTACGATTTTAAAAAATGAGCCATATCATCATCACTAATTTATCTTGTTTAGTAATCTACTTTTGGGAAGTGCCGATTGTATTTCGAACATAGTGTTTGACTGCTATTAAGCTAAAAAGCTTAACTATTAACCGGTTACCAAAGTTCGGGAACGCTCGAACTGACAGGATTAAATCATAATCTTAGAATTAAATTGAGATTTTCATGATTGAATTTGAATAGATGTTTAGCTACCTAACTCGCAATTTTCTAATCGGTATGGGATTCCAACGCGCTAATCATGTTTTTGGAGACTTTTTCCAAATCGTTGAGCTCGTCCATTACACAGTCCAAAAGCTCTTGTTTATGTCCCATATTTTTCTCGATTCTTACGATGTGCTGCAAGTCCCTAATATTTTTAATATGCGAATTAAATGCATGGGATTGATGCCAAGAGACCTCCTTTAATTTTTTGTTCTGAACCGTTATTTTCCTGATGGTTGGATTTAGTATAAAAATAATTTCGAATAAAATAATTAGAACAGAAAGTGCTGCCAGTTCCAGCTCCACTATCATCAAGGTTTTTAAATCGTCCTCTGCCTGCTTTTGAAATTGGTCTACAATGGTTTCCATACTATCAAGAAAACTGTAGACCTCGCTAGAAAGTTCTATAAAGGAAACCTGCTCTAAGGTGTTTACAGCCTTCAAATTTTTGTAGATATAGTCTAGGTTTGGCCTCAGTTTATTAAAATTCTGTTGAATTTCAGGTGCTTCCAAAGGCTTTAGACCCAATCCGGCACTTCCTTTTTGGAGGGCGGTATTGGTGTTGTATAAGTGTTCCAAATCCAATTTCATGTCGGCATAATTACATTTCAGTAATCTACATTCATAAAAGTCGGTCAATATTTGCTGGCCCAACATACGTTGTTTTCCGGCAATATTAATTAGCAAGGCATAGTGCTCTTGCTTTTTTAAAGAATGCTGGGTTATGGACTGTATAACTATGGTCAGCACAAGAATAGTAAGCACCAACAAGTAGTACTTATAAAATTGTTTGTCGAAATAAGATTTTTTGAACATTAAAATGTAAGGATATTTCCTACAATTTTAAGAATCCTACTGCTGCTATGCAATTATTTGTGGTAAGCAGCGTGTTTTAAGCAGTATAACTATGGTTTGGAGTTATTGTTGTCCGATAAAACTCAAAATTAAGCAAAATACACCCTTCAAACTCAATGATTCCCTTGATTTTGAGCTGATTTAAAAAAGTAAGCCCCCTATTTTCAGCTTTCATAAAAATTCAGTTTTCCCTGAAATTCCTGTGGTCCGCCCCTGTTCTTGACAAAGTCCCTTGCGAAGCCTTCCACGTTGTCGAAAAAATCGGTGAACCTTGCATAGGTGAACAGGTGTTTCCGCAACAGGCTTACCAGATTGGAGAAGCTCCATTGCCTTGTAGACGCGCGTTTCATTATGGTTATCAGCAACAGGGCGATAAGCGTGCACCAGATCTGTATCTGGATGGCAATGCCGTTGTCGCCGTAGAAATACTGTAAAGGGAAGTTCTGCTTTATCTTTCGCTACTGTAAAGAAAATTTTGACCATTTGCGCACAGTACTAATGTTCGAGCCCCGAGGCCATGCAGATATGTGCGGTTGTATTTTAACCCCATCAAATGATTCCGATGGCGATTTTGGAATTATTTTTCTGCACAACGAAGGCTACAGTACCATGTGCGGCCATGCCATTATCGCCATTTCTACCTTGGCGGTCGAGATGAACTATATCGCTGTTAAATAAGGTGATAACATCCTAAAAATCGATGCACCCTGCGGAAGAATTACTGCTTTTGCACATGTTAAGAATAGAAAAGTAACAGGCGTCCGTTTTCATTGTGTGCCCAGTTTTGTGGTTGGTTTGGATAGAACCGTTGACGTTGAAGGATTGGGCAAAGTCACCTATGACTTGGCCTACGGAGGTGCCTTTTATGCCTATATGGATATGAAAAAGAATTCTTTCCATTTCGATTTGAGTACGAGTTCCTACCGACAATTGATTCAGGCTGGAATGGCCATTAAACATGCCGTTATGGAGAACGACCAAGAAATAGAACATCCCTTTGAAACCGATTTAAGTTTTCTATACGGAACGATATTCATAGGAGATTCCAATATCCCGAAAATCGATAGTAAAAACGTCTGTATTTTTGCCGAAGGGGAAGTCGATCGTTGCCCAACCAGTTCTGGGGTTTCAGGAAGAATAGCCATACATAAGGCACGAAAAGAAATAGATTTCGGCGAAACCATGCAGATTGAAAGTATTACGGGTTCCATTTTTAAGGGTTCATTAGTGAGCGAGGAACAATACGGCCCGTTCAAAGCCGTTATCCCACAAGTAGGAGGAACGGCTTATATTACAGGAATGCATACTTTTTGCATAGATCCCAATGACCCTATGAAAAAATGTTTTATTTTGAGGTAATAAAAAAGGGCTTTGTAAAATTTCTGGTTCTACTATCACTAGTATAAAAATGAACCAAAACACTGGCTGGCCTATGGGCGTATAGCCTTGTGAAATAAGACCTAATCCGATTGTGCGTAAAAACCAACCATGTAAATACTTGAATGGTTTTTAATTGAATTACAAATGTCCTAAGTCTTACGTCCTTTTATCCTACGTCAGGTTCTAAGAATTATACTTTATGACTGTATAAATAATGGTGGAACCAAATGTTCAAAAGACATTCAATTTAAAAAAACTCCGATACATTATCCCACAGTTTAATCGATGAACGTAAACTCCGGCAACTTTATAATTTCACCACCTTTTAAGGCCGATTCATGCGCCAAAATACCGACGCAGGTCATGTTTGCGGATTGTTTTGCATTGGGATAGGGCGACCTTCTTTGAACCAAGGCATCCACAAATTCATGCACCAAATGCGGATGCGATCCACCATGCCCCGCACCCTGCGTAAAGGAAAGGTGTTGGTGTTCCTCCTCCTCATAGACTCCCTGAGCAGTAAAATGCTGAATTTCTTTGGGGAGCAATTTGGCAAAATCGGGGCATTCCACCTCCTCGGGAATTTCCGCTTCCGGTTTTTTGGCGGTATGGACTACTAGAGGCTTCCCTTCTATCAAAGGCCATTCCACTGATTTTTTACTTCCATAGACCTCAAAACTCTCGCGATATTGCCGCGCGACATCAAAAAGCGACCGGTAGACTTGAGCGCTCAAATCGGAATTCCTAAATTTTATGTGGGTAGTTTCCACAGCGTATGGAGAATTGTATTCCTTTATCAATTCCTTACGAATGGTTCCTGAACCAAAGCAGGAAACATATTCCGCTTCTCCCCTAGTCAACCCCAGAACTGGACCTACGCAATGCGTGGCATAATGCATGGGCGGCAGTCCGGGCCAATAGTTGGGCCAGCCGTCCATATCTTGTTGGTGGCTTGCTTTTAGAAACTGGATTTTACCCAGTTCCCCGTTTTCATAAAGTTCTTTTATGTAGAGAAATTCCCTAGCATAGACCACGGTTTCCATCATCATATAGGTAAGTCCCGTTTCCGCGGTCAGGCGGACGATTTCTTCGCACTCTTCCACCTTAGTGGCCATAGGCACGGTACAGGCAACATGTTTTCCGGCCCTCAATGCTTTTATAGATTGAAGGCCGTGATCCGGAATGGGCGTATTAATATGCACGGCATCAATGGCAGCATCTTTCAACAATTCTTCAAAAGAAGTATATCTTTTTTCGATACCGAAGGCATCGCCCAGCTCATTTAGTTTGGCTTCATTGCGTTGGCAAATGGCGACCAGATCGGCATTGGGATATTTTTGATAAATGGGGATAAACTCCGCGCCGAAGCCAAGGCCTACTATGGCAATTCTTACTTTTTCGGTATTCATAATTAGCAGTTTATTTACAAGTTATACTGACGGTTCCAATTTTTTTAAATAGCCTATCAAATCCAATACTTCCTGATCGTTCAGATTTTTCAGCAGACCTTCGGGCATCAAAGATTTTTCGGAAACATCCCTGGTACGTATCTGCGATTTGTTGATGTTGATAGGGGCCTGGCCTACCACACGCAAGGTGATGTTCCTATCGTTTTCGCCAATAATGTTTCCGCTATAGGTTCGACCATCCTGTGTTGTGACGACCACCAATTTATAATCGTCCTGCACATCTCCGCTCGGATTCAGGATATTGCTCATCAAATAGGTGGTATTGGTACGGTTGGATCCAGTAAGGTCAGGGCCGATCTCGCCGCCTTCTTCATGCAGCATATGGCAGGCCGCGCAAGTACGCGTATAGATTTCCTTACCGTTTGACAAATTTGCCTTGGAGAGGGCGGCATCGGTCAGCAATTCCGAGTATTTCTTGTATTCCAGCTGTAGTGTCTGCGATATATCGTCGATAGGCCCCCAGATTTCCACGAATCCGTTGCCCAATACGGCTCTCAGTTGCAATACTGCATGTGCGGGAATATCCGATTTCGGTATGGTGCCATTTTTGAGTGCATTTCCCAAAAACTTACCGTACATGGGCCTCGATGCCATTGTTAATATTGCCTCTTCTTTTTCGGATGTAGTAAGGCTCTCATATTTTTGAAACAAGGCCATTCCCAAGTCCTGGTTGTCATAGGCCGCTATAGCTTTTATAGCCTCTAATCTTAATTCTTTTTCTTCAAGTAATTTTGGGATAACTTTTTCTAGTGCTGGATTTCGTTTGGCAGCTAGCCCTTGGATGGCACTTTTCTTTTTTTCAAGATTAGTGCTAGGATCTTTGATTATCGCCAATAACCTTTTAGTTACCTCCGCATTACCGAAGTTTTGGGCAATCTCATCCGCTGTGGCCGACAGTTGCGCATTTGATTGCAAACGCTTGTAGGTCGTTGCCCAATTCGATGGTTCTTTTAGTTCCGAATTCCCCTCCATCCCTGCCAATAAACCGTTTAAAAGATCCGTTTGCACGTCGGATTTATCGCCGATGGCCGCAATCAATAGTTCCATTTGATTTCCATCGACCAAGCGTCTTGCTATTTTTTGGGCCAACGATGGTATTTCACATTGTTTTGCCATGGCTATGGCCTTTTCGGGCTGTTTGGCGACCAAAGGCTCTATGCCGAACCAGAGCATCAGGGGAATGTTCGGATCATCAGCATCCTCCTTGAATTTTACCAAGGCCAATGCGATATCCCAGCGATCTTTCCCGCTCATGCGCTGTAAAGCTCCTGCCAAGTAACGGCGGACTACGGGCGAGGATTCCTTTTTTGCCAAAGTGGCTAACTTTTGGACGGCCGTTGCCGATGGTTTTTCATCCTCTACCAAAAACTGAATGGCCCAAGAGCGCACGTATTCATCGGTATCGTCCAATAGACCTACTAGTTTTTCCGTACCTATATTGTCGGTTATCCAAAGGGACCATAATGCCCTGAGTCGGGTATCTTCATTTTTAGCATTGGCCAACAAATCGTTCAAACGAGTTATTGCGGCACCCTCCAAAGTCTTTCTAGAGGCGCGGTATTGCAATATGACCCGCGCCCGCTGCGCATGCCAATTGCTTTTGCTCAGCTGAAGTTCCACTAGTTCCGTATCTCTTTTTATATTAAGGTCGTCAAACCGTCCGGGCCAGTTTTCGGCCTCCGATTTTTCTGGCATCATTCGATATACCCTGCCCGTATCCTTATTGACAACGGCATCACCACATATTTCCGCATCGTGCCAGTCGAGCACATACAGGCCTCCTGCCGGCCCTACCTCCATACTGAACCCTATCCATTGGGCATTGTTGGCCATCATAAAATCTTCCCCATGGCTGGCGGTAAACCCCGAACCGTTCTGGGTCAAAATATCGGATAGTACCGCATGTTCATGGATATTCGCCATAAAGAGTCGCCCTTGATGTTCAGCAGGAAAGGCATCGGATTGATAAATACGTGCGCCACCATGCGCCGAGCGGTGCCTATGGTCTACAATGGTCTTGATATCCTCGTATACATAGGGGTTGAAATGCTGCCCACCCTGCCTGTGGTAAATGCCACCAGGTATGACATGGAACATATGTGGGATGACGCAGGCGGAAATAAACAGTTGGCCCTTGGCATCATAATCGATGCCCCAAGGATTGCTAAAGCCATGCGCGACTACCTCGAAGCGATCCTTTATTGGATGATACCTCCAAACGCCTCCATTTACATCCACACCATCGGCTTCCAATAAATCTTTTGGAAACTCATCCCTATGCTTATAAAGTCGCCCTTTCCCGGCCTTAGGTTTTCGTATTTTTGAAGGTGTCGCAAATCCCTCCAGGCCATAAAGCCAACCGTCAGGACCCCAAAGGAAACTATTAATCGTCTCGTGCCGATCGCGTATGCCCCATCCGGTCAACAAAACCTTTGTTTCATTTTCATCGGCCTTGTCATCCCCATTTTTATCGGGGACAAAAAGGAGGTTAGGTGGGGCGCCTATAAATACGCCACCATGCCCCACGGCGATAGCCGCAGGAAAGGGGATGCCTTCCATAAAGATTTTTTTACTGTCCGCTACGCCATCGTGGTCGGTATCTTCGAGTATAAGGATTCTACTGTCACCGGAACCGGAAAATCCTTTTTGTCTGGACTCATAGTCCCTATTTTCAGCAATCCACATCCTTCCCCTGTCGTCCCAACAAAAGGCCATGGGCTGGGTAATCATAGGTTCAGAGGCAAAGGCATTCACGGTAAACCCTTCTTTGATCGTCATCGCCTCCACGGCCTCCTTGGGGCTCAGAAGTTTTGCGTCCCGACCTTCCTGTTTGGCAAGCTCCCATAGTGAAATCGTATTGTAAATCCCTTTATCGCCCACATAATCACCCCATAGATCGTTCAGTTTTGTTTCGTCCAATTCCCCAGTATAGGCTACAATCTGATGTTGGAAAATTTTTGTCTCTCCTTTTTTTATCTGCCAATCTCCTAATTTTGCCAATACCGGACCCATACCCAACTGTCCGTCTACCCGCCAAGGTTGTGGATAGCCCATATTTTCTGAATGGTCGAAAATGGCAATATGGCCCCATTCATCAAGGCCTTCGATTTCCATTCCAGCATCCGCCCACATTGCTCTTTGCCCGTTTGCTTTTTCATTTCTTTGGCGTGCGGCATTCATTACTTCTCCTTTTACCCCTTTCTTCCAAGGCATTCTAAGGAACAGTCCGCCATAATCGAATTCATTGACCATAAAGTCGGTCAAAGCTTCGCCTTGCCACTCCAAGCTTAAGAAATATTTGTTGTCTTTCTCGGTAAAAGTCCATGTTTGGGTCTCTTTCAGTATCGGATTTTTGTCTCCGTCCAACATAGTGTAAACGGTTTTCCATTGTACTTCTTTTCCCTTGGCAACCAACACTTCGGAAGATACTTTTTGCCAATGGTCTATGTTGGGGTTGTGGAAAAAGTCTAGCCCTATCTTTTTCTGTATTTCCTCTGGCTTTTCTGGATTATAGAACCACTTTTTTAATTCATCGGCAGATGCCCCGGTCCCGTTTACCCGCGTAAAACCCCAGTAAAGGCCGGTCTGATGTTTGTGATGCCCAGGACTGAACTGAGTCAGTTCCACCGTTGTACCGGGCGCCAGAATAGGATGAATATATGGACGAAAATCTGGTTTCGTATTTTGGGTAACCACGGCAGCTGTTCCGCCATCGGCAAAAACCTTTATTTCAGTATCGGTCTGTTGGATATAGAAACTGGGGGCCTTGAGACCGGCCGAAGCCATCTCTTTTTCTTTTTTTTGTTTGCAGGCGATTAAACATGTAAGCCCTATCAGTAGAATTACTATTTTTTTCATGGTATCTTTATTAGTTCCTATTTTCTAAAAATTGTTAGGTGCGCAGTTTCATTGATATGTTCATGTTGGTATGATTTAAGAATAGAATGTTTTTTTTAAAAACCGCAGCCCTTCCGAAGCGAATGCATCCTGACTAGGTGCTAAATGCTTCCAGATACAAACCGCACCGGCCAATTCCTTGATTTCTGGGGTAAAGCTTTCGATGACCATCGCCCCTTTATAGTCGATGTCTTGCAGGCCGAGTTTAAAATCGTTCCAAGGGGTTAATCCCGTTCCGGGGATGCCACGGTGGTTTTCTGAGATTTGTACGTGTATTAATTTCTCTCCTACCGTATGTATCGCCTTTCGGATATTTTTTTCCTCAATGGTCATGTGAAAACTGTCGAGTAACACTTTGGCATTTTCGTGGTTGATATCTGTTACCAATTGCATCACATCCGCTGCGGTATTAACCAAGTCGGATTCAAAGCGGTTCAAGGGTTCCAGGGCAATGTTTTGCCCGAAGGATTTTCCCATCTCGCAGACTTTCCGAAGATTGCTCACGGCCAAATTCCACTCTATTTTTCGTTGTTCTTCGGATACCATTCGTGCCTTTCCTACGGCCGAGTACATAGGGCCTGCCAAAAAATCGACTCCCAAGAGCGTGCATAGTTCAAAACATTTTTCAACATAGCGGAAGCAATTTTCATGAAGGGTAACATCATCCGAAGTCAAATCTTTCGTTGGACCAAAAACACCGCAGACCGTTGGGGTCAATCCGTTGTCTGACAAGGCTTTTTTAACCGTTTCGCCATCGATTAAGCTTGGATCTTCTACGGGAATTTCTACCACATCGAACCCCATTGTCTTTATTTTTGGAAATAAGGAAATCGATTTTGTATTAAAAGGCGATTCCCAAAGCCAAGTGCTTACGCCGAATGTTATATTTTTTGACATTTGTTTGGTTTCTGCTGTTTCTGGTTTCTTTTGTTTCAAGTTTCTTTTGTTTCAGGTTGTCTTACAAGGGGAAATCAACGCGGCAATCTGTGTAATCTAGTACCATGTTTCAAAAGATTGCCGCGTTGCAACGGCTTTTCTTTATCACTTGGAATTTTGTTACGCTCCTTGCAAAGATTTCCCCTAGCCCCTCCCAAGGAGGGGGATAATCTTGTGACTATAGAAAATTATATCCATTTTAATCTAACCTAAAACTATATTATTTCACATTCATTTTTTAATTTTAAACTGCCTACTGTTAATGCCTTATGCTAACTTTTCACAAATTGCGACACCCCAGCAACCGCCAACTTTTCTCTCTCCACTTTTTACTTATTACTTTTCCCTAAGTACTGCCAACTGCAACTGCCTACTAAACACTATTTCAATCCCTCTTAAATTCCCCCTTCGGGGGCTAGGGGGCTTCTACAATCATCACCCCTTGCATAATGCGCCAATGTCCAGGAAAAGTGCAAATAAACGGGTACGCTCCCGGAATTGAAGGTACAATAAACTTTAGGCTTACCTTCTGTTCGGGGTTGATCAAGTCTGTGGCGAAAAGAACTTCGTCCATTTTTGGAATGTAGTTCAATTCCTCTCCCTTAGGATCCATGGCCATTTTGTCTGCTGCGGCACCTACTTTTTCTTTGGTGCCCGGTTTTACGATGATGAGATTATGCTGCATAAAATCTACATTGTCCAAAACGATTTCAACGGACCCTCCGGCCTGTACCGTAAACTCCGTTACATCATATTTCATCTCGTTTTTGATAGTCTTTATGTTGATGACGGTCGTTTTTTCATCCGTGGCAGCGGTCGTGGTTTCTGAAGCATTGCCTCCGTTTAAGTAATTTTTGGCGAACACTTCTGCAAAAGGCTTTCCGCCAAAGGGACTTTGCGTGCTTTTGCCATAATCCGTTTCCACCTCATATTTCCATGCCCCCGTGAGGGAAACTCTTTTATCGCCCGAATTAATGAACATGCGCTCGGCAGGGCCATACATTCCGCCTTTGTCTCCTGTATCTTCCACTCTAACGGATATTATATTTCCGCTGGTCTTCAACAATCCTTTTGGGACATCATAGTAGCGATGCCGTTCATAATCTTTCTCCGTGGCACCGATTTGCTGTCCGTTAATGTAGACCACATCGGAATCGTCAATGGCACCCAAGGCCACATAGGTAGATTCGTTACTATAAAAATCAAACTCTTTTCGGAACCATAGCACGCCGTCCATATCCAATCCGGCATCTTCTATGAACTGGGGCAATTCCATAGTCTTCCAATTACGGTCGTTATAGTCCGTGGCCTGTCTTTGGTTCTTGCTTGCGCTGTTCGGGTCAAAATCGGGATTCGCTTTTATGTATTCCGCCATAAAACCCACGCCATTTTTGGTAGCCGCCGCAAAGAGCGCCTTGGACAACCAACTATCTTTTAAAAGAGACTCATCTTCGCTTAATGCATATAACACTTTTCCAATAGTTTCCGAAGCGGGCCGCTCGGCCAAATAGAGCAAAGCCGCCAAACGCACGGAGGCATCTTTGTCCGCTCCCATGTTCGCCTTTAAAATAGCGGTATCCGATTTCTCGCCTTTTGGAAGTGCCTGCAGTGCAGCTTTCCGAACAACAGCCGACGGATGGAACAATGCTCCCTCTGCGACGTCATAGGCTTCAGGATCCGTTTTTATATCCGTAAGTCCGGCAATTGTCCATAGAGCATGCAAGGCAGCGGGATTCATTCCTAATTCATCCACACCTTTAGCATTCGCCAATTTGTACAATTCCGGAAGGACATCGGTATTTCCGCGGGCCACCAACAGCCTTTGGGCGGTCATTCGCCAGAACATATTGTCGTTGGAAAGAGCCTTTAACAAATCGTCTTTGTTTTCCTTGTTAAGTGTTATGGCATCTTGCTTTCCCACTGTTTTTGGGACCACGCGCCAAATGCGGCCCTTTGATCGGTCACGAAGCGGATTCGCGTAAGCATTGCCCTTTCCGTTTTCGGCATCAAAACCACCACGTTCCAAACTGGGCGTCGGGTTGTGCTGAATGATAAAATTGTACCAATCGGCCACCCAGACGTTTCCGTCAGGACCTACTTTGGCGGCCACGGGCGATACCCATTCATCGGAACTTGCAAAGAGATTGCCGCCATCTTTTTCGACATATCCCGCCCCGTCTTTTTCGATTTTTGCTATATGAACGAGTCCGCCCGTAGGTTCACAGACAAAAGCGACCTTGTTCCAGTACGAACTTGGATAGTTTCTTGCCGTGTAGAAATGGTGTCCGGCCGCGGCCGTAAATCCACCGAAAACATCTACCTGCCTAATATTCGGGGTAAGGGCTTGCATGGCATAATGACCATCGATTTTAAGGCTTCCTTGGGCGGGAATACCCGTTAACCCTTCCATGATTTTATTGGGAATTCCCATAAAAACACTATGTGTATTATTTGCCGTGGAGGCAAAAAGGGCGTTGTCCTCGGTAATGCCCAAGCCCCATGTATTGTTGCTGGTATTGGTCAAGACCTCAAAATAGTTCTTTTGGGGATGGAAGCGGTACATGTTCTGGTTGAACTCAAATTCCTGACCAAAAATAGTGCCTTCAAAACCGGAATAGCCCACTACGCCGTAGATAGTATTATCAATTCCGTTTTGAAGATTGGATGGGCCGGCGTGGGTGTCGTATGTGCCCCAACCCTCGATGAGCACTTCTTTTATATCGGCTTTATCATCGCCATCCGTATCTTTTAAAAATAGGAAATTAGGAGCCTGCGAGACAATAATTCCCCCGTCATAAAAAGTAAAACTGGTAGCAATGTTCAGGTTTTCGGCAAAGACGGTAACCTTGTCCGCCTTTCCATCGCCATCGGTATCTTCCAAAATTTTTATTCGGTCATCGCCCACTCCTTTGTCATCGTGTACCGTATTGGGATAATCTACGGTTTCAATGACCCAAAGGCGTCCTTTTTCATCCCAATTCATATCGATCGGGTTGATGATATCGGGTTCGGAGGCAAAGAGTTCCAGCGTAAACCCTGCCGGCACCTGAATCAGTTTTGCGGATTCCTTAGGGGATAAAGGCAACTGATACGGTAAAGGCTGAGGTCGTTTTTCATAGTTGGGAATACCTTCACGCTTTTCGTATGTCAAAGTGGGAATGTCCTTGGAAAATGCTTCCCAGTTATTTTTTGAATTATCATCTACCGCCCATAAAATAGCCTGCTTGACTAGATTCTGAAATTCCGGGTGGTTCCAGGTACGCTCGTCATGGCCGTAAGCCGTATAGAATACTTTGCCCTTTCCATGTTGCTTTACCCAAGTCCATGGTTCGCGATGGTCGCCATCTACCCTTTCCATCAACACCGTAATATCATCTGCAATTTTATCGTGTACGTAGGTTTCGTCCCAAGTAGGGAATTCCTGCACATTCGCCATTATCGGATGCGCCTTGTCCACAATATCCACCGTAAAAGTACCCGTACCGTGACTGCTGAACTGTCCACCGACCAAACTGACATACTCAGGGGAATCCTTAAAGCAAAAGCTCGCACAATGCAAGGGAATAAAAGCATGACCTTCGGCTACATAATCCAATAAGGCCTTTTCCTCGGCAGGCTGCCTATCCTCATGATTGGCATAAATGATTACGCCATCATAAAGGTTCAGGTTGTCGGTATTTAGATCGTTGACATCTTCCGTATAGGTGATATTGATTCCATCTTTGGTCAAGGCCGATGCCAAAATAGGGAAATAGGCCCTTGAGTTGTGATGTTCCTGTTCGTGGCCCAGAAAAAGAAGTTCCAACCTACGCGGTTGGTCGTCCGCCACTTCTTTTTTGGCGTCAGACTTACATCCCGCTAAAAAAAGTATCGGAACAATAAAAGCGAAAAGAAGGCGAAATGACTTTAACATGAGGGTATTATTTTAATGATCGATACAATTCCGTTTGGCATATCAATTTTAAGAATAAAACCAGCATAAAAAATACTCTTATGTATCGCATACCGACTATATTTTATCATTCAATTACAAGTATTAATAAATTAAAGGTAAATTAGTGTGCTTTTGACGTTTCAGATCAACCAAAAATCAATCACTATTGAAATCGGCCCTACAAAAATCGCCCATCCCTAAAAGCCATGCTTTTGTAGCGAAAGCACTTAGAGAATCCATATTCGACCCCAATTGGCATTTTCATTCGGAATACCAACTTTTTATGGTGCTGAAAGGATGTGGGACACGTTTCATTGGAGATGACATAAAACCTTTTAAAGCAGGCGATTTTACGTTTACGGGGCCAAACCTACCCCATTTATGGAGGAGCGATACCGATTCGGATGGTTCAGTTTCCGAAGGCATCGTGGTCTATTTTAACGAAAACCTGATTGGGGAGAGTCTCCTACAAAAGGAAGAAAGCATTACCCTAAAACAATTGTTTCAGAACAGCCTACGCGGTATTGAAGTAACCGGCCATAGTACGGATACTATCAAAAAAATATTACAGACCCTTTTACAATCACAAGGTTTTGAAGGTGTGTTGGAACTGCTGAAACTCCTCCATTTTATATCTAAAAGTCCGGATGCGCATCTTTTGGCCAGTCCAGGCTATACCAACACCTTAAAAGTGGGCGATACGGAACGTATGAATCGCGTTTATGCCCATGTTATGAAGCATTATAAGGAAAAGATAAAAATTCAGAACCTAGCCGAATTGACGAGTATGACCCCAACGTCCTTTAGTCGCTATTTTAAGAGCCACGCCAACAAGACCTTCTCGGATTTTGTGAGCGAAATTCGGATCGGTCATGCCTGTAAACTGCTCATCGAACAAAAAACCAACGTATCGCAAGCCTGCTACGAAAGCGGTTTTCAGACCTTATCAAATTTCAACAGACAATTTAAAAAAATTACAAAACGGACGCCTTTGGAATATAAACAGTCCTATTTGGCGTATCTAATAGAATAATAACCGAACAGAAATAACCAAAATAGTATTCCTATATTGCTATTAGTTTTTAAACACTAGACCATGAAAAGCACGAAATTCCATCTTATATATATTCTACTGATTAGTTTTGCCACAAACGGACTTTCCCAAGAAACCGGAGAATGGGTTTCCCTTTTTAACGGGAAAGATTTTGACAGCTGGCAAGTTGGTGAAAATGCGTCATCCTTTACCATTGCCGATAGTGTAATTAGAGTAGCCGGCGATGTAGCCCATTTATTTTATGTGGGAGACGTAGCAGATCACAACTTTACCGATTTTGAGTTTAAGGCAACCGTCATGACCAAACCAGGAGCCAATTCGGGTATCTATTTTCATACAAAATTCCAAGAAGGCGGCTGGCCTAATCAGGGTTATGAAGTACAGGTGAATAATTCTCAAGAGGACTGGAGGAGGACTGGTAGTCTTTACGGTATTGCTGATGTTAAAGAAAATTATGCCAAGGACAACGAATGGTACACGGAATATATTAAGGTAGAAGGTAATCGCGTCATTATAAAAATCAACGATATTGTCACGGTAGATTATACGGAGCCAGAAAATCCCCTACGTGGGGATAGCCAAAAGGAAAGGATACTACAAAGTGGTACGTTTGCACTCCAAGGCCATGATCGAGGCAGCGTTGTGTACTACAAGGATATTATGGTAAAAGTGTTGCCAGCAGGTGGTTTTTAGACGGTATTTGGTAGTGTGAGTTTAGAGTTTTGGGAAAAAAGTGATGAATTATGAGTTATAAGTTATGAGTTATGAGTTATGACTGAAAAAAGTAAAAATTAGAATATTCGTTGCTGGGTGAGCGATGTTAGATGTTAGTACGAAGTAAAAAAAATTAGAATTTAGAAGTACGAAATGCAAATAGGCAGGTATTCAAATTCAAATATAGCGGTAGCCATTTGTGTTTGATTTTTGTGCTTGTATTTGTTTTGAACCCTCCTAAGGGCAGGCTAGTTTCTCGGTTCTTGCCTCTTTATTCTAAATGCTGTGTCGCTTTTCTCTTGTCTTTTTTCTCTTTTCTTTTCTCTCGGTTCTTGATTTTTAGGTGTTGATTATCAGGTCTTTCCCTTTGATTTCGATAGCCCTCCTACTCTACCGAAAAATGATATTCAGAGCTTGTAGTATACGTTTCACCTGGATTCAATTGTATAGAAGGAAAGTTAGGTTGATTGGGAGCATCTGGAAAATGTTGGGTTTCCAGACAAAACGCAGTTCTTGCATCGTCCTTGGCCCCAGATTTTAAGGTGTTCTTGGATCCCATAAAATTTCCGCCATAGAATTGTACGCCTGGTTCCTTAGTGTACACATTCATAGTAATTTTGGAAATATCCCCTACCACTTTTGCGGCATGGTTCATGCTTTTTTCCTGTTTGGCGCCAAGCACGTAATTATGGTCGTATCCCCCACCAAAATGCAATTGCTCGTTATCCGCCTCAACCCGTTCGCCTATGGTTCTTGGCTGGGTAAAGTCGAATGGAGTACCACTTACAGGTCTCAGTTCCCCTGTTGGGATAAGTCCAGCATCTACAGGTGTAAAAGCTTCGGCAAAGAGTTGCATTTTATGGTTAAGGATGGTGCCGCTCCCCTCTCCGTTCAGGTTAAAATAGGCGTGATTTGTCAAATTGACTAACGTGGGTTTATCTGTTGACGCCTTATATTGAATTCTCACTGCGTTTTCCGAGGTAAGGGAGTACGTGACCTTTGTCTTCAGATTTCCGGGAAAACCTTCTTCCATATCTGGTGACGTGTACTGCAATATTAAAGTATATTTGTTTGGCTGTTGCGCCTCCCAGACTACGGACTGAAACCCTTTATACCCTCCATGTAGCGCATTGCCATTATTGTTTGTGGGTACGGAAAACTCAGTGCCGTTCAGAGTAAATTTACCTTTTGCAATACGGTTTCCAACACGGCCAATGGTCGCCCCAAAATAAGTCTCATCGGCTTCCAGATAGGTTTTAATACTGCCATAGCCAATGTTTACATCGATAAGATCACCCTTTTTATCCGGAACATATAGACCAACGATACGCCCGCCATAATTGGTCATGGCCATTTTTATGTCGCCATTTTCCAACCAAAATAATTTTACGGGTTTACCCTGTAGTATAGTATCAAAACGCTTCTTTTTTAAGGTATTGGAATTCATATCTAAAGTTTGTTTTTTCGTTGGGGAATCTTTTACCGACTGCTTTTTCGGAGTACAGGCGAAAAGTAAACATACAAAAAGTGAGGTAATCCATTTGGTGTTCATACGGCTATTTTAATCATTTTTATACTATTTTTAACAGCCTACTTCTTCTTGACCCAGTCCAGGCTATTCTTCAGAATGGTCTTGTACGCTTCCAACTCGTGTGCCCTTTCATCATGCCCTAAAGTGTTACCGACAATTTTTACCTTCGGATGTTTTACCGTCCATACCACGGGAAATTCCTCTCCCGAGTCCAAGCCACGGCCAACGGCCAAGACCTCAACGGTAGCCGTTGCATCTTGTTTCCATCTATAAAGTTCGTCAACGATACGGAAGGTAGCCGGTACGCCTTTCATTAAGGGATGATTTGGCTTTACGACGGATACCTCGAACTCCTGTAAATTTTCGTGCGATTCCGATCCACCGCCTACCAATTGTTGATTGTACTCGGGCCAATCCTTCCAATTATACCAAGTGCTTGGATGGTTGATCAATAAATTCATATTACCTGCGTTAACCCGTTCAAAAATAACCTTTTGAGCCTTGGCGTCCAAGGGCTGGTTGTTGGTCAACATCAAGATATCTACCACAGGTATCAACAACCCCATTTCCGCTACGTCCTGAGTATATATGACCGTATTAGTGCCATTATCGCTCAAAATTTCCCCATCGGCAATACCAAAAAATTTCAGGAAATCGTGCGAGCCGCTGCCGCCCGTAATAGCGATGTTAGAAGCCTTTTTATTATCGGAAATAAAATATCCTGCGGCTATATCGGAACTATATTCTTTGTGCAAATCTTGCACCTTGCAGCCAAATATCAAGGCCAAAATAGATAGTGTTAAAAGTGTTTTTTTCATTTTATTAGCGTTTAATGTATGTTGTGTGGCTCTAACTATTAGTTCATATTACATATCGATGTCCGCTGCTTTCGGTTCGGCAGGCGTCACTATAATGACCCCTTTCATAAAGCGCCAATGTCCCGGAAAGGTACAAACAAAGGGATAGCTACCCGGCACATCCGGAAGTTGGATGACGATAGAACCGCTTTCCCCGGGATTTAACATTTCTGTA
>Ga0075108_10000423_pt1 | contig 25909 bp, 20 predicted proteins | sample AntAceMetag02UK1_FD_69797 | JGI IMG/M metagenome (GOLD analysis project Ga0075108, IMG submission 69797) | Saline lake microbial communities from Ace Lake, Antarctica - Antarctic Ace Lake Metagenome 02UK1 | ecosystem: Environmental > Aquatic > Non-marine Saline and Alkaline > Saline | place...
TGCGCCAATCTCACATCGTCTGGGTTTCCCCAAATCTTTATCAAATAAATACCGTGAATCTCTTGTAGCCTTTTCACCACCTGCAATTTTAATTTTATCCAATACACTGATAGCCATATTTTCTTCATCTGTTTGCCCCTTCACAAACCATGGCAAAAAATTCCATGTTGCCCTATCCTCTTCAGTATGGGACAACTTTACTAAGTTGTAGATGGCTTTCGTATTGCTTACTTCTTGCTCAAACACTATTTCAAAACAATAGTTTACGCTTAAAGGCTCTGCTGTGGGAGCAGGTATGGCAGTCACTTTTACTTTTGCGCCTCTTTTTAAAATGTATTCAAACAACTTTATCATGTGGTTGCGTTCTTCCGCTGTATGCCGGAAAATAAAATTTACAATGCCACTTTAACAATTGTTTTTGGCCCATAATGCGTAAGACAAATAGATTTGCGAAACATGCGCTTCTTTTGTTATTTGTTGGTTCAATGCTGCTGTCATCGTTTACTGTTTTAATCTAACTTGGCAGAAGTTATAAGGAATACTATGAAGTTAACAACTAACACAATTACAATTATCAAGAAAATAATTTTTGTCAATTTACTTTTTTGAAAAATATAGTTTCCTGTTTTATTCTTCTCTTCTTTTATAATTTTGAAATCTTCTTTTCCCTGTTTCATTAGTTCCTGTCTTTAATTAGTACAATTTGACTTTCTAGTTGACAAAAATGTCGTCATCTCTATATTTTTTCGTCAATACTCATGCTTAATGAAAACCCGAGTTTTTGTTTGGCAGGAGTATAACATCAATCCATCTTTTTCAAGTATTTATACAATTCGCTATCTGTTGAAATAAAAATGGATGTTTGTCCATCAAAAGTTTTCTCAAATGTTTCCATTGATTTCAGAAAGCCATAAAGGCTTCTCGATTGACTTGACCTATCATAGGCTTTTGCATAAATAGAGGTGGCGTTGGCATCTGCCTCACCTTTGATCATTTCAGCATCCCGGAATGCAAGGGATTGTATATTTTTAAGCTCCCGCTCTTTCTCACCATTAATACGTGAGGCTTCTCCCTGACCTTCTGAGCGAAATTTATCAGCAATTCTAAAACGCTCGCTTTTCATTCGCTCATACACCTGATCTTGCACCTCTTGCACATAATTAATCCGTTTAAAACGAAAATCCAATATCTCTATTCCTAAATCTGCTGTTTGTTCATTTGCTGATTTTAGTATCATTTGCTGAATCTTATCTCGACCTACATTAATCTTTTCCAGAGAATCGCCAATAATATCAGTATCCGATGATTCAGGAATTCTGTTACTGGTACGTACCGCTTCTTCAATGTCATTATTTGCTATAAAATCTCTTGTATCTCCATCTAGTATATCATCGATACGTGATTGCGCGCCGCGTTCGTTCGTTAGTCGTTTAAAAAACTGAAGCGGATCTGTAATTTGCCATCTTGCATAGGTATCTACAAAAATGAATTTTTTATCTTTAGTTGGCACCTGATTTGGAGCACCGTTCCATTCCATAACACGCTTTTCGAAATAATTGGCATCCTGTATAAAGGGCAGCTTAAAGTTCATTCCAGGCTCAATAATGGCCTCTCCCACTGGCTTTCCAAACTGGGTGATGACCACCTGATCCTTTTCCTGTACAATAAAAATACTACTGTTTACAGCTATCAGGATAATGATGACTACTACTGAAATTATGATTGATTTAGTTTTCATTGATTTCTGTTTTTTTGTTCATCTGCATTTGTAATAATGGCAACACGTTATTGCCTTTTTGGTCCGTTATGACCACGTTTCCGATCTTGGGTATCACATTTGACATTGTTTCAAGGTAAATCCGTTTTTTTGTTACCTCGGGCGCCTTAATAAATTCATCGTACAGGGCGGTGAATCTGGCCGCTTCCCCATCTGCATTATTCACGCGCTCTGCAGCATACCCTTCGGCCTGCTGAATGGTTTCTTCCGCTTGACCTCTTGCTTTGGGTATTACTTTATTGTATTCTGATTTTGCTTGATTAATAAGCGTTTCCTTTTCTTGCTGCGCTTCATTTACGGCATTAAAAGCTGCTTTTACGGGCTCCGGTGGATTCACATCTTGTAGTACGACTTGTTCTATTTTGATACCCAAAGAATACTCTCTGCATATTTGCTGAATAAGTTCTTGAGACTTACTCCCTATTTCTGTACGGCCAACCGTTAGCACTTCATTTACGGTTCGGTCACCGACAATTTGTCGCATTGCAGCTTCAGAGAGCGTACGCAGTGTACTTTGAGGGTTTCTAACTTCAAACAAGTTATTATAAGCGTTATCTATCCTGTATTGCACAACCCATTGCACCTCTGCGAGATTAAGATCTCCAGTAAGCATTAGTGATTCATCTTTTGTATTTGATGATTGATTATTGTATTGAGTATTTACTCCGGCTTGGGCCGTACGGAAACCAAACTCTAGTTTTTGTTGTCTTTCTACAGGAACTTTATAAACATCCTCAGCTAAGGGTATTTTGAGATTCAACCCCGACTCTACTTGTCTTACGTACTTCCCAAATCGAGTAATAACCCCTACTTCTTCGGTGCTTATCTGGAAAATTGATGACCATAAAATAACCGCCAAGAGTAGCACTATGGCAATAATCCGCCTGTACTCAAGTATTTTTTCTAGTTGGGGCGGTAGTTTAAATTTTGTTTTATTCATTTTTGTTTTTGTTTTTTTTTAATAATGGTAGTCGCTGAAAATTCTTTGTCCAAACATCCTACCTCTGGTTGTTTATCCTACTTTACATATTTTCCAGTTTTCTTTTTCTTCTGATTTAAAATCACCCCCGTTTATTTTTAAGAATTGCTTTTACGTCCCGACATCCTTCCTTTAGTATTAATTTGGAAGCCAAACGTTTCTACAGTATGTGAAGGGCAGAATCCCACTTGTTTCGTTAATCGGGAATTTGGTAAGGTATATTCCTGCCAAATGAAAACCCGAGTTTTTGTCTCTTTCTTTTTCCCTTTGCCGTCGTTAAAATTATAAACCGTAGCTACGGCTATACTTGATAATTTTGCCTAGGCAAGGAAAAAAATAAAATTGTCAAAATTTTCGGGTTATCATTAAGCATGAGTATAACGCGAAAATTTACGGTTGAACGATGCATCCAAATTCCTAGCCTTTTTTGTTTTTTCTTTTAAAATTTTAGTAAGTGGTTTCTTAATGATTTTGCATCCTCCCCAGAATTGTTTCCAAAGAAGCAGTGAGTTTATCAATCGCACGGGATACGGCCAGTTCAACGGTATCGGCCTGACATGAAACAGCTATGGGTTGTCTGCCCTCAATTCTGGTTTCCAACAAACATCGCATATCGTTACGTCCTTCTTTTTTTCCGTTTTCATCTGACAGATGAACTTCTACTCTTGTAATAAGGGATTCAAAATTTTTCAGTCCTTCTTCAATCATGGAGGTAAAATAATGCTCATCTTTTTCATTGCCACTTATCGTTTTATCAGTATTAAATTGTATTTTCATAATTGTATTTTCTTAGTTTAATTATTCGTTTTCGAGCTTCATGTACTTTAAAATCCTTTTCGTTCAATGAGCTTTGTTTTTCGTACTTATTTATGTGCTTTAGCATATTTACTTACAATCTCATGTAAAGAATTATAATATGCCTCAAGGTTTTTTATATTTATTTCATCCTCTTCGGAATGGTTTACCGGTATTTCCGTAATATATTTGGACAACTCGGGGAATTCCTTGTGAATTTTAGCGGTGATGCTTATTATATTCTGTTCCAGTTCTATCTTGGTTTTCATATGTTTCAATTAGTACGTTTTCAACTATGGCTCAAAAATTAGAGGTTAAACAACCTTTAACGGCGGCGGCAAAAAAGTGCTAAGGAGACCAAATTCCTTCAATCCCTTTGTGAATCTCGGTTGGGATGGCAACTTCTATACAAACGCCTTTTTCTCTTTCCAATTCCGGAGAACACATAAGGTCTTTACGGCTGTATTTTCAATTGATATCTACATTATAATTTTGCGGATCCATTGTTCTTTTTGAAGCTATTTTTTACTCTGGTTTTCATCTATAGTTTTTTTGTCAACATCAAATGTCTTGTTCTTGATATCGCTGCCCCAGATGGATTTGTAGGGTTTGATTGTTTTACTTTCCTCTTAAATTTTCTAGTATCGCTCATTGTTTCTATTTAATTGATTTACAGCAACTTAAAATATACAACATAGGAAACGAACGGGCCGTTAAAACAGGTTAAACCTATGTTAAAAGGATTTCAGTAAGCAGAACCTGGAACGTTTGACAGAGCTTTTTTCCTTCTCATTTTTATAGTAGTCCAAAAGTCCATTTTTTTGTCAAAATGAAATATACATTTACTTTTTAAGGCTTGACCTGACCTAGGTCAGTTTGATTGTTATTAGTTAAAAAATTAATCCTAGAAACCATACTATTACCAAGCTACACGAGAAATAACTCGCACTTCCCTTTCTGAAGAAAACTTATTTCCAATGCTATTTTTTATGCTTCCCAGCTACAATAATCAATGATATTCAGCATTCTTACCCTAGGCCCATCTCCCAAACCATAACCCATGAAGTTCATGCTATATATATCGTTTTTATTTTGAGCAACCGGTAACCGGTTTTTTGATTTTTGTATTTAATCACCAGCAGTACACCAATAAACAAAGCACTTACGGGAAGTTTTATTTTACTACAAATTTTTCTATGACAGGTTTGCCAGAATTATAATCTTCGCCATACAATAGAACATATTTGGCTTTAACATTGATACCAAAAATTCCATTTTTAAGTTGTACGAACATCTTGTCTAAATACATCTTTTGCTTATTAACCGTTACGTAAATTCTGGCTCCTTCACTTGGATCGTAATTGAGATAAAAAAAGAATCTTTTCCTAGATGCAAGGCGAAATTTGAATAAATCAGGTTCTGACTCTAATAGAATCATTCCATAGGCGAATTTTCTTTGCATACCCGTCAAAGGCTTTTTTATGCCGTTTTTAGTATAAACCATTCGATATTCATCAATAGGTTGGGACGCATCAATAGACCCTCCTTTTATATTTGCATCATACACGTACGTATTATGGTTATCGCTATGTTGAATGTAAAATAGTCGGTTAGGTGTTTTTGGCGGTTCTGGATAATCGTTTTGTGAATATCCAGAACAAAGGCAAAAAAACATCGGAAAAAAAGTAAAAATAATTTTCATCTTCATTACTATTCTATTTCTCATCAATCCTGACTTTTTCTTTAATCTTATTGCTTTATTGCTTTGGAAACTTCCATTAAGGATTCGGTACGACTGTTTTCTGGCGATTTTTTCAAAGTACAGTTCACGTAAACAACCCCTAAAATCTAAATTTTTCATATTTATTTTAATTTATTGCTTATAAGTGTTTTGCCCAAACTGCGTTTAATGTAATATAGGTTCTATTGGCAAATGTTCCTTGTTTTCTTTATCTCCATAAAATTTATTGAAGATCATGCAGGCTGTTAGATCTCCGGTTACATTAACCGCCGTTCTAAACATTCCCAAAATACGGTCAATCCCAATGATCACGATAAGTCCATCAATAGGAATTCCTGCACTCTGCAATACGGATGCCAGAATAATAACACCACCTCCCGGTATAGCAGGTGTTCCTATGGAAGCAGCCACCACAGTGAAGGTGATTAATACTAGGTTTATAATAGACAATTCAATACCATAGGCTTGTGCCATAAAAATGGTAGTTACACATTGAAACAAGGCAGTTCCATCCATGTTGATGGTGGCGCCAATAGGAATAACAAAATCGCTGACATTTGACGATACGCCTAGTTTCTCATCTGCTGTTTTCATCGAGAGCGGCATAACGGCAGCTGAACTGGCCGTTGAAAATGCCAACAACTGAGGCTCTCGTATAGCTTGTAAAAATTTCAGCGGGTTTTTCTTTACAATCAATAAAGTCAGCAACAGATAAAATATCAATAATAGTATCAAACCTACTATAACCACTGCCATATAATAACCCAGACCTAGGAATATGTCAATGCCTGTTCTGGATAGCAAAGCGGCCATAAGCCCAAATACCGCATAAGGCACAAGGATCATGGCCCATGATACCACAATCATGCAAATTTTTTGAATCGCTTCCGTAAAACGAATGATGGGTTTTGCAGTTGTCCTGTTTAATTGGGTAATGGCCACACCTATGATGATGGTGAAAATAACCACACCCAGCATTTCGCCATTCAAGATGGATTCCAATGGATTATTTGGGATGAGGTTGGAAATAGCATTTGGGATGTTTTCCATAAGATCAGGTGCTTCGGTAGCTATCGATTGCCCTTCACTGCTATTTGGAAACCCACCGAGTTTAAAAATATATTCGCCGGGTTTCATAATAAGGGTTACTGCCAAACCGATGATGATGGAAACAGCGGTCGTAAAAACGAAATATAGCAATAGCCTTAATCCAAAGGTTTTAAGATTTTCTGAAGTGTTGCCTACAATTCCTGATATTATGGAGGCAAATATCAAGGGTATCATAATCATTTGTACCAGTCTCATAAATATTTGACCTGGTAAGTCTAGCCAGTTTGCCAATCGCAAACTTACATCCTCTGAAATCAGTCCTGTAGATGGGTTAAGAAGCACGCCCAATCCAGCCCCTAAAATCAATCCAAGGATTACCTTAAGCCATAAGCGACCTTTTATTAACTGCTCTAAATGAACGGACAATCTATTGAGTGATTTTATTTCTATCATTGTATTATGCTGTGCTTAATGTTTGTCGACGTAGCTATATGATGTCACGTTCACTTTTTCAATGTCGGCACCTGCCACATCTCCCGGCAAGCCTAAAACGGCTACCCCTTTTTGACTGATGGTATGTTGGATAGCTATTTGCAAACCATTCATGGCTTGTTTGGGTGTATTGGCCAAAAACACGTATTTGTACCAGTCTTGAAATAAAGACTCCGGTCGTGTTTCCTGAAAATTGTCAAGCCCCATTTTCTCCGTATGTATGGCAGGGGCAATGGCTATTACCGGATTGCCCGCTCTATTGGCATCATATAATCCATTGACCAGATGTACGTGTCCCGGACGACTGCTGCCCATACAACAACCAATCCCATTTAACGCCGCTTCCATGGAAGCGGCATAAGCACCCGCCTCTTCGTGCCGTACATGAATCCACTGTATTCTTCCATCCCTTCGTACAGCGTCATTTACAGGGTTTAAACTATTGCCAGTAATGGCGTAAATGCGTTTTACACCTGCTTCTACAAGCATTTCTGCTAAATAATTGGATATGTTTTTGGACATGAATATTTTATTGAAACGACTTGCAGCGTAATGATATCGGCAAAGCGTAAGGTTAATAGTATTCTTAGATAGTTACTTCCTAGCAATCAGTCACTAAGTTGGCCACTAGCGTTTCATTATACTCCTGCCAAATGAAAACCCGAGTTTTTGTCTCTTTCTTTTTCCCTTTGCCGTCGTTAAAATTATAAACCGTAGTTACGGCTATGCTTCGCCATCGCTACGGCTCGCCCACAGCTTTCGCTGTGTCGTGCCTAGGCAAAGAAAAAAATAAAATTGTCAAAATTTTCGGGTTATCATTAAGCATGAGTATAATCAAAATAAGGGCTTAAAAAAGCATCAACTATTCGCGGCGACTGCCATTAAAATGGCCACGTAATGACAAACAGCAGCAGCGAGCACAAAAAAATGCCAGACCGCGTGGTTGTAAGGATATTTCTCCCATAAGTAGAAGACAACGCCCAAAAGGTAAAGCGCGCCTCCAATTAGAATCATAGTGAGGATATCGTTGGGAATAGTTTCAAAGAAAGTACGTCCGCCTACGATCATAATACATCCCATTGCTATGTAAATAAGCGTTGAAAAAACCTTCCATTTACCTGTAAAAAAAATCTTGAAAATGATTCCCAATGCCGTAAGGCCCCACAATACCGATAGCAACGTAATACCAAAAGAGTTATGCATATACATTAACAAAAACGGGGTGTAGGTGCCCGATATCAAGAAATAAATACTGATATGGTCAAGGATTTCTAATATGCGTTTTGCCTGGACATTTTGAAATCCGTGGTAGAGTGTGGAAAAAGTAAAAAGTTGTAAAAAACAAAATCCATATATGGCCGCCCCGATAACACCAAGGGTATTATCACTTTTTATGGCAAAGGCTATTAGGATAGGAATACCAACGATACCAAATATAATTCCAAAGCCATGTAAAATACTGTTTACAAGTTCTTGCTTAATTTTTGTATTTGGTTTCTGAGCTTGCATAAAAGTGAGCTGGGACGGCCCAATGTCATAGGCGATTTTTATAAAATTACCTAAATTTCTGCCGTCGTTAGTTCTATTGGCCATTTAGTTTACAATTCCTACCCCATCTAGTGTACTTTCAGGAAGTTTTCATCTTGCGATAGCTTTAATGAAGATCTTGTTCGTAGTTGTTCTTTATGTCTATTTTTTAATGGAACTAAAATACCCCTCTATGCAACCAACCGAAATGACCTAGGTCATGGTGAAATAAGAATTACATAACTTGGTCGAGATAATTGATTTAGTAGTCATAAGAACAATCGTATTGGGTGCTTAAATTGTAGTTGTGCGCGAGCAAAGAGATCATTTTTTAACTTAATTTTTTTCGACACCTTTACCAAAAGTAGCCCTTGTTTTTGAAGCTTCGCTAAGTACTATCGTAGTTGGTAGTCTTCTTTTTGATACTATTTTTTACTTTGGTTTTCATCTATCGTTTTTTTATCAACGTCAAATGTCTTGTTATTGATATCGGTGCCCCCAGTGGGACTTGTAGGGTTTGATTGTTTTACTTTCCTCTTAAATTTTCTGTCAGCGCTCATCGTTTCTATTTTACTGGTTTACAATTAGATACAGTATAGGGTAATGGTTTACTACTATCGGATAAAACAAGTTAAACCTATGTTAAAAGGCTCTAGGAAAGCTGAAATAGGCACCTCTCGCGAACTATTGTATTTCTTAATTCCCTTATTAGTCCAAAAAAATATTTCAGACGGTCAATATGTATCGGAATCCCCTTTACGAACCAGTCGAATATTTGAATTAAACGGAGTCAATAAGAACAAAAATATGTGGATAGGGCAAAGACAAAAGTGGCCGTGCACTATGTAGACGATAATTTATTACAGATCTATTTTAAAAATACATACTATGGTTCAGCGGATCAGGCAACGGGGGAATCCATCCCGTTATTATAAAAGGTTTTGGAATTCCCAGAACGGCTCAATTGATTAAATTTTTAAGAGTTCAAAATTCGTTCTTAAAACATTTTAGCACTTGCATGTCAAATTACTATAAGCTAATCATGTTCTAAACTTCGGTCAAACTGCACAACAAATCTTAATATTTTGTAGCTTTACAACTCATATGAAAGAAGTCTTTCGTAAAATAGCGTCTATTGCAATGGCATTTATAGTGCTGTTCTCCACAATGTCATTTTCTGTGGATATGCATTATTGTGGAGACCATTTGGTAGATTTCAGTCTATTTGACAAGGTCGATACTTGCGTGATGAAAGCGGAAAAAACCAAATCCTCTAGCGAATGTGCCGTCATGGAAATGGAAATGGACTGCTGTTCGGATGTAGAGATTATTATTGAAGGTCAGGACGACGTTAAAGTTACTTTTGACCAATTCACTTTTGAACAACAGGTATTTATCACTTCTTTTGTATACTCCTACATTAATTTATTCGAGGGTTTTGATAAAAATGTAATTCCCTTCAAAGACTACTCCCCACCACCGCTGATACGGGATATCCATATCCTAGATCAGACCTTTTTAATTTGATTTTTAAACATTTCCCGATAGTTGTCGGGAACTAGCCCTGCGATATTCGTTTTGGGCTTGTTTTGCTGTATTCAATTTTTGGAATACAGATAAACATCCAATGTTTAACTGTCTAATTATTACATCCTATGCTGAATAAAAGCATAAAGTTTCTCATAGAAAACAAACTCGTTGCAGTACTGATGCTCCTACTTTTCGTGGGATGGGGTATCGTGAATGCGCCCTTTAACTGGAATACCGGTTTCTTGCCCACAAACCCCGTAGCGGTAGATGCCATTCCTGATATTGGCGAGAACCAACAGATTGTCTTTACCAAATGGCAAGGGCGTTCGCCACAGGATATCGAAGACCAGATTACCTATCCGCTTACTTCCTCGCTATTGGGAATCCCAGGGGTAAAGACTATTCGTAGTTCCTCGATGTTCGGGTTTTCGAGCATCTATATCATTTTTGAAGAGGATATAGAATTTTACTGGTCGCGTAGCCGCATCCTTGAAAAGCTTAATTCGCTACCTAGCGGCCTGTTGCCCGATGGTGTCAATCCTGCCTTGGGTCCCGATGCCACGGGCTTGGGCCAGATTTTTTGGTATACTTTGGAAGGTCGCGATAAAGATGGTAATGTAACCGGCGGTTGGGATTTGCAGGAACTAAGAAGCATTCAGGATTACTATGTTAAATATTCGCTTTCTAGCGCAAGTGGGGTATCTGAAGTGGCATCTATCGGAGGCTATGTTCAGGAATATCAAGTGGACGTAAATCCCGAATTGATGCGCCAGTACAACATCAGTCTAAGTGATATTGTGAAGGCCGTTAAAGAGAGTAACCAAGACATTGGCGCACAGACCTTGGAAATGAACCAAGCGGAATATCTCGTGAGAGGTCTGGGCTATGTAAAATCAATCGAGGACATAGAAAATGCGGTCGTTACCTCGGAAAACTTCACATCCATAAGAATTAAGGACGTTGGGAAAGTGCATTTAGGGCCAGCAACACGGCGGGGTATTCTGGACAAAGAAGGTGCGGAAGTCGTGGGCGGCGTGGTCGTTGCGCGATATGGTGCAAATCCTATGGAAGTCATCAACAACGTTAAAGACCAGATCAATGAATTGGCGACTGGCCTTCCGTCCAAAGTATTGGCCGATGGCAGTACGTCTCAAGTGACTATTGTACCCTTTTATGACCGTACAGAATTGATACAGGAAACCTTGGCTACGCTGAATGAAGCCTTGACCTTGGAAATCTTGATTACCATTCTGGTCATTATCATTATGGTGTTCAATCTTAGGGCATCCATCTTGATTTCAGGTTTGTTGCCCGTTGCCATTTTGATGGTTTTTATCACGATGAAACTCTTTAATGTCGATGCCAATATTGTTGCACTTTCCGGTATCGCCATCGCTATCGGTACCATGGTAGACGTGGGCGTAATTCTCGCCGAAAATATGATACGTCATCTGGAAGATGAGAAATTGCGCTTTAAAGAAAACGGAATTGAATACACCACAAACGAAATCATTTACAATGCTACCGCAGAGGTTTCGGGAGCAATCCTGACCGCTGTGCTAACTACGATTATCAGTTTCATTCCTGTTTTTACCATGATAGGTGCCGAAGGTAAATTGTTCCGGCCGCTGGCCTTTACAAAAACAATGGCGCTTAGTGCATCATTGGTCATCGCCTTATTCTTGATTCCTCCCTTTGCTGCTTTCCTGTTCCGGAAAACGGACATCCGTGAACGCTCAAAATATATTCTTAATGGGATTCTTATCGCCTTGGGTAGTACGGCACTATTATATGGGTTTTGGTTGGGGATTGTTTTAATCGCCTTTGGTGTAGTTGCATTTTTAAAAATACAAGGGAAACTTACCGCTAAACGAGCCAATTTGGTCAATATTATCATTTCTTCCACGGCCATTGTAATGCTGCTCGCAGCATACTGGCGCCCCTTGGGCTTTGATAGAAGTATTGTAATGAACCTGATTTTCGTAGCGATAATCTGCTTCGGGCTTTTGGGCGCATTTTCATTGTTCAAAATATATTATTCGCGAATCCTGAAATGGGCACTAGAGAACAAATTGTTATTCCTTATCGTACCGGCCACGGTGCTGACATTGGGAATCATCATTATGAGAAATACAGGAAAGGAATTTATGCCTGCTCTCAACGAAGGCACTTTCCTATTGATGCCGACCTCCTTGCCACATGCGGGAGTTGAGGAAAATAAACGGGTCTTACAGCAATTGGATATGGCCGTAGCCAGCATTCCTGAAATTGAAACGGTGGTGGGAAAAGCAGGACGTACGGAATCCGCGCTCGACCCTGCACCGCTCTCCATGTACGAAAACATCATTCAGTACAAGTCGGAATATATGCGAAACGAAAAAGGCGACCGTCAACGCTATCAAGTGAACGATGATGGGCTTTTTGTATTGAAAAAGGATAGGTTCATCATAAATCCCAATAATAAAGTTGGCGATAGTGCGAACTATAACGCTGCACAACTAGCCACTACAGCGACACACGAAGAACTGATTCCCGATGACGATGGGGAATACTACCGTAATTGGCGACCTGAAATCAATAGTCCAGATGATATTTGGAACGAAATCGTTCGAGTAACCAAATTTCCGGGGGTTACCTCCGCGCCCAAGCTACAACCTATCGAAACCCGACTGGTCATGTTGCAAACGGGAATGCGGGCACCGATGGGTATCAAGGTAAAGGGACAGGATTTAAAGACTATCGAAGCCTTTGGGCTGCAACTGGAAGACATACTCAAACAGGCCAAAGGCGTAAAGGAGCAAGCCGTTTTTGCAGACCGCATCGTGGGGAAACCCTACCTGTTGATTGACATAAAAAGGGAACAGTTGGCACGATATGGTATTTCCGTATCGGACGTTCAGGAGGTGCTGCAAGTGGCCGTTGGCGGCATGCCCCTGACCCAGACCGTTGAAGGTCGGGAACGCTATGCGATACGCGTGCGCTATCCTAGGGAACTTCGTGCAAATCCTACCGACCTTAAAAATATTTATGTACCCGTTGAAAAAGGCAGTCCGGTGCCGCTCGGTGAGCTTGTCGATATCAGGTATGAGAAGGGACCACAGGTCATAAAGAGTGAAGATACGTTCTTGGTAGGCTATGTTTTGTTTGACAAATTGGACGGCTTTGCAGAAGTGAGCGTGGTTGAAAACGCCCAAGCCCTGATTCAAAAGAAAATCGATAGCGGGGAATTGACGGTGCCTAAAGGGATAAGCTACAAGTTTACGGGAACCTACGAAAACCAGCTTAGGGCAGAAAAGACCTTGTCTATCGTGGTGCCGTTGGCACTCCTCAGTATCTTTTTGATACTCTATTTCCAGTTTCGTTCGGTTGCCACTTCGCTGATGGTTTTTTCGGGAATAGCCATAGCTTTTGCCGGTGGTTTCATTATGATTTGGTTGTATGGCCAAGATTGGTTCTTCAATTTCAATCTGTTCGGGGAAAATATGCGGGAGCTGTTCAACATGAAAACCATCAATTTAAGTGTGGCGGTCTGGGTTGGGTTTATTGCGCTTTTCGGTATTGCTACAGATGATGGCGTTGTAATGGCCACGTACCTCACACAGACATTTGACAAAGAAAGGCCTACAGACAAAAAGGGAATTCGACTGGCAACCTTAGAAGCTGCCGGCAAGAGAATACGTCCTTGCTTAATGACAACGGTAACGACCATTCTGGCCTTGTTGCCCATTCTAACATCTACAGGAAAAGGAAGCGATATTATGATTCCGATGGCGATACCCATTTTTGGGGGGATGATTATCGATATTACCTCTTATTTCTTGTTACCCGTGCTATACAGCTGGAAAAAGGAATTTCAACTTAAAAGAACAAGCAAATGAAAAATATAACGCTCATCGTCTGCCTTTTGCTCGTTTCGGCGTTCGTAAAAGCACAGGGATTACAGGGATATATTCAGGAAGCAGAAGCGAACAATCCGGAGATACAGGCTTTTGAAATGCGCTATAACATTGCCAAAGAAAAGATTAGCGAGGTCAATTCCTTGCCGAACACAACGGTTAGTGCAGGTTATTTTGTGAGCGAACCCGAAACCCGAACCGGGGCGCAGCGTGCGCGATTTTCCGTTTCCCAAATGCTACCGTGGTTCGGTACCATTACCGCCCGAGAGAATTATGCCAGTTCAATGGCAGAAACGGAATTTGTGGAAATCGCCATTGCGAAACGTAAACTTGCCCTGGCCGTTGCCCAATCCTATTATGAACTGTATGCCATACTAGCAAAACAGGAGGTGCTGGAAGAAAACATTCAACTTTTAAGGACGTATGAGCAGTTGGCGCTGACTTCGGTAGAGGTCGGTCAGGCTTCGGCCGTGGATGTGCTAAGACTTCAAATCCGACAGAACGAATTACAACAACAAAAAGAAGTTTTGGAGCAGGAATATCTGGCAGAACAAACTATGTTCAATAATCTATTGAACCGTAAGGAAAGTATTGCGGTCGACGTGGTTGCGGAAATGACCATTGTAGCGGAAGACCCCATATTTAGCGAAGCCGCTTTGGCCCTCAATCCCGAATTGCTCAAATATGACAAGCTCTATGAATCCATAGCACAATCGGAACTATTGAACCAAAAGGAAAGTGCACCCGACATCGGTTTTGGGCTGGATTATCTACCCGTTTCGGAACGTCCAGAAATGAATTTTAGCGATAACGGCAAGGATATCGTGATGCCAATGGTATCCTTATCCATTCCCATTTTCAACAACCGCTATAGTTCGGTTTCCAAACAAAATGAACTAAGGCAAAAGGAAATCACATCCCAGAAAATAGAAAGATTGAATACCCTGGAAAACGCTTTTGCCAAAGCAATCTCCCAACGAAATCAGGCACGGATAACGTTTAATGCACAACAAAAGAACCTAAGGCAGGCCAATGATGCAGAGGAGATACTGATCAAGAACTATGAAACGGGCACCATCGATTTTACCGATGTACTGGACATTCAGGAGCTGCAATTGAAATTTCAAACAAATCAAATCGAGGCGGTCAAAAACTACTATTCACAAATGGCAATCATCAATTATTTAAAGAGTTAATGTACAAATGGATAAAAGTAAATTATGTCCATTGAATAGGATATTATAGTAGGTAATATTTATAAAAATAAGAACCATGATTAGAAAAATTTTAATGCTGTTGGTGCTTCTTATATCCTTAGCAGGTAGCTCACAATTAGTGTCCAACGAAATCGAAGAAAATGTAGACAATTGGCCTGAAAGGGTCTATGACCTTACCATTGATTACAAAACGGTAAACTATACGGGTAAAGACGTAAGGGCCATGACCATCAACGGTGGTATTCCAGGGCCTAACCTTGAGTTCAACGAGGGGGAGTTTGCCATTCTCAACGTGACCAACAAAATGGATGTGGAAACATCGGTGCATTGGCACGGCATGATTCTTCCTAATTTTTATGATGGTGTACCTTATCTTACCACTCCTCCGATACGGCCAGGAGAAACGCTCCAATACAAATTTGCCCTTAAACAGTCGGGTACCTATTGGTACCATTCCCATACAGGATTACAGGAACAGAGGGGGGTTTATGGATCCATACAAATTAATCCTAAAGAGGAGAACTTTGCGTATGACCATGATTTGGTTTTGGTACTATCCGATTGGATGGACGAAAACCCCGCTTCCCAACTTAAGAATCTAAAAAGGGGCAACGAATGGTATTTAATCCGAAAAGGACAAATACAGAGCTGGGATAAAATAATCAAGAAAAATGCCGTTGGCGCCAAGCTAAAAATGATGTGGCAGCGTATGCCCGATATGGCCATATCCGACAATTATTTTGATAAGTTCTTTATAAACGGTAAGGCATATCAAGAATATCCCAATTTTACCGCTGGTGAGAAAGTGAGGGTTCGCTTTGTAAATGCTTCGGCAGCGTCCTATTTCTGGTTGACTTTTGGCGGTGGGGATCCTACCTTGATTTCGTCGGATGGTTTGGATGTAGTTCCTGTTACGAAAAATAAAACCCTTATAGGAGTAGCGGAAACGTACGATTTTTTACTGACCATTCCCCAAAATGGAAAATTGGAAGTTCGGGCAATGGCCCAAGATGGATCGGGCCATGCTTCGGCCTATTTGGGAACAGGTCCGGTAATGGCCGCACCGATCGTGCCAGAACCGGATTTGATTGAAAGCATGAAAAAAATGATGGCTATGGGCATGAAGATGGGCGCTCCGGCAGCCAAGTTCAATCCTTCTAAAAATGATTCCATCAAGGTTATGAAAAAATATGCGAAGAAAATGGATGGAATGAATCCGCCTGCCGGACGGGCAGAAATGGACACAATGGCCATGGAAAATGGGAAGATGGAAGATCGAAAAATGGAAATGGATGGAATGAAAATGAAAAAAGATTCAACCCAGATGGATGATGGTAAAATGAAGATGGGATATATCATCCCAGAGGACAAAGTTATAGGTTCTACTATGAAAACCGGAGCTAATCCAGAGTTCAATTATAATTACTTACGCTCGCCAGAACCTACTGATTTTAACAGCGATAAGCCTATAAAGGAAATGCTTTTTAACTTAACGGGGAACATGAATCGATATGTCTGGTCGATCAATGGTGTTCCACTGTCCGAAACTGATAAGATAAAAATCAAGCAAGGAGAAGTGGTGCGCATCACGCTCAATAACCTGACAATGATGCACCACCCCATGCACCTACACGGTCACTTTTTTAGGGTATTGAACGAAAATGGGGAGTATTCCCCATTAAAGCATACGGTAAATGTGGCCCCCATGCAAAAAGTGGTCATCGAGTTTAATGCCAATGAGTATGGCGACTGGTTTTTCCACTGTCACGTTCTATATCATATAAACAGCGGTATGGCCAGAGTGTTCAGTTATGACACGCCACGAGATGAACGCTTGAAAGGATATCCATTGTCCAATCTTACAAACGAAGCAGATCACATATTTACTTGGGGAGAGGTAACGGCTGCCAGTCACATGACGGAGCTTTTCGCTACCGCTTCCAACATTCGGAACCAATTTACCCTAAGGGGCGAATATGGGTGGAACAAAAACTTCGAGACCGAACTGACCTATGAGCGCTATTTGAATAGCTATTTCCGTGTTTTTGGCGGCGTAAATGTAGAGAATGGAATGGCTGATTCTCTGGAAGAAATAGAAACGACCGGTGTTGTAGGCGTCCGTTATTTATTGCCGATGCTAATTAATTCCGATATAAGGATCGATGATAGACTGCGTCCTGGGTTTGTGCTCTCGACCGCAACGATGATTTTTCCCAGAATTGGGATCTATGGGGAATATGAGCACCAATTTGATTTTGGCTGGGCTGCCGATATTCCCGAAGCAAAGAATTTTACCGAGGAAATCAACTGGCAAGTAGGCCTGGAATATGTGTTGGGAAGAAATTTCTCGATAATGGCAAGCTATGATAATAGGTTTGATTGGGGCGGTGGTCTGTCCTTAAGATTTTAATTGATGGAAGAATACAAAAAAAATAGTCTGAGTTTGACCGATGCAGTATCCTTGGGTACTGGGGTAATGATGTGAAATGAAATAAGCATCAGAACACAAAAAAAACAATAATTTTAAAATTAATATACAATCTAAAACAGAAAAAATGAAAACAAAAACAATGAACATTATGACACAGTATAATTATGTAGCGGTAACCGCAGCCTTCGTGATGGTTCTGACCTCCTGTGGAGATGAAAAAAAGCAAGGGGTCCAGACAAACAGGCAACAAGAAGTTGAACGACCAATGGAACAAGGGCCAATGATTGCCAACATTTCATTTTCCAACGAAATGACCGGGACAATTTTTGAAAACTACCAGCAGATACGTGCGGCCTTGGTGAAATCGGACGCTAATGAAGTACAGGCGGCGGCCACAAACCTTGCCAAAAGTTTCTCCGAAGAACAGGAGAACATAAAAGCAACGGCACTTACCATGGCGGATACGGACGACCTTGACAAACAACGTGAACTGTTTTCGGAAATTACCGCAAGCGTGGAACCCCTGTTCAAGAAAGCCCTTTCCGAGGGTACTATTTATAAACAATACTGCCCCATGGCCTTTGCAGGGGCTGGTGGCTATTGGATGTCCAATGTAGATGCAATCCGAAATCCGTATTACGGCGACAAAATGTTGAAATGCGGGAAAGTAGTGGAAGAAATAGCAAAATAAAATATAAACCTTAATTGGATAAAGATGAAACACACCTACCACATACACGGAATGACCTGCAACGGTTGTCGTAATCACGTAGAACAAACACTTTCTAAAGTGGAAGGTGTGACAAATGCATCGGTTAATTTAGAAAAAGCCGAAGCAACTATCGAGATGGAATCTCACATTCCTATTGAAACGTTTCAGAAAGCGATGAAAGAGGATGGTGGTACGTATAGCATTCATACCCTCTCAACCTCCCCGAAGGGGAGGAGTGAAAAAACCAAAAAACATAAGAGTAAGAAAAGCCCCCTTGGGCGTCTTGCTGAGCCTGTCGAAGTAGGGTTGGGGGATAAGGAGCTGGGGGAATTTTACTGCCCCATGCATTGCGAAGGCGATAAAACCTACGACAAACCTGGCGATTGCCCAGTCTGCGGTATGGATTTAGTACAGGCGCAGCTCCCCCTTCGGGGGTCGGGGGGCTGGACCTGCCCAATGCATCCCGAAATCGTGAAAGACGAATCAGGCGCCTGCCCTATATGTGGAATGGATTTAGTGCCTTTGCAACCAGACCTTTCTGCCGAAGAAAAAACCTATAAAAAGCTTTTGAAAAAATTCTGGATTGCGGTTGCCTTCACACTTCCCATTTTCTTGATGGCGATGAGCGAGATGGTTCCCAACAATCCATTGTACGATATAATGGAACAGAAGTATTGGAATTGGATTCAGTTTGCGCTATCAATTCCCGTTGTGTTCTATGCCACTTGGATGTTCTTTGAACGTGCCTATAAAAGTATAAAAACTTGGAATCTCAATATGTTTACCCTTATTGGGATTGGTGCAGGTGTAGCGTGGCTCTTTAGTGTTTTTGGAATGTTGTTTCCAGACTTTTTCCCTGAACAATTTAAAACGGAATCTGGAGCAGTCCACGTTTATTTTGAGGCAGCAACGGTAATCCTTACGCTTGTTTTAATGGGTCAAGTCTTAGAGGCAAGAGCGCACAGTAAAACAAATTCTGCGGTTAAGGAATTACTAAAGCTTGCACCTAATAAAGCAGTACGCGTGGTTGATGGAAATGAAGAAGAAGTTTCTATTGATGAAATTGAAAAAGGAGATATTTTAAGAGTTAAGCCAGGCGATAAAATACCTGTAGATGGTGTTATTACAGAAGGAAAAACGACAGTAGATGAATCAATGATTTCTGGAGAACCTATCCCTGTTGATAAAATTAAAGATGATAAAGTAAGCAGCGGCACCATAAACGGCAATCAATCCTTTTTGATGAAAGCCGAAAAAGTAGGTAGTGATACGCTACTTTCTCAAATCATACACATGGTAAACGAGGCGAGTCGCAGTCGTGCGCCTATTCAAAAACTGGCAGATACCGTTTCAGGATATTTTGTACCTGTGGTGGTTATTATTTCCTTAATCACGTTTGTGGTTTGGGCAATTTGGGGTCCAGAACCAGCCTATGTGTATGCGTTAGTTAATGCTATCGCTGTATTAATCATTGCCTGCCCTTGTGCGTTGGGCTTAGCAACGCCTATGTCCGTAATGGTAGGCGTCGGCAAAGGTGCACAAAATGGAGTGCTGATTAAAAATGCGGAAGCACTTGAAAAATTGGACAAAGTAGATACTTTAATTATTGATAAAACAGGAACGATTACCGAAGGAAAACCAACGGTTGAGAAAATAGGTGTATTTGGTTCAAACGTTTCTGAAGCTGAAATACTACACTTCATCGCATCCCTAAACAGTTCTAGCGAACATCCGCTGGCAGAAGCTACCGTGAAATACGGTAAAGAACAAAAAATCGAAATCTCAAAAACCGAAAACTTTAGTGCAGTAACCGGTAAAGGTGTTGAAGGAACCGTTGATGGTAAAAAACTAGCTTTAGGAAATACCAAAATGATGGACTATGCAAAAGCCTCTGTTTCTTCAGAAATGGAAGCCGAGGCACAATCGTTTCAAAAACAGGGCAAAACAGTTTCTTATCTGGCTGTAGATGGACAAGTGTCGGGCTATGTGGTTATTGGGGATAAAATCAAGCAGACAAGCGCCAAAGCCATTTCAGCATTGCAAGATAAAGGCATCGCTGTGATAATGCTCACAGGCGATAATCACGATACCGCCCAAGCGGTAGCCAAAGAACTCAACCTTGCCGACTTTAAAGCGGGAATGTTACCGGAGGACAAACTCAAGGAAGTAACAAAATTACAGGAACAAGGGAAAGTGGTCGCAATGGCTGGCGATGGTATAAACGACGCGCCAGCATTGGCTAAAAGTGATGTAGGTATCGCCATGGGAACAGGAACCGATGTGGCTATTGAGAGTGCGATGATTACCCTTGTAAAAGGAGATTTACAAGGTATTGTGAAAGCAAAAAATCTGAGTCACGCCGTAATGAAAAACATCAAGCAAAACCTATTTTTTGCCTTGATATATAACACACTAGGAGTACCCATTGCGGCAGGTGTTTTGTTCCCATTTTTTGGAATACTATTATCGCCTATGATCGCGGCGCTTGCCATGAGTTTTAGTTCGGTATCCGTCATTGTAAATGCCCTGAGATTAAAAACCAAATCAATAAATTAATAACTTAATAACTTTCAAAACAAGAAAAGATGCATTCAGAAAACAACAAAAACGGGATGAAAGGAAAAAATAACTACACAAAATTTGTGGGTATGCTCTTAGCATCCTTTAGTGCAATGTACATCACCATGTATTTAAATACGTACGCAATAGATCACGTGTACTTTAGCTTAACACGGTTTTATATGAGCTGTTTGGGTATTGCAGCGATGGCTATCATCATGTTTGTAGCCATGCGCAATATGTATAAGAACAAGAAGAAGAACAGTGCCATAATCCTAGGTAGCATTGTCCTTTTTGGAACAGCGCTGGGATTGGTAAGAGCTCAAGCACCCATTGTAGGCGATGTGTTATGGATGAAAGCAATGATTCCGCACCATTCTATTGCTATATTAACAAGTGAGCGTGCAGCTATCCAAGACCCAGAAGTGAAGCAACTAGCCGCCGATATTATCAAAGCTCAGAAAAAAGAAATCGAAGAAATGAAAACAATGATAAAGCGATTAGAAGCTGCTGAATAATAATGATTTAGGCGCTCGAGCGGGCTTTTGGCTATATCTTTTTTGTGCAGAAAAAGCGCAAAAAAGGATGCCGCCTCAATCCCTAGCGCAACTCGGTAAAAACATTTAACAATAGAAATTATGAATAAAAACATCTTGTATATCGGTATTGCGGTGGTTATAGGTCTTTTTGTTGGTTGGCTTATTTTCAGTAGTTCTTCGGAAGATTCTACCTCAACGAATGCTATGTCCAACAACGAGGCTAGTCATGACCATTCCGGCGAAAAATCGCCCCAAATGTGGACGTGCTCCATGCATCCGCAAATAATGCGGCCCGAACCGGGCGACTGCCCGATCTGTGGAATGGATTTGATTCCGGCAGAATCAGGTGGTGTAGGATTGGCCATGAACGAAATAAAAATGACCAAAAACGCCATGGCATTGGCCAATATCAGGACTACTATCGTCGGCAATGAAATGGCAGATAGTGAGGGTACGATTTCCCTTTCGGGAAAAATAAGGATGAACGAAGAAGAAAACGCGATCCAAGCGAGTTACTTTGATGGTAGAATTGAACGGCTCAATGTGAATTACGAAGGTCAGGAAGTACGAAGCGGACAATTGCTGGCCACCATCTACGCACCCAACTTGGTCGCGGCCCAACAAGAACTGATTACAGCGGCTTCGCTCAAGGAATCGCAGCCCGCATTATATAAAGCGGTGCGTAATAAATTGAAGCTATGGAAACTTTCAGAAGACCAAATCAACCGTATAGAGGAATCTGGAACAGTGTTAGAGAACTTCCCCATATATGCAACGGTGTCAGGTACGGTATCGGAAAAAATGGCATCCGAGGGCGATTATGTAAAGCAGGGACAGCCCATTGTAAAAGTGAGCAACCTAAATTCGGTCTGGGCAGAATTCGATGCCTATGAAAATCAGATTTCAGAATTCAAAAAAGGGCAAAAAATAAAGGTAGTAACCAAGGCCTATCCCAATACGGAATTTGATGCCACGGTTTCCTTTATAGACCCTGTTCTGAATACCCGGACGCGAACCGTAACGGTTAGGGCCAACCTCAAAAACAACGAAGGAATTTTTAAGCCAGGGATGTTCGTGACAGGAAAAGTCGAAGGCAAATCCAGTAGTTCAAAGACACAATTGAGTATTCCTGCAAGTGCCGTAATGTGGACAGGCGAACGCTCGTTGGTATATGTAAAGACCAACCCCAATGAACCTGTCTTTGAAATGCAGGAAGTAACGCTCGGAAATCGAAATAGCGAAACCTTTACAGTAGTATCTGGTCTGCAAAATGGCGATGAAATAGTAACCAATGGAACATTTACGGTCGATGCGGCCGCACAATTACAGGGTAAAAAATCGATGATGAACCAAGACAAAAACGAGGACAGTGCAAAGGGGACCGAAATGAAAATGGAAATACCCGACAAGGCTCAAAATAGCCTTAGAAAAAGCATAGCGCCTTATCTAAAAATGAAGGATGCCTTTGTTGATGGCAATGTGCAGGGTGTTTCCACTTTTGCGAAAGCTACCTTGGAAGAAATACAAAGTATTTCTGAATCGGATTTGGGGACTATGGAAAAGTCCCACGTTTCCAAAATCAAACGTATGTTGATTGCCATTGCCGAAAACGATAACCTTGAGAACCAACGAAGCCATTTTGTGGTCTTGAACCAGAATATGGTGCCTATTATAATGAATATCGACCCTATAGAACCTAAAGTATTTATTCAAAAATGCCCCATGGCCAACAATAACAAGGGAGCCTTTTGGATAAGTGCGGACGGGGAAATACGCAACCCGTATTATGGAGAGCAGATGATGACTTGTGGGAGTGTGATTGATAGCTTGGAATAATAGATTTTAAAGTATAAGAAATTTTTGATATTAATTTGATGACTGGTAGGAGTCTAGATGTTTTAAAATGGTGTTTTGTGGAAGATTTATTTGATGTGAAATTTCTACTTATAGCTTCCTTTTTAAAATGACGTTGAAATTTCTTAGACTACCCACTCGGCAGGTATTTTAAAATTTACGCACTTGCCGCTGCCCTGGCATTTTTCCAAGTACATTTAAACGGTCGTTAAAGTGTACTTTGAAAACTGCTCGTTTATTAAACTCGCTAAGTTAAATTTACCATTGCAATCAAGTAGTTTCATTCTGATTTTTTGGAATCTATTCAATAAGTAAATTTAAAGCTTATATAGACTACTTACAAAAATCATCCTTTACAAAGAGTCTGTTAAAAGAAAATTCTTGTGGAAAAAGATTGTATTTTTTACAATATCCGTTAAATATGTCTAGTACAATTTCTGCGAATATCGCTCCCTTTTAAAAATCAAATTCTTATCAGTCAATTACTTATAGGGGTTGTATGTCTTCCCAAATGGGCTAGCCGCATAGGCTGCTTGACTTTGAGGTAGTTTATTCCCCTAAAATTCAACTGAACAAAAAACAAATCAAAATGTTGTACCTATGTGTTACCCAGAACTAAAAAAGCCGACTCTTTAAAAGTCGGCTTTTCATTCTGTACAGGCAGAGAGACTTACTTCGGCTACGCTCAGTATAAACTTCTCGTCTCTCCTGCCCTGTTAATTGACCTCATTATTTTCCACAAAAAAAGCCTCTTGTTGCCAAGAAGCTTTTTAACAGTACAGGCGGAGAGACTCGAACTCTCACACCTTGCGGCACTAGATCCTAAGTTCAGATTTTTAACATGTCAAAATACATCAAAACAAATTATATAATTGATTTTCAATGTATTATAATTTTTTAAACTATCATTTGAATCCATTTAACACCCTAAAAAGTGTTACCCATGTGTTACCTAGATTGTTTATCTTTATAAAAATAGTTTAAACATGGCCACTTTAAAAACAGTCTTACATCCAAAAATTGACACGAAAGGAAATAAGCATTACAGATTAGCTTTGCGGCTTACGGTTAATCGAAAACGAAGTTACTATCATTTAGGGCAGAAAGTAGAACCGAAATTTTGGGATGTTGAGGGAGAAAAAGTGAAACTCTCCCATTCGAGACATAAGCAATTGAATAGGTTGATAAGAAAGAAATTTGATGAAATTGAGGATGTTATTTTTGAAATGGAAGCTTCAAAACAGAATTATACGGCAAAACAGATTATTGATTCCATCCGGAAGGATACCAAAAGGCTATCATTTTTCGAACTTGCGGATGAACATGTCGAAGATCTTATCAAAGCCAAAAACTACAATAGAGCCATCTCCGATAGAAGTAAAATTAACAGGATTAAAGAATTTGCCAAAAAACGCAGCTTGGAGTTTGAAGATATTGACGAAAACTTATTGAAAAAGCTAAAAATTTATCTTCGTACAACGGCTGGGCTGTCCGAGCGATCGGTAATGAACGTGTTCGTTATGATTCGATTATTCTATAATAACGCCATAAGTAAAAAAATAGTAGACAGAAAATTCTATCCCTTCGGGAAGGACAAGATAAAAATCAAATATCCACAGACCATAAAAATAGGTCTTGATGAAAATGAAATTTGTAAAATTGAAGGACTAGACCTAGAAAAAGGAACGGCCTTATGGCACACGCGGAATGTTTTCCTGTTTTCATTCTACCTAGCAGGAATTAGAGTTTCTGATGTGTTAAGAATGCGATGGAGTGATATTGTTTCCGATAGGATATATTATAAAATGGGTAAAAATGATAAGGTCGACTCTTTGAAACTACCAGCACCAGTTATTACAATCTTAACATATTACAGCGAAGATAAAATTACCAATTCCGAATATATTTTTCCAGAACTCAAGAAAATTCCATTCAAGGATTCCAAAGCTGTTTACACAAGAATCAAAACATCTATTAAAAGACTGAACGACAACTTGACCAAAATTGCCGACCTAGCCGAAATCGACAAAAAAATAACCAATCATATAGCCCGTCATAGCTTTGGAAATATTGCCGGAGATAAAGTTTCCCCCCAAATGCTACAAAAATTATATAGGCATACTCATCTAAGCACCACAATAGGTTATCAAGGCAACTTTATCCATAAAAATGCAGATGAGGCCTTGGATGCAATAGTAAACTTTACGAAATAGTGAACTAATATGAACAGTAAAATTGGCCGAAGTGTTTTTTTATTATAATTATCTCTCGCCTCCAAGGAATAATTAAATTAGCGTAAGTAAGTACCAAGAATGCGCTTCCCTTATGCATGGTAATCTATTGCAAATTTTAGTTCCGTAAAAGGCCAATTATTTGGACTACTAAAAAGAACTAACTATGGAATAGGGATTAGTTGGTCCACAAGCATTTTCTATTTAGAATTAAAAACTACTGTTTTTGGGGTTGTAATCTGATATCCTGTCGGCTTTATTACAGCATTAAATCCCATCGACTATTTAACTCTTAATGTAATTGCATATTTCCAATCGGGCTTAAGCCAAATCATTTCAATGCTATTCTATGAAACAACGTTGTAATTAGCCACTAGTAGAAATATCGCCTGCGTTACTCCGCAAAGATTAACCTAACTAACAAAATCACTATTTTTAGTGTATCAAATACTTTAGCTACCTTAGATTCAACTAATAAACGCAACAGCTTGCTGTTGTAAAAAAGCCGGAACCCTAGTTTTGGCCCTAGGGCCAAAACTAGGGTTCCGGCGGCGAAAAAAACTTCATACTTTTGGGTCG
>Ga0075108_10000424_pt1 | contig 25896 bp, 45 predicted proteins | sample AntAceMetag02UK1_FD_69797 | JGI IMG/M metagenome (GOLD analysis project Ga0075108, IMG submission 69797) | Saline lake microbial communities from Ace Lake, Antarctica - Antarctic Ace Lake Metagenome 02UK1 | ecosystem: Environmental > Aquatic > Non-marine Saline and Alkaline > Saline | place...
ACTAGATTTAAGACCTTATTTAATTCCTAGCGAAAACGATAATACAGAAATGCAAAGAATGTTTTTTAATTAGAGTCAACCGCAATATATGCTGGCTTTTAAAAAGAATGTTTTGTAACACCCACATAACACCACCACCACAAACCACCAACAAACACAATACCTATGAAAACAAAAAGTGAAGTTTTAGAAAAATTCAAACACCTATTAGAGGTAAAATACACAGGATCTACACCTGCCAATTATTTGCACCATGTAAAACTATTTTTAGACTTCTGCAAAAAACCACCATTAAGAGTGAATAACGAAGATATTCTTAATTATAATATAAGTATTAGAAATACATCAAACTCAAATAGAGGTGTTGCATTAAGCGCAATTACAGCCTATTTTGTTTTATATTTAAAAAAGAAAATAAAGCTATCTGCAGCAATAAGGCCACCAAGGCAAATAATGGTAGCAAAGTTTTACAATGCAGAAATATTATCAGAAAAAATAAAAAATATTTCTAATTTAAAACATAAAGCAATCCTTACAATTGCGTTAAGTGGTTGGTTGAGAGTGTCAGAAGTTGTAAATTTGAAAATAGAAGATATTAATAAGGATTTAATGATAATTCACATTAAAAACTCAAAAAGATCTAAAGACAGAAACGTAACGTTGTCAGAAAATACGCTAAATGTTTTAAGAATTTATTTTGCAGCCTATTTTACCAACTATAAAAAAGATGATTATTTATTTACAGGGCAATTTGGCGGTAAGTATTCTGCGAATAGTTGCAACAAAATTGGTAAACAATATTTAGATACTAAAATGAGATTTCATAATTTACGATCTTCTGGTGCTACTTTTGCTTTAGAAAGCGGAATGAGTTTATTAGGTGTTTCTGTAATGTTGGGCCATGCAAAAATAGAAACAACAAAGGCCTATATTCCTGCAAGATTAAAAAACACAAAACAAGTTTGCTAACATAATCACTAAAATGCTATGAATCAAAAAAAAATTGCAGAAGATTACAAAAACAAAATTTTAGCACAATCTGCAGAATTAATGCAACAATTGGCAACACCTGCGGCATTCTTAAAGTACTATAATAAAATAGTACCAAAATGCGCCAGTCAAAAAGCTGCTTTTGATCTTGGGAATCTTTTATACTTTTTAGTTTTTAATGAAGAAAAATATGCATCTTTTGATTCTTTTAGAAAAATAAAAAACAGACATTTTAAAAAGTAAAAAACATGAATTTAAAAAATAAAATAGAGCAGTTGGTAATTAATCATTTTTTAAATGACAATAACAATACTGCGCCTGCAATTGCTCTAAAAGTAAATATAACCGCAGCCAAAGTAAATGCAATTATTACAAAATATTTAAACACCAAAGTTATAAATGAATAATAATTTTAAAATAATACTCGTAATTGTGGCCACTTTTACGGCAGCAATTTTAACTTCTTTGTTACTAGAAATTGCCTTATTTAATCATTGGTTAAGGCAAATAATTGTTGTTTTATTTATTGCTTTACAATTCTATTTAGGTTTTATTATCTATAAATATCTACTTCAAAATAAATAGGGGAACATTGTTCCCTATAAAACTTCCTAATAACTCCCAACTTTACACCGTATAAAAGCGGTGTTTTATGTTATTTCAAGCTCTACAGTCTAATTATCAACAAAGATCAGGATCTATCATTCAAAATGGTGGGTTTATGTCTGGTTTTTTTGGTGGTGGTTTTGGAGCTTCAAGTAAAAGCGGTATGACCGTTAATGATAAATCTGCACTAACTTTATCGGCATTTTATAACGGTATTACAATTCTTTGTAATGACTATGCTAAACTCCCAAAACATGTAGTACAACATATAGATGGCGACATTAATCGCCTAGCAAATCATCCTGCAGATTATATCATTAATGAAAAGCCAAATCAGTATATGAATGCTTTTGGTTTTGATTCTATTTTATTAAAATGCGCCATTTTAAAAGGCAACGGGTATGCAGAAATTGTAAGAAGTACTTTTAACGGTCAGGTAGAATCTTTGCAGTATATTAATGAAAACGACACACCTGTAACTATTAAAAAGTTCGAAAATAAATTGTTTTATCATTTTGATAATCGTGTTTTATCTTCAGATGATATTTTACACTACAGATCTTTATATTCAGAAAACGGAATCACAGGCATAGGCGTTGTTTCTTATGCAGCCAGATCTTTAGGTGTTGCTTTATCTTCGCAAGAATTTGCAGAAGAATATTATGCGACCAAAGGCATAGGTACAGGTGTTGTAACCACTTCAAAAAGTATGGATGCAGACGCAAAAAAAAGATATCGTCACGGTTTATCTGTTGCTTTAAGCGGTTCAAATCCTTTTAAAATAGCTGTGTTAGATGAAGCAGGTTCTTTTCAACATATAAAGTTAACGCCACAGGAATCAATGTTTTTAGAGACTAATAAACAAGCTATTGGCGAAGTTGCACGCTGGTTAAATATCCCTATTTACAAACTTAAAGATACCGAAAATCAAAATAATTCTAACATGGAGCATCAATCGATTAGCCATGTTTCAGATAGTATTTTGCCGTGGTCAATGATTAATCAGCAAGAATATAACGCAAAAATTTTTATTGATTCAGAGAGAAAACAAGGTATTAGAACTCGTTTTAATACAGAAAGTTTGTTGCAATCTGATAAGAAAACTCAAATGGCTTGGTTTATAGGAATGATCTATTCTGGTTCTATGACTAGAAATGAAGTTCGTGTTTATATGGGTTTAAATAAGTTAAAAGGTTTAGATGAACCATTGACGCCTGTAAATATGCAGACTATGGAGCAGATTCAAAAAAGTTTAAAGTTAGAAGAAAACTAAAAATATAATGAGTACAGAAATTATAAACCAGGTAGTAACCAGAGGTGCATTCGTAAGAGATACCACTGCAGAAATGATAGAAAATAGACAAGTTGAATTTGTTATTTCTTCTGAAGCTGTAGATTCTTATGGCACCGTTTTTAAAATGGATGGTTGGGATTTAAAAAGATATGTTAGCAATCCTATTGTAGCTTATCAACACAGGGCAGGTTCAGATGATCCTGATGATATCATTGGCACGTCTACTGTAAGAATAGAAGATGGTAAGCTAATTGGCGTTGTGACCTTTGAGCCTGCAGATATCAACGAAAAAGCAGAAAAAGTTTTTAGAAAAATACAAGCAGGAACTTTAAAGATGGCATCAATTAGTGCTAGACCATCCGAATATCGTTTTGGTGACGAATCTAAAGGCGAAGATAAAGATGTGTTGTATTTCACGCGTCAAGAATTAATGGAATGGTCGGTGGTTTCTATAGGATCCAATCCAGATGCACAGAAAAGAAATGCACAAACAATAAATGAAATAAGAACTTCTTTAGTTCAAGTTGTAAAAGACAAACGAAATGTGCGTGAAGCGCAGTTAATTATAAATAAAAATAAAGTGTATCATGAAAAAATCTAACGATTTAAAACAATTACGCGCTTCAAAATTCGACGCGCAAACAGCAATTAATACCGCTGTTCAAGCAAGAGCAGAAGGTGAGAGATCTTGGTCTGCAGATGAAGAAACCCGTTTCGATGCTTTGCAGCTAGAAATTGATGATTTAGACAAGCAGATTGTAAGAGCAGAAAAGTTTGAAGCAAACCAAAGAGCAGCAGCAGGAGCAAGCGGCGTTCCTGTAGGCGGTGGTGAGCAAAGAGAGCACGAAAAAATGAAAAAGCGTTATGACTTTCATAAAGCAATTCGTTCTCAAATGCCAAACGGTACTTTAGACGGTGTAGAATTAGAAATTCACCAAGAAACAAGTAAAAGAGCAGAAGCTGCAGGTGTAGCTATTTCTGGAATTGCAATACCAACAAATTACACAGAAAAAAGAGCAGACGGTTCAACCGTTACGCAGGATTCTGGTAATTTTGGAGCTAATTTAGTAGATACAAACTTAATGTCGCCTATCGAGTTTTTAAGACCAACTCCAATTGTAGAAAGTTTGGGTGCAAGATTTATGGGTAACTTAACCGGTAACTTAAAATTTCCTACAAATGGCGGTGGAATTTCTGGAGCTTGGGAAGGCGAAATTGATGAAAGTACAAATTCAAAAAATGCGTTTGGAAGTAAAGAAATGAAACCAAACAGATATGCAGTTGCTGCGTTGCTTTCTATGCAGAATTTAATGCAATCTTCTGTTGATTTGCAAATGTTTACCGTTCAAGATATTAGAAATGTAATTGCAAACGCAATTGATTTGGCAGCCATTAATGGTGCAGGTTCTTCTAATGTGCCAGAAGGTATTTTAAATACTACTGGCATCGGTTCAATTGTAGGTGGTACTAATGGTGCTGCGCCAACTTGGGCAAATGTTGTAGGTTTAGAAACTTCTATTTATACACAAAATGCAGCTTCGGCAAATATGGCGTATTTAATTAATCCAGGAACAAAAGGAAAATTAAAAACTACCCCGCATGAAACTGGTTCTGGTGATCTTGGTTATTTAATGACCGGGCAAAATGAAATTAATGGTTATAAAGTTGGGGTTTCTAATCATGTACCAGGTAATTTAACAAAAGGATCATCTAACGGTGTTGCAAACGCTGCAATCTTCGGAGATTTTTCACAGTTATTAATTGGTCAATGGGCATTTTTAGATATTACAGTTGATAATATTTCTAAAAAGAAATCTGGTTATGTAGAAATTATTGTTAACACATTTATAGATACATTAATTAGACAGCCAAAAGCTTTTTCAGCAGTAAAAGACTGGTTACTATAATATTGTTTTTTCATAGTAGTAATTTGATTTAGTTGACGAAAAGCCTGTCGTGTTATGGCGGCAGGCTTTTTTAAAAAAAAAGTATAAAATGGCAAATAAAAAAACTGCAAAAGTAAAATTTCTATTATCGCCAACAGGCGAATATAATTTAGCATATAATGTTGGTGAAGTGGCAACGCTTCCCGAACCATTAGCAACCGAGTTGGTAGAAAATAAATATGCAAAATACGTAAAATAACACTATGGCATTTGTAACCGAATTAGAACATACATCAGCACCAGAAGTAATTTCTTTGGCTAAAGCAAGAAAGCAATTGCAATTAGAAACAGATTTCACAGAAGATGATTCTTTAATTACTGATTATATAGAAGCGGCAATTGTGCAGGCAGAAAACTATATCAATTCAGAAATTACAGAAAAGAAGTTCGAAATAAGAGGCAAATCTTTTGATGATGTTTTAGGTTTCAAAAGGCAAAAAATAACTTCGTTAGATAGTTTTGTTTATAAAAATGTTGAGGGTGCAGAAGCAACAATTGATCCAGCTAATTACAGTTTAGAGAACGTTGACAAATACGAAAACGAAATTGTTTTTCTTGAAAATTACAAAATACCAGAAGTAAAAGAATACGATCCTGCAGCAGTAACTCTATCCGTAACCGTTGGTTATGGTGCTGGCAAAGTGCCAAAGGCAATTATTAAAGCGTTGTTGGTAATGATTACAGATAGCTATGAGCATAGAACTGATACTGTAAAAGAAAAAAGTACAGCATCAGAAAATGCGTTGCACTCGTATAAAAGATTTTAGTAAATGAAAAATATACCGTTGGTAAACACTTTAAAAGAACGTATTTCTATTGTAAAAATGGTAAAGATTACTTCTGCAACAGGTTCACCAACAGAAACAGAAGAAGAAGTTAAAAGCTGTAGAGCTTCAATGACAGAAAATTCTGGTTCCGAAGATGAAGAAGGTAAAGTAAGATCATTATTTTCTACGGTTTTTATTATCCGGTATGATAATCAATTTACAAAAGGCAAAGCAAATAGTTGGTTTGTAAAAGATGTAGATGGTTTCAAATATAATATTATTTCTGTAGTAGAAAAAGTAAGAAAAAAGTATTTACAAATTAATACAATTAGGCGTGAGTAAATCATTGGTGGAAATAAAAGGTTTTCAAGAATTACAAAGAAAACTTGTTAGACTAGGTGATGATAAAAGCAAGCGAAAAGAAGTATTAAAAATATTAGGGCAAGTTGCAAACCCAACCGTAAAAGCAGCAAAGCAGTTAGCGCCTGTTAGTAAAAAAGCACACGTTCAAAAAAGAAAAGGTCAAATGTTTGGTACTTGGATTACTCCAGGAACAGGTAAAAAAAGTATTGGTAAAAAAACAATGCGAAGGGCGGCAAACCCTACAGTTTATGTAAGTCCAAGAAGTACAAGGGCGGCAGATGGTTGGTATTTAAGACAGTTTGTAATAAGAGGTACCAAGAATCAAAAATCACAGCCTTTTATAGATAAGGCTTATGAGCAAACAAAAGGGCAAGTAACTGGCGATGCAGAAAAGAAAGTGGCAAAATACATTCAAAAACAAATAGATAAATTAAGTTAATGTTAGTACAAAAGTCAGAGCAAATTTATACAGATTTAAGCAGCTTTACAGCACTAACAAATCTATTAACAAATGGCGTAAATTCAATACGTCCATTAGTTGCAGAAACTTTAGACGGCAATGCTTTTATTACTTACAACATCAGGTTTAATGGTTTATTAGCTAAAGGGAGCACAACAGATTTTCAAGTTGCCATACAAAGTTGGTCAGAAAATTATAATACTTCTTTAGCAATTGCAGATCAGGTAGAAAATGCATTAGGTGAATCCAATAATTATTACACCTATTTATCTGCAGAGCCAAAATTTAGCGAACAAGGACAAATTTATACAGAACAAATATTTAACATTAAAAAATAATAATTATGGCTTTCGATTACACAGGATCTGCAATGCGAATTATGCTTGCAACAAAAGAAATTTTGCACGAGATAGATTTCTCCTACGGTGCATCAACAGAGTTTCAAGAATTAGCATCTAAAGATATAGAAAATGCGGTAAATGCGGGCAAAAGTACTTTTACTTTATCTGGCAACGGGTACGCAGATAATTCGGCTGATGATGCGCAGGTAGACATCAAAGCATTGTTTGCTTGGCGTGCAGCAAAAGATTCTAAAGCATTTACAATTGCAGACGGTGTGTCTGGTAACTTGTCTATTGCAGGTACTGCTTATTTAGAAAGTATGGAAATTCAAGGAACTCATAATGAAGTTGTAACCTATTCTTTTACTTTAAAAGTAACTGCTTCAACCGTTGGTGAAACTGCATAAAAAAAAACTATTCAGTTGTTAAGTAATACTTAACAACTGAATATGTTTATAAATAATCAACTATAAAAAAACCATACAGGTTTTATAATCACTCATACATTACCCATACATCAACTATAAATCAAAAACATGAAAATCACAATTAATAAAAAAAGTTATAACGTAAAGTTTGGCTTTGGTGCGCTTAAAATTCTTTGCAAAAAATGGAACGAAAAAACCATTGGCGGTTTAGATAAGCATTTTAAAAAGTTAGATTTCGCAAAGGGCAAAGAACCAACATTAGAGCAATGGGATTTAATAGGAGATTTGGCTTTATCTGGTTTGCTGTATGCAAACAAAGATGCTTCTTTTACTTCAGATGAAATGGTAGATGTGTTGTTTGCACAGCCTAACAAGTTAACTGAATTAATAGAAAACTTTGCAGCTAGTTTGCCAAACAATGAAGTTGCCGATCCAGAAACTAGGGGAAAGTAAACGGATCAGAAGATGTTCCTTTTGATCCTACTTTTGATGAACTAGAAGTAATTGCCTGCGGTGAGATGGGTTTAAGTATCAAGCGTTTTTACAAATTAACACCTCGAAGTTTTGATAATATTTTAAAAGGATATAGAAAAAAAGAAAGCGATTTATTAGAAGTAAAATTGACTTTAAACAGAGATTTAGAGTTTGCAATCTTAAGTCCTTATTTCGATTCAAAAAAGCTACCAAAAAACTACAGTGCAAAAGATTGGAAGCCTTTTATCTGGGAAACAAAAGGCGCTGTAAATCAAGGAAAAAGAGTGTTTAAAAGCAAAGAAGATTTGCATAAAATATTTAAAAAAGATGATTCAGACAATATTTAAAATTAATATGAAAGCGAAAGCTAGGCTATTATTAATTCTTATCTGTATGGTAAGTTTTACGGGATTCGGTACTACAACCGACCTGCGCCAAAATTCGGATTGTGTAACCATTGAAACCTGTTTTGCAGTTGACAATGTTGTTGCAGATTTTGTAGTCGTTAAATCAGATTTTAGAACTAATGAGCTCAAAGGGATATCCTTTAGTCAGTTGTTATCTAAAGAATTATTTCATTATTATTTGAACGCTAATCTAAATTTAGAAGCCAATTTAAAAGAAAAATTAATACCTCCTTTAAATTTCTTTTTAGATAGTTCAATAAATAGTCAGCTACACAAATTAAATTTAAAAACACTTTTGAGCAGGCTTGCCAGAGATGGTATTAATTGCAATTTATCATAGTTAAAATCAAAAAAAAATATAAAAAAAAGAAGCCATTTATAAAGGTGCAATGGCTTCTTTTTTAAAGAGTAAGACTGCAGGCAGTTTTTAAAATAGTTCGATGCTATTTCTTACATCAAAATAAATTTTAATAAAATAAACAATTGGCAGGTTTAGCAAGTATTAACATCAGGTTTTCCGCAGATCTAAAGGACTTTAGTACTAAAATGGCTAACGCAAACAGATCTATCCAAAAGTTAGGAAAGAAAATGAAAGCGGTTGGTCAAAATTTATCTATTGGTGTAACCGCGCCAATTGTTGCATTAGGTGCTTTGTCTGTAAAAACCTTTGCAACCTTTGAGCAAGCCATGGCAAATGTTGCTGCGGTATCTGGTGCAACAGGTTCTTCTTTTGCAGCATTAGAAAAATCTGCATTAGATTTAGGTGCAGCAACACAATTTACAGCAGAGCAAGTTGCACAATTACAGTTAAACTATTCTAAACTTGGTTTTTCTCCAGATGAAATTTTGCAAGTAACTGCAGCAACATTAGATTTAGCAGTTGCCACAGGCGAAGATTTAGCAACATCGGCAACCGTTGCCGCATCTACTTTGCGTGGTTTCGGATTAGAAGCTAATGAGATGGGTAGGGTTATCGATGTGATGGCATCGTCTTTTTCTAAATCGGCTTTAGATTTAAGTAAGTTTCAAACTGCTATGGCAATTTTAGCACCCGTTGCAAAAAATGCTGGTGTTGGTATTGAAGAAGCAACTTCTTATTTATCCATCTTAACAGATCGTGGTGTAGATGCATCAAGTGCAGGTTCTGCACTAAGAAATATATTCTTAACATTAGCAGGTTCTGGTGAAACTTTGCAAGGTTCTATGACTAGAATAGCCACATCAACCAATAAAAACAAAACAGCTTTTGAAACATTTGGTAAATTAGGTGCAACCGTTGCAACTATTATGGCAGAGAATAGTGCAGAAGCTAAAACCTTACAAACCGCTTATGAAGGTTCTGCGGGTGCTGCAAAATCAATGGCAGCTATTGTGGGCGGTACTACCCAAGGAGCTTTGTTAAGAATGAGATCTGCAATAGAAGGTGCTGCAATATCTTTAGGTGAACAGTTAGCGCCATTTGTAGAAAAAGTATCTATCCTTATAGGAGATTTAGCAAATAGATTCAAAGAATTATCACCAGAAACAAAGAAAATAATTGTAGTTGTTGCAGGTTTAGCGGCTGCAATAGGTCCTTTGTTGGTGGTGTTGGGTGTGTTAATGTCTTCCGTTATACCGGGGTTAATTACTGCATTTGGTGGTTTGCGTGCCGGTATGTTATTATTAAGAACAGGTTTTATTCAATTAACAGCTACCATGGCAGCCAATCCTTTTGGTTTGTTAGCGGTTGCTATTGCAGCGATTGCTAGTTATTTTTTATTTTTTAATAAAAATGTAGACGATACAATTGAAAAACAAAGCCTATTAGCAAGCGTAAATGATACGGCTGCAAAATCTATTGCCAACGAAAAAGCAAAATTAAATGAATTATTATTTATTGCAAGGGATGAAAACATACAGAAATCTGCAAGAATAAAAGCAATTAAAGAATTAAACAAGTTATCCCCAAAACATTTAGGCGATTTAACCCTAGAAAAAATAAATACAGACGATGCAAGAATTGCAATCGAGTTGTATAATACCGAACTTTTAAAAACTGCCAGAATAAAAGCGGCACAATCGAAGCTGCAGGAATTACAATCTAAAATAATTGATTTACAAATAGCTTCAGAAAATGCCTCTGTAAAATCTGCAAAAGCAGTAAATAAATTAAAAGAAGAAGCAGTTTCTTTAGAAGATCAGTTAAGAGTAAGGGCAATAGAAAAAGCGGGTTCTGGCGCAAATGTAACTGACATTTATAGCGTTCAAGTAGATAAACTAAAACAGCAAGAACAACAACTTTTAAAAATTATTGCAGCCAATCAAACTATAAATAAAGTGGTTGCTTCTGGTGGTGGTGGTACAGATGACCCTGTAGAAGGCAGAAAAAAAGCAACTACGGTTGGCGAAAACTTATCTGCGGTGGGTGTTGCTGAATTTGATATTACATCAAATTTAACTACAGAGTCTGAAAAATTAGACACTATTTTAACAGGAATAAAAGGAAAGTTTGAAAGTTTTCAAGGAGTTACTCAAATTTTTGGTGATGCGATAGGTAATTCATTTATGGCAATGTCTAGTAAAATAGTGGGTGCGTTGCAAACAGGAAATACGATACTAGATGCTTTTGTAGGGTCTGTAATTAATTCGTTAGCAAATTTAGCTGCTGCGTTTGTGCAACAGTTGTTGGTAGAAAAATTGTTTTCTACGGCAAAAAAATCTGTAGATTTTGGTAGAGCTTCATCAAACGCAATTGTTATTGCTTCGAGTGCGGCTGCCGCAATGGGTCCTTTTGGTGCAATTGCGTTACCTGGTCTTATTGCTGCACAAGTTGGTATGATTACAGGAGCGTTTGCAGGAATCGCTGCTTTCGCAAATGGTGGTATGGTTGGCGGTTCGTCTTTTTCTGGCGATAAACTATTTGCGCGTGTTAATTCTGGCGAAATGATTTTAAATAAAGGTCAACAGAGTAACATGGCAGGCATGATGGATTCTAACCGCGGTAATGTAAATGTGCAGTTAGGAGTTGGTACAAAATTAGTAGGTAGAGATTTAATATTTTTTCTACGTGAAGAAGCTATAAAATTAACAAGAACTCAAGGGTAATGCAGGTACTATATTTTGACATCAATATAATCGATACTGTAGAAAATACAACGGCACTTTCTTTAGAAAGAACCGCTATATCTTCGCCTGCCTTAATTTATAACGGCACCGAAGATAAGTTTCAAAATATCTGTACATCAGAATTAAGTTTTTCTTTTTTGGTAGATGATACCACAGAAGCAAAGTTCTTTGAACTGTTTACCGCATCAGAAAAAAGATACAAAGTAGAGTTAATAGATGGCACAATAAACGGTTTCCCAAAAGTTGTTTGGTGTGGATTTTTATTACCAGAACAATTTTCAGAGCCTTATGAGTATTCTAATTTTTATGTAGATTTTGTGGCAACAGATGGCGTTGCCTTACTTAAAAATAAAGAATACAATTACGATGCTGATTCAATAAATAGATCTGTTTTAGAGGTTATTAATCAGTGCCTTTTGCAAACAGGTTTACAATTGCCAATACATTTTACAGAGGCGGTGCAAAGCAGCGATTTTACATTAGATTATATCTATTTATTAATAAATACAAGCTCTTATTTAGATGACTATTTAGTGCCAGAAAAAACCTTTACCGTTTTAGAAAATTGTTTAAAAGCAATTGGTTGCAAGTTGTTACTTTTTAATGGTGTTTGGTATATAATTGGTTTAAATAAATTTAAAGAAACTGAATTTATATTTTATAAATATACTTTAGATGCTTCTTTAAATTTAGAATTAGATAGCCAAGGTGTTTATTATCGTGATGTTTTGGTGAACAAATTAAACAGAACGCCATTAGTCACTATTTTGCCACCGTTAAAAAAAGTAGAAACGGTTTGGGATCATAATAATTCAGAGTTTTTAACGCCTGAAGATTTGTTTGCTTGGGAATCTTTTTATAAATATAGAAGTGGTTTTTTTACGTTAGAATCAGACAAAAATCTTGATCTTAATGTACCGGGTTTGCCAACTTTTCCAGATGTTTTAGAAGATGACCAGTCATACAATGGCTATATCGCTACACCTGTAGAAGGTTATTTAGAGGTTAATGATGAAAATGCAAGGCGTGGCGTTACAGGTGTGCATTGGTCTTTAAGAAATTATAATCAAGGAAGGCGTCCAGGTTCTAATAGTGAAATTTTAGTATCAGATTTAGATACAAATTATTTAACCTTAACAAACCCGTACTTTTTATACGCATCAAAAGATAATACAGAGTTTGCTTCATTAGAAATTGAATATAAGTGTCCTCTTTTTTCTGGAAATAATGATGTCTCGCCAAGGCCACAGGCTACGATTCAAGATTATTTTGAATTAAAAGGAAACTTTACATTGGTTGCTAATAATGGTATTGGTAGGCCTAGATTTACGTCTAACGGTCATGGTTTAATTACAGATGATCAAATAGTAATAGATTTTACACAAACGCATGATTATGCTGGTATGTTTAAAATTACTAGAATAGATGATAATACCTTTGATTTAATAGAAGATGGTGTATCTTATGTTGCTAATGGAACTGGATCTTGGGAGTTAAAGCCATTTAAAAATGTGTTTTATTTTGCAATTACAAGAAAAGAAACTTTAGATGCAACTACAGAAGAATTGTATATCTCTAATTTACCTACAGATAGCAGGCCAAATGGATTTTTTGATTTTAATTTTTCTTTAGAGCAAGATATTTTAACCTGTTCTTTAAAAATAGATAAAATTTTATTTCAAGAAGATGGTTTTTATAATATACATATCTACCCTTATGTCAGTAATAAATTTATCAATAGTATTTTAATTACTAATTTAAGTTTAAAATATACATCGGCACCAGATATTTCTATCATAAAAACCAGAGCGATTAATTACACTGCAGAACATACTTTAGATTTATTTCATTCATCAACCAGAACTAATTTATCTGAAAGAAGTTTTCTTTTTTCTGATGCCTTAAAAACAGAAATTGAAAACAGCGATTTAGATATTGTTTATCCAGAACATTATTTAGATAAATTTAGAAGATACGATATTACAGAAAGCAAACAATTTTATGAGGTGCTAACTACTATATACCATGATCTTTTATTTGAATACAATTTTAAAATAAATGGAAGTATTGCATCTTTAGTAGGGCCATTAGATATTGTTGATTTTTCTTTTAGAGGTATCAAAAAATATTACCCTACAAATTTACAAATGGATTTAAGCGAAGGCCAAACCACAGTAACATTAGTAGAAATTAAAAATGAAAACGTAACCGATTATGATTAATAATACGATAAATAAATTAGGGTTTGCACCCCGAAGATATGGCCCCGTTGCAGACAGACAAAAAGAGTTTGAAAATGTTTTTGAAGCTGGTGTGTTTGAAGACAATGTGTTTGAATTTATAGTATCATAAAATAAAAAAAAATATGAGTTTAGTTAAAAGAGGTTCAAAGGGTAGTCCTGTTTCTGCAACAGAATACGATGGTGTGGTAACGCAGGTGTTGGCCAATGAATCAAAATCTTTAGCGAACGAGGTGGCAATTGGTTCAATTTCACAGGGTACGGGTGTTAGCAAGGCAACCAGAGCAGCTGCAATGGCAACAAATCCTTTACCTTTAAAGGGTATTCCTTTTGTTGTTTTTAATGAAGTTGGGCATAATGGACAATATCGATATAATTCTGACGCTATTGACGGCTATGATTTAATTTATTTGTTCTTGGTTGTGGATGCTACTGCAGTGAATGGTTCTTCAAATCCTGTTAGTAGTAATGATTTGTTTGATAAGAATAAAGTTTTACAAGATAATATTGATGCAGAAGAAACTGCAAGAGCATCCGCAGACACTACTTTGCAAAATAATATTAATGCTAAATTAAATCAAGGATCGTATGTCGGTAATGCTGCTAATTTAAAGGCGAGTATTGATGATAAATTACCAAGAGGAACATATACAGGTGGAGGCTCTGATTTAGATTCAAGAATTAGTGCTAATTTAAATTTTATAAATGCAATTAATAATTTACTAACTTCTGATGACGTTGATTTAAATCAGTTACAAGAGTTGGTGGATTTTATTAAGCAAAATAAAGATGATTTAGATGATTTAACAATTTCTAATATTTCAGGATTAGTAGATGCTTTAGACAGTATTAGACAAAATTTTGCATCCGCAGACACTACTTTGCAAAACAATATTTCAGCAGAAGAAACAGCAAGAATACTAGCCGATAGTAAGTTAAGAACCAAAGGAGAATTCACATATCATTCTGTACAGAATACTGCATTAGTTTTAGATATAGCTTTAAGAGGGCGTTTTACAGCTTTCTTTTCAAATGATCCTATAACAGTAACTATTAATTCAGATTCTTTTCCTACTAACGGAAATATAGGTTACATAGATCAGTCTGGTAACGGAGTTATAACCTTTGTTGCTGGTGCGGGTGTAACATTACAAAAACATGCAAGCGTGCAATTAGTATCCGATGGTATCTATAGCACCGTTAGTGTAATGAAGGTAGGTGCAGACAACTACAGATTATTTGGCCATTTAAAACAAGAAGAATTTTAAAAATATAAATTATGTTAGGATTAGGAATGGGGTTACGAATGACAAGATTAACAGGTATTAATCTAAAAATATTTCGATTACTATCTACTCTAAAAGGTAGATCTGCCTACTTTGAAAACGGAGCTGAAACAAAAAGCATGTTAATAAAACTTCAAGATTGCAAAACATCGTCAGCTTTTGGTTTGTTAAATAAATTAGAAGAACGTTCTACGTATTTTGAAAACAGAATTGATACAAGAGCACAATTAGTTAAATTAGAAAACTGTACAACATAATGGCAAATTTATTAGAAGAAGCATCTATACTTATAACACCAACTGCATACAGCGACGGTAAAATACACGCAATTAAACCAAGTAACGCACCTTTTGCAGATTTAGATTACGTTAGAGGTTCTATTGCTACTAGAGATCATGAACAAGGAGATAACGTTGAATCGCAAGGAGTAAATGTACCAAGATTAAATTTCACAGATGGTGTTGGTGCTTTTTTGTTTGAACAACAAAAAACAAACTTATGGCAAAGTTCTTTGCAAACGCAAGATGTTACGGTAACAGCCGTTTCCTATACAGCTTCATTTTATGGGCTTGGAACTATTACATTTTCAGGAGCGCATACAGGTACTTTAGTTGGAACAGGCGAAGGTGAGCGAGTAAGCGTTACTTTTACGCCAAGTGCAGGAACGTTAACAAGGAATGACGGAGCAACTACTATTTTAAAAGAGCAGTTAGAAGTCGGTATATTGACCTCTTACATTCCTAATATAAATACAGGTGCAGGTGTTACTAGGTTAGCAGATAGAGCTACTAAAACAGGTTTGTCAAATTATATTAATAGCGAAGAAGGAACATTTTTTTTAAATATTGCAGCATCGGCTAATGAAGGAATATTTAGAGGTTTAAGTTTTACTAGAACAACTTCAAATGGTCATATTTTCTTTTTTAGCTCGGTCTCAAATACAATTATATACATTTGCAAAGAGCAAGGAGCTGATCGTGTTACAATAAGTTATCAAATAGATAACACTTTAAACTTCAATAAAATAGCTATAAAATATAAATCAAATGACTTTGCATTATGGGTTAATGGGGTAGAAGTGGGTACAGGACAAACAACTTTTTTACCCACAGGTTTAGATAGAATAGGGCTTGACACGGGCAGTGGTGGGAGTTTAATGAGATGTAAGTTAAAGAATATAGGTGTCTATAAAAGAGCTTTATCAGATGATGAATTAACGTGTTTAACTTCTTAAAAAAATGGTAAAACAATTTATAGAAAAATATGAGTTTTCAAACATAGAATTATTTAATATAGCTTATAATTTACTTTTTAACGAAGATGGAGAACCTAATTTTTATTTTAGTAAACCTGTTTTTGTCAACATTAATTTAGACCAAAAAATTAACGTTGATATGTCTTGGTGGATGGAAGTTAAAGAACACCCTAACGGATGGGCAGATTACGCTATAAATATAGACACGGAAGGGTTACATAGTTTTGGCATAAGCTATTTAGAAAATAAAATATAAACATGCTATCAATACCGCACGCACTTACTGGTTTAGTTATTGTCAAAACCATAGAAATTCACGTACCAAATGCAGGTATCGAATTTCTATGGCAAGACTTAACATTCTGGTTAATTGCAGCGCCTTTATCTTCTTTATCGCACAGATTACTAGATAACATAAATGAAAACGGTTTAAGCACAAAAGAGCAAACTAATTATGATGCTATACCTCATTTATTGCTGTATTCGTTAGCCATTTTCACAGGTAATTTAGAAGCATTTGCAAAAGGTAGTATTACAGGAAATTTTCCTGATATTGTCGATAAAAAAGGATACATCGCTATATTTTACAGGCGCATACCTAAATTAAAAATAGCAATCGATAAAATAATTGCTAAAAACAATTGGGTAAGTAAAGCTGCAAAATACATGACTGAATTTAGTTATTATATGCATTCTAAAACACCGCCAATTATGAATCCATCACCAGTAACAACAAAAATTATAGGAGTAGTTTCCGCAATTTTAATAGTAATAATTTTAATAAAAACATAAATATTTAATCATGGAAAAAAACTTAATTCAACACGATGCAGCAGCAAATCGCCAAGCTTTTGGCGCAAACGGATTTGATGATTTAACAGCGCAATCAACACTAAATACTGATAACAGGTACATAAGTCTAATAGCAGAGGGCGATACTGTTTTTGCTTTCGAAAATGATTGCCCAAAAGGCATTCAAAATTCGGCATCATACTCCTTACCAGATGGCAGAGAGCGACATGGTTATTTTAAAAATATAGATGTAGCAAGCGGTAAATTAACTGCTTATCATGCTGAATAATTTTTAAAAAAAAAACATGAAAACAAAACTACTAATTTCTGCATTCTCATTCGGAGCATTAGCCTCCGAATGGCAAATAATGGTAATCGATGCTCAATATCAATTTTTAGCGATTCTATGTGTAGTTTTGTTAGATGCTGTTTTTGGTATTGCCAAGGCTTGGAAACTAGGGAATTTTGAAACAAAAAAAACTTTAAAGGCGGTTTTTATGCTGGTAGCATTTTGGGCTTTACTGGCAACGGTTTTGACTATAGAATTAGGATTCCCTTTTGCTAGTTTTTTGTCAGAAGCTATTTTATTACCAATTTTATTATCACAATTAATTAAAATTTTAAAGAATATGCAACTGCTTGGGTTAATTCAGAATGATGTATTAACAAAAATTTTGTCAAAAATAGATAAACATAAAGAAGTAAATAATGTACAAACCTAAAAATTACAGCTTACAAGAATTAGCACATCCGCAGATAATTGCAGCAATAGGAGAAAATAACACCTGGCGAAGATTAGATGCAGATGTTTTACGAGATTTGCAAACCATTAGAGATTTGTGGTTTTTAAAATATGGCTCTGGTATTTTTGTTAACCGAATAGAACTTGGTTTAGATTCAAGGGGTTTGCGCCCGCCTAATGATCCAGACGGCTCATTTTACTCAACTCATAAACAAGGCAATACTTTTGATTTAGAGCCAGTAAATGGCTTATTTAAGCATTTATATGATTTTATAATTTTGTTAATCAAAGAAAATAAGCTGATAAAAATTAATACTTTAGAGAATTTTGGAGACACCTTAAAATGGATTCATGCTGGTTACATGAATACAGAAGAAAAACCTTTGATAATTTATTTGTAAAATGAAAAAAGTAATCAAAATCTTACTAATTATTATTTTGTTTGGATGCAAATCTACCTCCGAAATAAAAAATAATAAGTTAGATGTGGTGAAAACCAAAACAGAAAGCACTTCAAAAAATATAGAACTGCAGCAATTAGAACTAGATTCTAATAAAATTACAATTCATGTTGCAGATCCTAAAATACCTGTTATAATTACAGATAACAAAGGCAACAAAAAAACCTTTCAAAATGTTAAAAGTTTAACCATCAACAAAAAAAAGGAAACCAAAATAATTGAAAAATCAGCAGAAAAAAAAGACCTCAAAGAAACTTTAGTTGACAAATCAATCATTAAAGAAGAAAAAGAGGTGGTTTCTGACGCCAATAATTTTAAAGGAATATTTATTGCCATTGCGTTCATTTTTGGTTTTGCTTTGGTCGGTTATTTGGTATTTATATTTAAAAAATAGTGACATAAAAAAGACAAAAATAAGTTAATAATAATTTAACATACTGTATATTAGGTAGTTATATATTTTATTATTCCTCCCTTCTAAGGAGGCTGTCGCAGGTTCGAATCCTGCAGGGCTCACACCAACCTCACTACTTGTAGTGGGGTTTTTTGTTCCTTATTATTTTCTTAACTTGTCTGTATTTGTCTGTATTTGTCTATATTTGATTCAAAAACGTGACAAAAAAAAGACAATCTATGAGGTATAAATTAAGATTAGATGCTAGAATTAATCAAAAAAGAAAGAACGGATATCCGGTTTCTGTTTTCTTGTCTGATAAAGGTGGTGTAAAAAAAGTGAATTTAGGTTTGTTTTTTGAGAAAAAAGAATGGAACTTTAAAACGCAAATGCCGAAAACCGATAAAAAATTATTTATTATTATTCTGAAAAAAAGACAGATTTTAGAAAATATTTTGATTGATATTGTATCAGGTGAAAAATATAATTTGGAGCGCGTGAAAAATATTTTGCTAAATGAGGTTGAAACCATAAATACAAATTCTTTTTTTGAGTTCTATTTGCAGTTTAATGCCGAAAAACACAAAGCAGGCAAAATTGCAACTGCAAAAAGCTATGAGAATGCCTATAATATTTTAAAAGTCTTTAGAGACGATGTTTTGTTTGATGAAATAAACTATAATTTATTAAATGACTTTAAAAATTGGCGCGTACAAATTGGTAATTCAAAATCTACAGTGCACACTTATTTAAGAAAATACAGAGCGGTTTACAATGAAGCCTGCAGAAGAAATTTTACTACAGATTCAAAGCCTTTCGAGGGTGTTTTTAAAAATATAACAGTAAAAGCAAACAGGACCAAAAAAAGGAACCTGACAAAAGAAGCTATAAAAAAACTCGAAGGGGTTTCTGGCTTAACCATGTATCATCAGCGAGCCGTAGATTTATTTTTGCTAATGTTTTACTTTGGTGGCCAAGATTTGAAAGATATCTACTATTTAGAGCATCAACAAATAAATAAAAACAGAGTTTATTTTATGCGTGGCAAATTGTCTGGCAATGGGTACCAATTTGATTTGCAAATTACAGATAAAGCGCAAAAAATTATAAATAAGTACCAGGTAACGGGTAAATTTGTGTTTCCATGGAGAAAAGATTTTGATGGTTACAAAAGTTTTCGCGACAATTTAAGGCGTTCTTTAGATTTGGTGCAAACTTTAACAGCTATCGAGGTGCAGCCATTGGGCGGTAAAATTCGTATAAAAGTAGCTCGGCACACTTTTGCAAATATTGGTAAACAGCTTTATTTAGATACCGATTTGCTGCGCGAATTAATGGGACATGAACGTAATGATGTGGATACGATTTACAAAGATCGTTTTCCAGAGGCGGTGCGGGATGAAGCGCATTTAAAAATTATTCAATAATTACCAATCTTCTGTAATTTTTTCTTTAAAGATAAATTTACTGCTTAAAATAGAATCTAAACTTTTTAAAACTTTGTTTGTAGAATTGTTGTTTTTTATTTTATTTCTTCTAATCGCTTGATCTTCTAACTTGTAATTCTGTTTTTTTTCAACGCCATATATGGCAATTGTAGGACCATCAAAAATAACTTCTTTAGCGGTTACTCTTATCTTATCTTCTTTTATATCAATTGTTAAAAATGCATCAAAACCAAAACTTGCATAATAAGGTGAGAATTTTACTACAGATTTAGAGTATTTATTGGTTCTGCCAAAAATTTTACTTTCTTTGAAATTTAATTTAGAAGTAAATTCGTTAATTTTTAATTGTGCTATTAATTTATTGGTATTTTCTTTTGTTTCAAAAACTTTTTGCCATACAATACTGCCTGCATCAACTTTAAAATTATATAAAGTGTCTACAGATCGTTGACTAAATAATGAGCTTGTTAGTAGTAAAAATATAATTGTTAACTTTTTCATAATTTTATTTTAAGGACAAAAATAATATTTATTTATTAATAATTTCCCTTATTAAAATAAAGAAAATGCCAAGAAAATTGCTAAAAGACTTGTTATTGTATAAAATGCATAAAAATTTGTATTCTAACCAAGATAAATTATTGATATTAAAGTCTATTCAAAAAGATTTTAACAAACGAAAATTGATGGATTAAATTACTTTAAAGTAGCTTTTTTAATTTCTTCTTTTAAATCATTTTCTAGTAAAAAATCTTGGATTAATTGCAGACTTTCTGTGTTGTCTAATAAATGGGTGTAAATCAGATTTAGTTTATCGTCAATTTTTAAATTTTTAAAATCTTTTTTATAAATTAAAGGGTTTTCTTTTAATTTTTCTACTGTAAACTGTTCTGGTAATTGGTAATTTCCTTTCGTGACTCCAATTGAAGTTTCTATATACTCTAAAATAATATTTAGAGTTTTGTTTCTTGGTGAAATATTGTCATCATTTAGAATATTATAAGCTGTTTTATTACTTACTGTTGTGTTTTCACCTATTTGATATGCTGAAATATCATGATCTTTTGCTAATTTTCTAATAATTTCAATCTTTTCTTTATTGGTTAACATATTGGTTTGCAGTTTAATATAAAATATTTTTAAATATTACTAGTAATTACATGTAAATTACTAGTAATTACTATATATTTGTAACATGGTTATCTCAACCTAATGCAAAGTTAATAACTAATTGGGTTAAGATAACCAAACAAATCAAATTATACTATAAAAATGGTAGAAAAAAAATTACAAGGAAGCAGAGAGTTGAAAAGAAGTTTGCCATATGGAGCACTTAAAAAAATTGGAATCACTTTCGGAAATAGTGAGACTTGGGTAAATGATGTAATTTCTGGTAGAAAAAAAGGAAATCTTTTAATTTTGGAGTGTGCAGAAAAAATATCTCACTTACATGAATTAGAACTTGAAAAGCAAACCGAAATTTTAAATCAATATTTATAAGCAACTGTTAATGAATTTACAAAATGCAAAAGAGTGTTTAATTATTCATTATTACGTTTCAGAAAATAAAATAGAAATTGAAATATCGGAAATATTGGAAATTACAGAAAAACGAGTTATTCAAATTTTAACAAAACACAAAATTTATGATAAATGCGACCCTAACAACACGAGAGTATCAAATTGCAGGATTAATTGCGAGTGATTTATCGCAAAAAATGATAGCAGACCAATTGTGTTTATCGCCCGGAACGGTGCACAAACATAATGCGAATATTCGTAAAAAATGGAGCGTGAAAACTTCAGTAGGCATCGCAGTAAAATATTTGCAAACATTAGAGCATCCGAACAAATTTTTATTAGCTAGTTTATTTATAATAATTCAAAGCTCAATAATTGTATCTATAGATGATTATGATGTTAGAAAAGTTAGAACGGCCAAAAAAATTGTAAAAACAAACTATAAATTAAAGAATCATGTATAAAGTTCAGCATCAGCGTAACGCAATATTAAACGATTTTAATTGTATGGGCTTCTGGGGGGTCGCCGCCTTTTATAACGTTTGCAAAAGTATCGATGTTACGTTGTCTGTATTTTCTTTGATTGAGTTTTATAACGGCTCTAAAATATGTGAAGTTTTAGCCAACAAATTAGAAACTATTATTGAAATTTTAAGATATGAATAGTAAACTACCCTGCAGAAACACCCTAAACAAAATTATCAAAAAGAATCATATTACAAAGCGTTTGGTTGATAAATGGATTATTGAGCTTTTAGAACATGGTTATTTTTATGATGAAATGATGCCAATTTTTAGATTAGCAAAAAAGAAAGCAGAATTGACATTAGAAAAATTGATATAAAATGAAAGTAGAGCTAAAATCTTATTTAATAGAAAATAATTTACTGTTAGTCGATAAAACGGCTTTTCAGAATTTTATGATATCAGTTAGTCAAAAAACAAAAGTAGACAAGCGCATATTTTATATTGATCTAAAAACTGCCATGAATAAATACAATCTTACTAAATATTGGTTTATTGCCTGTGCAAAAGATATGGGTTCTGTTTTAATAGTAATACCTGGCAAAGGTTTAACAAGTACCAAGAAATATAGTGAACAATCAATTATAGACGAATTAATAAGACAAGGGCAATGATGGTAAATTTTGAAACAGCAGGCATTTTAGAGCAGTATTGTAGAGTAGGTAGAATTTACCCGAGAGTTTGCCAAAAGGGCGTTTTGTGTTATCCTGTATCAGAATTTGATATGATTGAGAGTTGTAAAGAGTGTAAAAAAAAATTATAAATTTAAAACTAAAAAGATGGCTAAAAAAATTAAAGCAAATAATGATTTAGAAGTTAGAAGATTTCAAAAATATTGGCAAGGTGGTTTAATTCATACAGTTTTAGGATATGTGATTGATAGGCATTGGACGCCTTCTGTGATTGAAACAGTAGCGCAATCTGTTCCGCAAAAATCTACTTCTTATAGAAGTTTACATCTTTAATATTTTAGCTATGACAAAAGAAATTAAAAAGTTAGAAAATATTTTGATAAACAATGAACCCTGCGAAAATAAACGCGCTGTAATCTTGGTTTATTTATCTGTGGTTTTGCTTCAAAAGAAGTTTACAGAGGTTGCCAAATATTTCGGATTATCTGAAAGTAAAGTGTTATATTCTGTATCTACATTGCATATTCATTTGCATAAAAATAAAGTTTTTCATCAAAAAATAAAATCTGTATTGAAAGATTATTTTGAAGGGAATCAGTTAAAATTAGTAGCTTAAATTAAAATCAAATTAAATTATGGAACAAACAATTTTACAGGGCGTAAGCCTAAAATAAAGAGTGCAGGCTTTGAAAGATTCCTGCGTAAAAAAGGAAAAGTTTACGTATCCGAAAAACTTATCTGTAGAGCAAATGTCTTTAGAACGTCATGGTTTTACGCAAAATGCTATTTCGGTGGCAATTGCCGATAAGCAACTCAAAGAAGCAAGGGAGTTGTATAAAGTAGCTATGAAGCCTGTAAAACAGGAAATGAAAGATCAGATGGCTAAAATTAGATGATTTATGAAGTATAATATTGTAATTAATCAAAAAATTTGCGTGGAGCATGAAATTAGTTTTAAAGCCGCTGCGCTTTTAGATCTATTTTCTGAATTGTCTACTTGGGCTAATCCGCAGGTTTTTGAAGATGGCGTATATTATCAGATAGCATACAATAAAATTTTAACAAGTTTACCGCTTGTTTTTTCTAAAAAAGATACCATGTATCGGTTTATAAAAGAGCTTAAAGAAAAGGGGTTTATTGAGCAGACAAAAAAGGGTATTAATCAGCAAAATTTTATCAGATTATCACCCAAAGCAAAGAGTGTTTTAAGGGTCGGAAAAATTTCCGAACCTTATCAAGGGTCGGAAAAATATCCGCCAAGGGTCGGAAAAATATCCGAAACTTCAAAAGTACCTCAAACTCCTGCTATCATTGAAAAGGTTGTTCAAGGGTCGGAAAAATTTCCGACATATACTAATACTACTATCAATAATAATATATATATAGATTTTTTAGCGTATCAATTTCTTCAAAAAAATGCTAAAGAACAGATCGATATCTGGGAAATGCAAAACAAAGAAACTGTTCAAGATTATACCTTCTTTTTAAAATATTTTGAAGCATCGGTTGAAGAAGATGAAATCGAATTTTCTGTTGGAAAATTAATGGGCAGATTAAAAAAGTTAAAATTTAATTGGAATCCAAGAAAAACAAATAATAGTTCATTTAACGATCAACCTATAAAAAAAGCAAAAAGAATTGGATAAAAAACTTACACTATCAGAAAAAGGAAAGATACCACCACAGGCGTTAGATTTTGAAAACGCGGTTCTTGGAGCAATGCTAATCGATTCTAGCGCTTTAGTTACTGCAATGGATATTTTAAGGGCAGAATTCTTTTACCTTCCAAAAAATGAAGCCGTATTTAAGGCGATGAAAAGCTTACACGATTCTAACTTTCCGATTGATTTAATTACAGTTTCTGAAAAATTAAAGAAGCTAAATCTTATAGATGTTGCAGGCGGACAAATGGCAATTGTAAAGCTATCTCAAGAAGTAGCTTCTGGCGCTAATATTCAATATCATTCTAGAATTATACAACAGCAGTATTTAAAAAGAGAGGTTATAAAGCTATCTTCTGCAGCAATATCTAAAGCATATCAAGATGATCAAGATGTGTTTGAATTGCTTGATTTTGTTGGTCAGCGAGTCGATGCGATCAACGATGTTGTTTCTGTTGGCTATTCTTCGGATACTTGGTACGATGCTATGACTGCACTACCTGCAAGGATTGAATACTTAACAAATAATGAGGGTAAAATAACAGGATTACCAACAGGATTAGATGCTTTAGATAGGCATTTTAGTGGATGGCAACCAACAGATTTTATAGTGATTGGTGCAGACTCTGGAATGGGTAAAACTGCATTGGCAATGGAGTTTATTTTGGCGCCTGCAAAGCAAGGTACTGCGGTTGGTATGTTCTCGATGGAAATGAGCGTACAACAGTTAGCTATTAGAGCAACAGCAGTAGAGTCTAACTTTCATATGAATCAGTTAATGCGAACTGGTTTTGAGAAGCCAGAATACTTTGAAACTTTAAATATTTTGGTGAGTGAAATGCGAGACTATCCAATTCATATAGATGATAAACCTGCTTTGACAGTGCCAGAAATGAAACGTAAAGCAAGAGCTTTAAAAAGAAAACATAATATAAAGCTTTTGGTTATTGACTTCTTGCAAATGTTTTCTGGTGACAAAGAAATGCGCATAAATGTAGGTGAAGCAGCAAGAGAGTGCAAGAATTTAGCCAAGGAATTAAACATTCCTGTTATTGGATTGAGTCAGATATCAAGAGAGGTAAGAAAGTCAAAATACTTTCTGCCAAAGAAATACCACTTAAAAGAAGCGAGTGCAATCGAAGAGGCTGCAGATATCATAGGAATGTTGTATAGACCTTCTTATTATGGTTACGAGTACATTGATGCAAGAGAGTTGTATGATGATATTCTAGGACTGCAGGAAGGTGAGAATGCAGCGTTATTGGTAGAGAAAAACAGAAACGGGTCCATGGGTAATGTTGGTTTGCATTATATAGAAAACAAAACAAAGTTTACAAATGGTGTAGATTTTACTGTGCCGCCTAATCATGAAGATGTTCCTTATTAGTTATGCCGACAATACCAACAGTTAAGAAGAAACCATGGACACAAGAGCATGTGCAGCACAAACGGATTAAAGATATGCGTTGGTTCTACAACAGCCGTAAATGGAGGAGATATAGCAAGGATTATAAAGCAAGGAATCCTTTCTGTTTACAATGTGAAGAAGCTGGAATAGTAAAGCCTGCAAAGGTTACAGATCATTTAGAAACATACGAACAACAGCCAAAAGGTTTCGATTTAGATGCTTTGAATGATAAATATATGCAACCGCTTTGTAAAAAATGCCATGACAGCAAGTCGGGCAGAGAAGCGCACAAAAAGTGAATGAAAAAGGGGTATGGGGTAAAATCCATAGAGATAAATATGGCTGTACAT
>Ga0075108_10000425_pt1 | contig 25834 bp, 18 predicted proteins | sample AntAceMetag02UK1_FD_69797 | JGI IMG/M metagenome (GOLD analysis project Ga0075108, IMG submission 69797) | Saline lake microbial communities from Ace Lake, Antarctica - Antarctic Ace Lake Metagenome 02UK1 | ecosystem: Environmental > Aquatic > Non-marine Saline and Alkaline > Saline | place...
TATATCGTTCTAGAATTGCAATAGCCTTGGGAGTTAATGGCAGTGTTCTTTTTGCTCCGGCTCTTGTTCTAGATTTAGCCATCGTATAAACAAGTTCATTTCCCAGAATATTTGTCCACTGAAGCTTGCATATATCGGAGAATCTCATACCCGCAGTATAGAAGGAAAAGAGGAACATATCCCTCGCTTTGATCATTCCCTTGAATCTAATAGGAATCTCCAATTCTGATAGTTGGGTTATTTCCTCAAATGTCAAAGAATCTTTCTGTACATTTTCTGTCACTATTGTATAGCCACGTATAGGGTTCTCTTTTATAATGCCCATTTTCATCGCCTTATTTAAAACTGCATACATTGATTTGAAATTTGAGGCTACGGTATTTATTTTATTTCCTTTTTCAAGCATCCATTTTTCATAATCTTTTGCAAATTGGACGGAAAGATCGGAGAATGAAACGTGGCTTGAGAATTTTTTTAGTTTTTCTATATACTTCTGCTGCGTATTGGCCGTGCGTATCTTTCCTTTTAACTTGGCTTCATCAACAATTTGCTGATAGAAATCCAAAAAAGAACTGGAATCATACTTCTTGTTGTTTTTAAATAAAAAGTGCAAGCGTTTGGCCGATACCCCTTTGTTGCTATAATAGAGTTGTTGAACGGAAACCAATAAGGATTGAAGGTTGGCGTTTAGGTTTTCTTCAATGGGATGCCTTTTGACTTTTTTCTTCCGGTCGTCCCATTGTTTTTTTTCAATTGATATTCCAGAATCCAAGTATTGAACATCTTTTTTTGAGGTCTCCATTTTAAGTCTGACCACCTGGGTGCCATTCTTCTTAACGTAGTGTGAGAGATAATAGTTAAAATTCATTTGTTCGTTATTTGTTCGGAATCCTATCAAATATAAACAATTATAAACGATTATAAAAGATAAATACCCTAAGTAAATTGGGGGCTCTTGCTAATGTTTCAGGGTGTTTCATTGCTTATTCTTGCATCGTATGGTATACGTTCTGAACGTCATCGTCCTCTTCAATTTTTTCCAATAGTTTTTCTACGTCGGCAGCTTCCTCTTCGTTCAAGGCTTTGGTAACCTGCGGAATACGCTCAAAACCAGAGGACAAAATTTCTAATCCCCTATTTTCCAGTTCTTTTTGAATAGCCCCAAAACTTCCGAACGGACCGTAAATAAGGATACCATCATCATCTACAAAAACTTCCTCGGCACCAAAATCGATGAGTTCCAACTCCAATTCTTCTGCATCTAAGCCTTCTGCCGGAACCCTGAAATTACACGTGTGATCGAACATAAATTCTACCGAGCCTGAGGTACCTAAACTACCGTTGCACTTATTAAAATAACTACGCACGTTGGCTACGGTTCTTGTATTGTTGTCGGTTGCGGTTTCTACCAAAATTGCTATGCCATGCGGTGCATAGCCTTCAAAAAGAACCTCTTTGAAATCTCCAAGGCTTTTGTCGCTTGCACGTTTAATAGCGCGCTCTACATTGTCCTTAGGCATGTTTACCGCCTTGGCATTCTGTATAACGGCACGTAGTCTAGAATTGGAATCCGGGTCGGGACCTCCCTCTTTTACCGCCATAACAATATCCTTGCCAATGCGGGTAAAGGCTTTGGACATGGCGGACCACCGTTTCATTTTTCGCGCTTTTCTAAACTCAAAAGCTCTTCCCATATTCTGTTGTTTAATTTGTGCAGGTAAATTTACTAAAAATTCAAAGTGAAAGATTTAGTCGCTCTCCACAATTTCCTCTATCGTTCTGGCTAACACAAAATCCTTTTCGGTAACACCGTTGGCATCGTGGGTGTTTAATCGTATGTTCAAGGTTTTGTAGACATTGCTCCAATCTGGATGATGGCCTTGGGCCTCACATTCAAACGCAATGCGCGTCATTACGGAAAAAGCTTCTTTAAAATCCTTGAATTCGAAGGTGGTTTCTATGGCACCGTCCACATATTCCCATCCGTCCAATTGACTTAGATAATCCTGTATTTGCTTGTCTGTAAATTTTTCCATGGTTCTATAGCTTTTAAAAATTCATATTAACTTAAAACATGATGCTCTATAATATCCTGATAGGTAAACTGCAGGTTTTTAGGTAGTTTGTTGGTTTTTGGTAATACAGCCAAATACCGGTCTTCGTTTGTAGTATATACCCTTTTTAATATGGCATTAAAATTCCCCACCCGCTCTAAAACCTCTTTAATAAAATCTTCATGATGTACCAGATCCATACTACCTAGATGATATATTCCTGTTTTATTTCTGTTGATAAGATAATGAATTTGTTGAGTAAGTCTATCGTCGCTCGTTACATTTAAAATTAAATTGGGAAATACCTCTACAGGTTCGTTCTGCAATATATTATTTTTCATTTCCTTTATTCTGGGCGAACCGTTTCCAAAGACCATGGGAATTCGTAAGATGCCCCATTTGTTTTTGGGTAAGCGCAACAGCATATTTTCAATTTTTATTTTCAAGCGTCCGAATACACTTTCAGACAGGGTTTTATCTGTTTCGTAAGAGGGATATTTGCTGTACGCATCAAAGACGTTGGCAGAGGAAAGGAAATACAAGGTGCACTCCTGGGCCATGATATATTCGGCTATATGTTGATGGGCGATTACCTGTGCCGAAAAACTTCCGCGCAAGGCCGAAATAATGATTTGTGGCCGTACTTTTTCCAGAAGATGAAAAATATCATCGTTCTCCAAATCGTAGCGATAAAATTGTTTGTTGGATGCAAAGGGTTTGGTGGCGTGGCAATAGGTGCCATAGGTATCAAAATAATTGCACAGCTCCTTATATATGGCGTTGCCAAGAAAACCGCTACCTCCTAATATGAGTATTTTTTTACTTTCCAAACTAGAAGATAGATAAGCCGGATAGGGTGGTTAAACGCTCCAAGGCCGTCATCCCTTTCGCAGAATTCCCTTTTTTGTTAAGTGCCGGCGACCAGGTTGTAATGCAATAATGATTTGGCAAAAGTGCTACAATACCTCCGCCCACACCACTTTTTCCCGGCAGGCCTACCTCAAAGGCAAATTCCCCGGCCTCGTCATAAAAACCACAGGTAAGCATTAAGGCATTTATTCGCTTTATCTGACTACTGGTCAGATGCTTGACATTTTGTTTGCATTTGCCCCCGTTTATAAAAAGGTAGAACGTATCACAAAGCTGGGCACAGTTCATGTTCAGCGAACATTGATGAAAATAAAAATCAAGCACTTTTTCGACATCATTGCTTAGGTTACCGTAGGATTTAAGCAGATTTGCCGCTGCATAATTCTTAAAACCGGTATTTTTTTCCGATTGTGCAACGTTTTCATCGTAGTGTATAGATTCATCATTGGCCAGCTCTCTTACAAACGCTAAAAAGTCTGCTTTGGGATTTTCCAATTCGGAGACCAGAATATCTGCGATTACTATGGCTCCCGCATTTATTAAAGGATTTCTCGGAATTCCGTTCTCCAGCTCCAACAAGGATAAATGGTTAAAGGGATCACCGGAAGGTTCAACATCCACGCGTTTCCACATTTCTTCCCCTACACATTCCATGGCCAATGATAGGCTTAATACTTTAGATATACTTTGTATGGAAAAGTGTTCCTGACTGTCCCCAACACTATAGTGGTTCTGTTGGATGTCCAAAAGCTCAATTCCAAATTTGGAGTTGTTCACGGCCGCAAGTTCAGGAATGTAAGAAGCTACTTTTCCCGTAATGGGAAGCCTTGAAACTTCTTCGTAAATGGTATCTAGATGTTGTTGAAAGTGTTGCATTACCCTTTGTAAAATGGAGCTTTTACTATGGTCGCTGTAATAGCGTTTTTCCGTATTTGAATATGAATTTTTGTACCTATGTCCGAAAGTATAGTAGGGACGTAGCCTAATCCTATTCCCTTGCCCAAGGAAGGCGACATGGTACCGGAGGTCACGATTCCAATCTTTTTGCCCTGTTCGTCCACAATATCGTAATCGTGTCTTGGTATTCCTCTTTCATCCAGTTCAAAGGCCACCAGTTTGCGTTCCGCCCCGCGTTCTTTTTCCTTGGCCAAGGCTTCGCTATTTACAAAGTCTTTTGTGAATTTGGTAATCCAGCCGAGTCCGGCTTCAAAAGGGGAGGTGGTATCGTTAATATCGTTTCCGTATAAGCAATAGCCCATTTCTAAACGTAGGGTGTCCCGCGCTGCCAAACCTATCGGTTTAATACCATAAGCCGCACCGGCCTCAAACACCATGTCCCAAACCTGCTTTACTTCGGAATTTTTACAATAAATTTCAAAACCGCCACTTCCTGTATATCCGGTGGCAGAAATGATAACATGTGCTATGCCTGCAAAATCGGCCACTTCAAAATTATAAAACTTTATATTCGATAAATCCACCGAAGTAATAGATTGCATAGCTTCTATGGCCTTTGGGCCTTGAATGGCCAAGAGGGAATAGTCTTCGGAAAGGTTTCGCATTTCGGCTCCTATTGCTTCGTTATAGGTGCTGATGTGCGCCCAATCTTTTTCTATATTGGAGGCATTTACCACCATTAAATATTGTTCCTCTTTTAATTTGTAGATGATAAGGTCATCTACGATACCACCGGTTTCATTGGGTAAGCAGCTATATTGTGCCCTTCCTATAGTAAGTTTTGAGGCATCGTTAGAACTCACTTTTTGAATCAATTCCAATGCTTTTGGCCCGCTTATCAAAAACTCGCCCATGTGGGAAACGTCAAAAACGCCCACTCCAGCTCTTACCGTTTCGTGTTCTGCGGTAACGCCTTCATACGAAACAGGCATATTGTAACCGGCAAAAGGAACCATTTTGGCACCTAGTGACTCATGGATTTGGGATAGGGCTGTATTTTTCATGGGTAGCGTTTTAAGTGGTGCAAATTTATAGAATTAAATAAGGAAACGCCTAGTCCACGGTCTTATGTTTTATATAATTTTTAGGCGTTTTTTAGAATGCATTTTTAAAAAAAAGCGGTAATTTGAATTTTTAAAATCAATAGGATGTTAAAGCGTATTTTATCAATTACAGTCGGAATGCTATTGCTTGTTGAACTCAATGGACAGGATACGCCAACCGATTATTTGTCGGCCGAGTTCCATAAAGAACGACGGGAAAAAGTTCGTGAAATGATGTCCCCGAACAGCGTTTTGGTGTTTTTTGCCAATCCGGAAAGAAATAGGGCCAACGATGTGGATTATATCTACCACCAAGATCCGGATTTTTATTACCTCACAGGATATAGGGAACCCAATGCGGTACTGCTTGTTTTTTCCGATAGTCAGCAAAACACAGCGGGAGAAACCTACAACGAACTCATCTATGTGCAGGAACGGGATGCTCGCGCGGAACAATGGGACGGTAAGCGCCTGGGCGTAGAGGGAACAAAGGAAAAATTAGGCTTCACCATGGCGTTTAATGGAGACGAATTTTCAACTACTCTGGTAGATTTTTCTTCGTTCGATACCGTTTCATTTTTTGACTTTGAGAACGATCATAGGGATAAACGGGGTAATGCAGATTTGTTCGACCTTATAAAGACATTTAAGGAATTGGCCAATTATCCGGCGGATTATGATGCCAAAAAACAGGAACTGTATTCCATGATTACGTCTACACCCATTGAAAATAGTGCTAATGTAGCTCAGATTCTGGGGCGTTACCTTAACAACTATGCCAATTTGCAGGAGGATGAATTGTTAACAGGATTCGCAAATTCCGAGGATGAAGCCGTGCGCAAGGAGATTCGGGAAAAAGTGCTTGTCGTTCAAAAAACGAACAACTTGGATTCTTCCATGATTTCCGAAATTATGAACACCCTTAGGGAGACAAAAACGGAAGAGGAACTGGTTTTGTTAAAAAAAGCGATTGAAATCTCTGCCGTGGGACAAATCGAGGTCATGAAAGCGTTGCATCCCAATATGTCGGAGACCGAAATACAAGGGGTACACGAATATGTTTACAGAAAATATGGAGCTGCACATGAGGGGTATCCTTCCATAGTGGGTGGCGGTAACAATGGTTGCATCCTACATTATATCGAAAACAATAAGACCAAGGTGGGCAACGATTTGGTGCTGATGGACTTGGGAGCCGAATATCACGGGTACACGGCCGATGTAACACGCACCATTCCCGCGGACGGTACTTTTTCTAAAGAACAAAAGGCTATTTATGATATTGTTTACGATGCACAGGAAGCCGGTATAGCCGCTAGTGTTGTCGGCGCTGCGTTTAAAGCTCCTGGCACTGCGGCAAGTGAAGTCGTGGCGAAAGGTTTGTTGAAGCTTGGGATTATAAAGGAGGTTAGCGAAGCTAGGACTTATTTTCCCCACGGCACTTCCCACTACTTAGGTTTGGATGTACACGATAAGGGAACCTATGGTGCCTTTAAACCAAATACGATAATTACGGTAGAACCTGGCATCTATATTCCAGAAGGTAGCGATTGTGATAAAAAGTGGTGGGGCATTGCGGTACGTATAGAGGATGATATTCTTATCACCGAAAAAGCCCCTATAAATTTATCTGCCATGGCACCAAGGACAACGGAGGCTATTGAAGCTATGATGAAGCAGCCTAGTCCTTTGGATAATTTTGTTTTGCCTTCGCTGGATTAGCGATTCAATAAATACGTCTTTAACTCTTGATAGGTTTTTATAGAAATGGACTTTTTTTTCTTGTCCATCACTTTTTGGATTTGCGGAGGAATATCCAGTTTTTGCCCTATAGTTTCCTCTACGACATCCAAAAATTTGACGGGATGTGCCGTTTCCAGAAAAATCCCATAACTATCCGGATGCTGTTCTTGGTATTTTTTAAGGCCTAGGTAGCCTACTGCGCCATGGGGGTCGGCAATATAGCCGCTCTTGTTGTAAATTTCTAAAAGGGCTTTCCTCGTTTCGGTATCGGTAAAGGAGTAGGAGGAGAGGTGCTGCTGCAGTTCGTCAAAATTATCTTGGAACAAATGTCGTATCCTAATAAAATTACTGGGGTCTCCCACATCCATGGCATTGGAAATCGTGGCTGTGGAAGGCTTTGGGTCGTAAATACCCGTTTTCATAAAATGGGGTACGGTATCATTTACATTGGTTGAAGCTATAAAATGGGCTACGGGCAACCCCAATCGTTGGGCTATCATTCCGGCGCAAATATTTCCAAAATTTCCGCTAGGTACCGAAAAGACGATGTCTTTCAATTCCGTTTTATTCTTATCAGCGGCCAAACGCACTTGTTTGTAGGCAAACAAAAAGTAAAACAGTTGCGGCAGCCAACGCGCTACGTTGATAGAGTTGGCCGAGGTCAATTGCATGGTTTTTAGTAAATCTGTGTCCAAAAATGCGGTTTTAACCATGGCCTGACAATCATCAAAGGTGCCTTCTATTTTTAGGGCGGTAATATTTTGTCCCAAGGTGGTCAACTGTCGTTCTTGGATATCGCTCACTTTACCGCTTGGGTAGAGGATGACCACTTTCACTCCTTTTACCCCTAAAAAACCATTGGCAACGGCACCACCAGTATCTCCAGATGTGGCCACAAGAACGGTAACCTCGTTCTGTTCGTTTTTGGAAAAGTAACCCAAACAATTTGCCATAAAGCGCGCACCTACATCCTTAAAGGCCATGGTGGGGCCGTGAAACAGCTCTAAGGTGGCTATATTTTCTTCAATTTCAACGACTGGAAATTCAAAATCGAGCATATTGGCGAGTATTTCCCTTAATTTTTCGTTGGGAATCTCGTCAGCTACAAATTGATGAATCGCATTAAAAGCAATTTCCTGATCGGAAAGTTCCGTAATCCTCTCATAAAATGATATAGGTAACGCTGTAATTTTTTCTGGAAAATACAATCCACGGTCTGGTGCAATTCCGTTTATGACAGCATCTTTAAAAGATACTATGGGTGCTTGGTGGTTTAGGCTATAAAAATTCATTGGCTACGATGCTTTGTATTTTGTTCCTTACTTTCTTTACAATTGTCTAATGCCGTTCATATTTATTTTGGACACATGTACGTCAAAATCAATTCCTATTTTCTCATACACTTCTTTCATTGCATCGCCCACTTTTCTTGCCGTTTTTTCTCCCTTGCTAAAGGAGAAAATAGAAGGTCCTGATCCGGAGATGCCGCAGCCTAAGGCGCCGTTCTCAATGGCGGCTGATTTTACCGCATCAAAACCCGGAATCAAAATAGACCTAATGGGCTCTACGATGTGGTCTTCCAGGGAGCGTCCAATTAAATCGTAATCGGAAGTAAACAGACCGGCGATTAAACCACCTAGGTTGCCCCATTGTTTTATTCCATCGGCTAGACTAATGGTCGTTTTTAGTATTTTTCGGGAGTCGGATGTTTTTACTTCTATCTGGGGATGTATCACCGTGGCGTATAATTCCGCCGGACTAGGGATGGGTATTACGTCCAATGGACTGTAGCTACGTACTAAGGTAAAGCCGCCAAAAAGTGCTGGTGCTACATTATCCGCATGTGCGACATCGCTGGCCAGTCGTTCGCCTTCCATCGCAAATTTTACCAATTCTAATTTTGAAAAAGGGGTACCCAATAGTTGGTTCATGGCCCAAACGGCTCCTGTAGAACTTGCGGCGCTACTGCCTATACCGCTTCCTGCCTTTATTTTTTTGTAGATTTCTATATCAAATCCACCATCGTAATCGCTTACAGCCAAAAGTGCCAAACCTGCCACGCCGGCAACATTTAAGTGGGTTTCCATAGGAAGCTGCTGTCCTTCCAGTTTTGTAATCCTAATTCCTTTTTTATGGCTCTTGCGGACTAACATTTCGTCTCCAACACTTTCCAAGGCAACGCCAAGTACATCAAATCCGCAAGAAATGTTGGCTATGGTCGCTGGGCAAAAAATCTTGATTTCGTTCATGAATAGGGTTTCTATTGTTTCTGGTTTCCATGGTTTAAAGTTGTTTCCAAGTTGCAAAATATAAGAACTGGAAACATGAAACTACAGAAACCGCAAACTAATTTATCTTAAAAGTTGCCGATTCTAATAATATCGGCGAATATACCGGAAGCCGTCACATCTGAACCGGCACCGGCACCCTTAATGATCAGGGGCTGGGTGGGGTATCTTTCTGTAAAGAACAATACAATATTGTCACTTCCTTCCAAATTGTAAAAATCATGCCCTTTTGGGATTTCCTGGAGGCCTACGCTGGCCTGTCCGTCCTCAAATTGTGCTACATATTTGAGCTTGGTGTCTTGCCTTGTCGCATGGCTATATATTTTTTGAAAGTCTTTCCCATACTTTTTTAAGGAAGCAAAAAAGGACTCATTCGTATCCGTGGCTAGACTTTCCTCGGGAAGAAACGAATCATTTTTAATGTCTGTCATCTCTAATCGATGTCCACTTTCTCGCGCCAAAATCAATATTTTACGCATAACATCCACACCGCTCAGGTCAATTTTTGGGTCTGGCTCAGTATACCCTTCTTCTTGCGCATGTTTGACTACATCGTGAAAAGTAGTGGTATCATTAAAATTATTGAACACAAAATTTAGGCTACCGGAGAGAACGGCCTGTATTTTCCGGATTTTATCGCCAGAAGCGATTAGATTTTTTAAGGTATCTATGATGGGGAGGCCAGCTCCTACGTTTGTTTCAAAAAGGAAAGGGGCATTGTACGTGCGTGCAAGTTCTTTTAACTCCAAATAGTTGGCGTATGGAGAGGAGCATGCGATTTTATTGCAGGTAACCACTGAAATACTGTTACTTAAATAGTCCTTATAGGTTTGCGAAACCGCTTCGCTTGCCGTATTGTCCACAAAAATGCTATTGCGCAAATTGAGCTGGTTTACGGTTTCAAAAAATTTGGTCTTGTCCGCTTTTTCGCCATTAGCTAAAAGCGATTCCCAAGTTTTCAGGGGAATTCCGCCATCGTCAAATATCATTGTTCTGGAATTGGAAATACCCACTACCCTAATATTGAGTTTTAGGTTTTCCTTTAGGTATTTTTTTTGTTGATGAACCTGATTCAGAAATTTGGCACCCACATTCCCGACGCCCATAACAAAGAGGTTCAGTTGTTTTATGTTTTCCTCAAAAAACTCTTCGTGCAATGCGTTCAGGGCTTTTTTCACATCTCGTTCATCAATTACGCAAGAAATATTACGTTCGGAAGCACCTTGTGCAATAACCCTAATATTCACATTGTTTTTGCCAAGGGTACTGAACATTTTTCCGCTAAGTCCCTGATGGTTTTTCATGTTATCGCCCACTAAGGCCACAATGGCCAAGGAGCGTTCTGGAACAACTTTGTTAATGCGACCCCGTTCTATTTGATACGCAAAAGCTTCGTTTACGGCCGCAACCGCAGTAGTTACATCAGCTACCGAAATTCCTATACAAATCGAGTGTTCCGATGAGGCCTGTGTAATAAGAACAACATTAATATTAGCTTGGGAAAGAACTTCAAAGAACTGCTTTGATATCCCTGGAATGCCAACCATCCCTGAACCTTCCAAGGATAACAAGGCTATATCCCCAATATGGCTTATGCCGCGCACTGTTTTTCCTTTTTCATTTCTGGATTTGGTAATTAAGGTACCATCCGCATCTGGGTCAAAGGTATTTTTTATCCGAATGGATATCCCTTTTGTCAAAGCCGGTTGTATGGTAGGTGGATAGAGTACTTTTGCACCAAAATGGGAAAGCTCCATGGCTTCTTCGTAAGAAATATGAGCGATAGGTTTTGCTTGTTTAACAATTTTGGGATTGGCCGTGTACATGCCGCTTACATCTGTCCAAATTTCTAAGATAGCGGCGTTTAACGCAGCGGCATAAAGCGCAGCGGTATAATCGGAACCGCCTCTTCCTAAGGTTGTCGCATCTCCGGTTTCGGAGCGCGAGATGAATCCCGGGCAAACGGTTACCTTATGATGGGATGTGTTGAAATAGGCACTGCAATTGGTATTTGTTTTTTCTATATTTACCGTAGTTCTTCCATTTGTAAGTCTTGTGATAATCAATTCTCTACTGTCCTTATAGGCGCAGTCTATTCCTTTACTTTTAAAATATTCAGCAATAATATAGGAGGAAAGCAACTCTCCGTAGGATACTATTTTATCCGACAGTTTTTTGGTAATCTCTCCTATGAAAAAGGCACCGTCCAACTGGGTTTCTAATACGTTTAGCTCTTTTTTTGCATTGCTTAAAACAGCACTCTGTTCCGTGATAGGTATCAAAGCCTTAATGGCATCTAAGTGTCTGGTTTCAATCCCCTTTAAAATCGCTTTGTAGGAGCTGTCCTGTTTTTCGGCAAGAACTCCGGCATGTATGAGTTCGTCCGTAACGCCCCCGAAGGCGGAAACAACAATAATCGTCCTATCGGTATAGCCATTTATGATATTTTTTATTTTAGTAATGTTTTCCGGACTGGCTACTGAGGTGCCGCCAAACTTTAATACTTGCATATCTCGTAATTATTAACTTGAAAAAAATAAGATTGTACTTGAACTGGGGACGGAAAATAGTAGTTTTTACCCCCAAGGGGTAAAGCATACAGTGGCGGCACCAAAACCTTTTATTAAGGTCCGGTATGCTATTTTTAAGAAGGGTTCTAGGCTGAACATACTATGGGTTAAGTCTCAAAAGTAGTACTTTTGACTTCCTAAACAAAAGATGCTACAAATTTTTACCGAATCGTTATTTTTACTTAAATAAAACTACGCAATGAAGCTTTTTAGTGCCGATCAAATCTATTCCGCTGATAAATTCACAATCGCGAAACAAAATATTACAAGTGATGAGCTGATGGAGCGGTCGGCTGTACAATTATTTAATTGGATGCATCTACGTATGCAGGGAGCGCCCGTTAAGATTCATATCTTCTGTGGCATAGGTAATAATGGAGGCGATGGGATAGCTTTGGCGAGACACCTTAAAGAGCATGGATACACTATTGCCGTTTATATAGTAAAGTATAGTGACAAGCGTTCCAAGGATTTCTTAATCAATTTAGATAGGTTGAAAGACCGAAAAATTTGGCCCGATTATATGGATTCCGATGATGAACTGCCCGAAATTGGGCCTGATGATATTATTGTAGATGCCATTTTTGGTATTGGCTTAAATAGAACACCAGACGATTGGGTTATCAACCTCATACAGCACCTGCATGATTCTAAAGCCTTTATTTTATCGGTGGATATTCCCTCTGGCTTATATACGGATAGCGTTCCAGAAAATAAGGAAGCAGTTGTAAAGGCAAATTATGTATTAAGTTTTCAAACTCCCAAATTGGTATTCTTTTTACCTGAGACGGGAATCTTTGTAGAGCAATGGGAATTACTGAATATAGGGTTGGAGCCAGAATTCTTGATCAAAGAAGAAACAGATTTTGTACTCATTGGTAAAAACGAAGTTTTACCTATATATAAGCCCAGGGAAAAATTTTCCCACAAGGGCATTTATGGCCATGCCTTGTTGGTGGGCGGTAGTTATGGTAAAATTGGAGCGGTAAAATTGGCAAGTGCAGCGGCATTGAAAATAGGAAGTGGTATGGTGACTTCCTATTTGCCTAATTGTGGTTATGCGGTTTTGCAATCTTCCTTGCCCGAGGCTATGGTGTTAACGGATGGCGAAAAGTCAATCACAAATATTGACTTTGAAATTTCACCTTCTGTAATAGGTATTGGCATGGGAATGGGTACCGCACCGGAAACGACAAAGGCATTTGAAAAATTTTTAAAAGCAAATACAATACCCTTAATTGTTGATGCCGATGGTCTGAACATACTGTCCGCCAATAAGAAGTTACTTTCGGCCTTGCCAAAACAAAGTGTGCTGACGCCACATCCAAAGGAATTGGAACGGCTTATTGGAACATGGAAAGATGATTTTGACAAGCTGGATAAAGTGAAAACTTTTTCAAAAAAATTCGATTGTGTCGTTATCATTAAAGGAGCCCATACGATTACCGTTTATAAAGATAAGGGGTATGTGAATACTACGGGAAATCCAGGGATGGCAACAGCTGGTAGTGGAGATGTGCTCGCCGGTATTCTCACTGGTATGATAGCTCAGGGCTATCAGCCTTTGCAGGCTGCCATTTTTGGCGTATACCTTCATGGAAAGTCTGCCGATCTAAAGATTGAAACTACAGGATATCAGGCTTTAATTGCTTCGGATATCATAGAGGGTCTAGGGATGGCATTTTTAGATTTGTTTAAAATACCTGAAACGCCACAGCAGGCAGAGAACGAAGTATTCGAATAAACTTCAGTATTCTGATTTAGGAATGGGTTTACACAAGTCGGTAAACCCGCTTCTAAATAGTTCTTATTTTCCTCTTAGTCTAGATTTTACCCATTTAAGGGCATTATCAAATTCTATAAAGAATTTCATTGGTTTTTTGTAGAACAACTTTTCTATTTTAAAGTTGTGCATATCTATCTCCTTTACCGATACAATCGCATAAGCTTTTAGATTTTCCAATTCCTTAAGGTAATTATATATCGTAGGGTCTATAGCATAAGAATTTTTACGAAGACTTATAAAGCCAAAATTCTTGTTCCTAAAATGAATTTCCGAAATTCCGATGATTTGATAAGCACGTTCAAGCGTTAAGGTTGCTCCTTCGTCGAAGATGGACACCATGTAGTTCTCGTACACTTGCACCTTGCCGATTTCCAATTCATATTCCTTAACTATTATCTTTTTTTTGGTTGATTCAACGCCCATCTTTTATATATTATAGTGTCTTGGACGAAAGTAGCTGTATAAAACAGCTTGGTATAAAATATTAGATTAAAAGCTCAAATATCGTTCGTACTGCGTATGGCTAGGAACAGGAGGATTTTAATTGTTATTTACCCTACAAAAATGTAGATAAAAAAAAGAGCCCCTAGTCGGGGCTCTTTATATTTAAATTATGCTAAAATTACTATTTTAAGTGTTAGAGGATTTCTCCGCTTTTTTTATTTCAATGGTCAATTCTTCGCTCTTTTCGTCCAAATCCATAAAAATACTATCGCCTTCCTCTAATTTTGAGTTTACAATTTCCTCTGCCAAAGCGTCTTCAATATACTTCTGAATAGCCCTTTTCAAAGGTCTGGCTCCATATTGCTTATCAAAACCTTTTTCGGCAATATAATCCTTTGCTGCACCGGTCAGGTTTAAATTATAACCTATATCCTTAACCCTATTGAAGAGTTTGGCAAGTTCAATGTCTATGATCTGATGAATATGCTCTCTTTCCAATGCATTGAATACAATAACATCATCTATCCTATTCAAGAATTCAGGGGCAAACGCTTTTTTAAGTGCATTTTCTATTATGCCTTTTTGATGGGAGCTTTCCTGTTCTTTTTTTGCAGCGGTGCCGAAGCCCACTCCTTGACCGAAATCCTTTATCTGTCTAGCTCCAATGTTAGAGGTCATTATAATGATCGTATTCCTAAAATCTATTTTTCGTCCAAGGCTATCTGTTAGGAAACCGTCGTCCAATACCTGTAACAGCATATTAAAAACATCTGGATGTGCTTTTTCTACCTCATCCAACAGAATTACGGAGTAAGGCTTTCTGCGAACTTTTTCGGTAAGCTGACCACCTTCTTCATAACCAACATACCCAGGAGGCGCTCCTACTAATCTCGAAATGGCGAATTTTTCCATGTATTCGCTCATATCTATACGAATAAGTGCATCTTCCGAGTCAAAAAGCTCCTTGGCCATTACCTTGGCCAATTGTGTTTTACCCACACCTGTTTGTCCTAAGAATATAAAGGAACCAATAGGCTTGTCTGGATCTTTTAAGCCAGCCCTGTTACGCTGTATGGCCTTGGAAACTTTTGCGACCGCCTCATCCTGCCCAATTACATTAGCTTTTATAAGCTTGGGAAGCCCGGCCAATTTGTTGCTTTCCGTTTGCGCAATTCGGTTCACGGGGATGCCGCTCATCATGGACACTACATCTGCCACATTGTCCTCCGAAACAATTTCTTTGTTGAGTTTACTGTCATCCTCCCAACGTTCTTGTGCGATGGCTAGGTCTTTCTCAAGGCTTTTCTCATCGTCCCTTAATTTGGCAGCTTCTTCATATTTCTGTTTTTTAACAACAGAATTCTTCAATTCCCGAACATCGTCCAGCTTCTTTTCCAGTTCCAATATCTGTTTAGGCACATCCATATTAACGATATGCACCCTAGATCCCGATTCGTCCAAGGCATCTATGGCCTTGTCCGGTAGAAACCTATCGGTCATATAACGGCTTGTCAACTTTACGCAAGCTTCAATAGCTGCATCTGTATAGGTGACATTATGGTGTTCTTCGTACTTGCCTTTTATATTGTGAAGAATCTCTATAGTTTCCTCTACGGTCGTAGGCTCAACGATTATTTTTTGGAAACGTCTTTCAAGTGCCCCGTCCTTTTCAATGTACTGTCTGTATTCGTCAAGTGTTGTGGCTCCTATACATTGGATCTCTCCACGTGCCAAAGCAGGTTTGAACATATTGGATGCATCGAGACTTCCTGTGGCACCTCCAGCGCCAACAATGGTGTGAATTTCGTCAATAAAAAGAATAACATCATTATTCTTTTCCAATTCGTTCATTACCGCTTTCATCCGCTCCTCGAACTGTCCCCTGTATTTGGTTCCGGCCACTAAAGAGGCCAAATCCAAGGTCACTACCCTTTTGTTGTAAAGAATCCTGGATACTTTTTTCTGGATGATGCGTAATGCCAGTCCTTCGGCAATAGCACTTTTACCAACGCCAGGCTCTCCTATAAGTAAGGGGTTGTTCTTTTTTCTTCGGCTTAATATCTGGGAGACTCTTTCAATTTCTTTTTCACGGCCAACAACGGGGTCTAGTTTGTTCTCTTCGGCCATTTGTGTAAGATCTCGCCCAAAATTGTCTAAAACGGGTGTTTTAGATTTTTTCGCACCTTTTTGAGTGCCGGTAGTGCCAAAATTAGTGTCCTTATTTTCTTGTGGCTCATCAGAATCGCTAGAAAACGACTCTGCCCTGGGTCCATCGGTCATATCGTCATCACTAGTGAGCATAAACTTAAACTGTTCCTTAACCCCATCATAGTCTACCTTTAACTTGTGCAGTAACTTGGTTGTTGGGTCGTTCTCGTTTCTAAGAATGCAGAGTAATAGGTGCGCTGTGTTAATGGAAGAGCTCTGAAAGAGTTTTGCTTCCAAAAACGTGGTTTTAAGTGCTCGTTCCGCTTGTCTTGTAAGGTGTAGATTCTTTTTGTCCTTTTGAACTCCGCTAGCATTAGGGTTGGAAGGGCTAAGAATTTCAACCTTTCTGCGTAGATGGTCCAAATCCACATCCAAGGCGTCTAAAATGCTAATGGCCTTGCCATTACCATCCCTAAGCAGTCCCAACATTAAGTGCTCCGTACCAATGAAATCATGGCCGAGCCGCAACGCTTCCTCTTTGCTGTAGGCAATTACATCCTTTACCCTAGGTGAAAAATTATCATCCATAAACTTTATTATCTTCTATAAAATTACTAAATCTCCTTCAATTCAAAGCAAATACTATTCCTATATTCGTTAAAGTTCTTGTAAATCGGGAAAAAGTAGGACTTATTCAATGAATATAACGCTTTAGTGTGGCATTATGTTATAGTTATTAAGTGTTGATAAATTATTGAATAAATAACTTTGCTTGTTCTTTGAAAGGCTTGATTTTACGTATATTGCCATGCTTTTTTACTAATATAATAAAGATAAGATTTTATAATGGCGGACGGAGAAAAATTGATACCTATTAACATTGAAGATGAAATGAAATCTGCCTACATTGATTATTCAATGTCGGTCATAGTGTCACGAGCCCTGCCAGATGTCAGGGACGGGTTAAAACCTGTTCATAGACGAGTCCTGTATGGAATGCACGACTTGGGTGTGAGAAGCGGGAGTGCACATAAAAAATCTGCCCGTATCGTGGGCGAGGTCTTGGGTAAGTATCATCCTCACGGAGATACTTCAGTTTATGATGCGATGGTAAGGATGGCCCAAAATTGGAGCCTTAGGTATATGTTGATAGACGGCCAGGGAAACTTTGGGTCTATAGACGGGGACAGCCCTGCCGCAATGCGTTATACGGAAGCACGTATGCGCAAAATTGCCGACGATATGTTGGCGGACATAGATAAGGATACGGTAGACCTTCAATTGAATTTTGATGATTCGCTTCAAGAACCGACGGTCTTACCCGCAAGAATTCCAAATCTACTTATTAACGGAGCATCGGGCATCGCTGTTGGTATGGCAACCAATATGCCGCCTCATAACCTTTCTGAAGTTGTGGATGGTACCGTGGCGTATATAGAGAACAATGATATAAGTATAGATGAACTCATTACCCATATCAAAGCGCCAGATTTTCCGACAGGAGGTATTATTTATGGTTACGATGGTGTAAAAGAAGCTTTTCATACCGGCCGTGGCAGGGTAATGATGCGTGCAAAGGCTACTTTTGAGGAAGTACAGGGCAGAGAATGTATTATTGTTCATGAAATTCCGTACCAAGTGAACAAGGCCGACATGATCAAAAAAACGGCGGATCTTGTCAACGATAAAAAAATAGAGGGCATATCCACCATCAGGGACGAATCTGATCGTAACGGAATGCGCATAGTTTACATCCTGAAAAGGGATGCCATTCCCAATATTGTACTTAACACCTTATATAAGTACACTGCTTTACAAACTTCCTTTAGCGTTAACAATATTGCCCTCGTAAAGGGTAGGCCGCAATTACTCAATGTAAAGGAGATGATTCATTACTTTGTGGAACACCGTCATGAAGTAGTAGTTAGGCGTACCACTTTTGAGCTAAAGAAGGCAGAAGATCGCGCCCACATATTAGAAGGACTTATTATTGCATCGGATAATATAGATGAGGTTATCGCAATCATAAGAGCGTCTTCAAATGCCGATGAAGCACGTGAAAACCTCATGGAGCGCTTTAAGCTTAGTGAAATACAGGCCAAGGCGATCGTAGAAATGCGTCTGCGCCAGCTAACAGGTCTGGAGCAGGATAAATTAAGAACTGAGTACGATGAGATTATTAGTGCCATTGAAGATTTAAAGGACATCTTAGCGCACAAGGAACGTAGGATGCAAATCATCAAGGACGAGCTTTTGGAGGTAAAGGAAAAATACGGTGATGAACGCCGTTCCGAGATAAATTTTGCAGGTGGGGACCTTAGCATGGAGGATATGATACCTAACGAGCAGGTTGTTATTACCATTTCTAGCGCAGGTTATATTAAAAGAACACCACTATCCGAATATAAGACACAGCATAGGGGCGGAGTAGGCCAAAAAGCGTCCTCTACCCGTAATGAAGACTTCTTGGAGCACCTGTTTGTAGGTACTAACCACCAATACATGTTGTTCTTTACCCAAAAGGGAAAATGTTTCTGGATGCGGGTATTCGAGATTCCTGAGGGAAGCAGGACCTCTAAGGGTAGGGCCATTCAGAATCTAATTAACATAGAGCAGGACGACGCGGTAAAAGCATTCATTTGTACACAAGACTTAAAGGACGAAGACTATGTAAATAGTCATTATGTCATTATGGCCACTAAAAAAGGAACCGTTAAGAAAACGTCATTAGAGCAGTACTCCAGACCAAGGCTGAACGGAATCAATGCCATAACGATTAAGGATGATGATGAATTGTTGGAAGCAAAGCTGACTACCGGAACAAGTCAGATCTTTCTTGGATTAAAATCAGGCAAGGCCATCAGGTTCGAGGAGAGCAAGACCAGACCTATGGGCAGAAATGCATCGGGTGTGCGAGGAATAACATTGGCTAACGATAAGGACGAAGTTATAGGAATGGTTTCCGTACATAACTTTGAAGATGAACTTTTGGTCGTTTCAGAAAACGGATATGGAAAACGTTCCAGTATAGAGGATTATAGGATTACGAATAGGGGAGGTAAGGGAGTCAAGACCATTAGCATCACGGAAAAGACCGGAAATCTGGTAGCCATAAAGAACGTAACCGATTCCGATGACTTAATGATCATCAACAAATCCGGTATCGCCATACGAATGAGCGTGGAAGATCTTCGTGTAATGGGGAGGGCAACACAAGGGGTCAAGCTCATCAATATAAAAGGAAACGATTCTATCGCCGCAGTAGCAAAAGTGATGAAGGACGAGGACGAAATAGATGAGACCGCTATCAATGATATGGAAGTAAAGCCCGAAGAAGATGGCACGGCAATTGATAAGGAGAATACCGATGATACCGAATCATAAATTTTTAAACACTAATAATTAATACAATAAAGATGAAACGTAAGATTTTAATTGTAGCCGCCTTGTCCTTTACAATGGCTGGAGTGGCTCAGAAAGATGAGATAAAAGCTGCCGAGAAGGCACTAAAGGGTGGCGATCTTGCTACGGCTAAAACTGCTTTGGAAGCTGCAGAAGGGACCATATCTGCAGCAGACGAAAAATTACAGGCACAATATTACTTTACAAAAGGTACTATTTACGGTGGCCAAGCTAAAGGTGGCGAGAGTAGTGCATTCGAAAAAGCACTGGCAGCCTACAAAAAAGTATTGGATGTAGAAGCCTCTTCTGGTAAAGAAAAGTACACGTCGCAGGCCAAAGAAGCTATTGCGGGTCTCTCTAACGATGTGGTATCCTCTGCAATAGAGGATTATAACAATAAGAAATATAAAGAGGCAGGGGAGAAATTATACATGAGTTATATAATGAGTCCAAAAGATACGGCCAACCTTTATGAAGCTGCAAGTAGTGCCGTATACGGAGGGCACTATGAAGACGCCTTAAAGTATTATAATGAGTTGCAGGAAGTAGGCTATGACGGCGGTGGTACGGTCTATAAGGCAACTAATGCGTTAAGTGGTGAAGTCGAGATAATGGAAAAGATCCAAAGGGATTTAATGGTCAAATCTGGCACGTATACAGATGCATTAGATGAAAAAACACCATCTAAGAAGTCAGAAATCGTAAAGAATATAGCTTTAATATACACGCAATTAGGACAGGATGACAAAGCCTTGGGAGCTTACAAGGCAGCAAGGGAAAGTAATCCTGATGACGTAAACCTTATTTTGAACGAGGCCAACCTTTACTTTAAACAGGGAGATAAGGATAAATTCAAATCTCTTATGGCCGAGGCTATAGCCATAGCCCCTGATAATGCCGACCTTTATTATAATGTAGCGGTAATTAGCACCGAACAGGGAAATACGGAAGAGGCCAGGGAAAATTATAAAAAAGCCCTTGAAATCGATCCTGGTTATACCAATGCTTATTTAAATCTTTCCACTACCTATGTGAACGAGGGGAACAGTTTTATTGATGAAATGAACTCCTTGGGCAATTCCAGAGCGGATATTGCCAAATATGAGGAATTAAAGGCCAGAAAAGATAGTTTGTTCAGACAAGGTTCCGATATTTTGGAGGCTGCCTTGAAAACCAATCCCGATAATCAAGGTATTTTAACACAATTGAAAAATATTTATGGTGCCATGGGAGACAATGATAACTTCATGAGAATGAAGAAGTTGTTGGGAGAGTAATCATCTCATTTGAATAGTACAAAAAAGAGGCTGCCCATTTGGTAGCCTTTTTTTTAGATAATTTTTTTTATAACCCTAAGCTTATGGGTATAATTTCTCATGTCGCCGTTAAAAATGCCAGTATGATTTAAGCGATCAATCCTAACAACTCCGTTCACATGTATGATGTAGTTGTCCTCCATTATAATTCCCACATGATCTATGGTGCCCGCTGCATTGTCAAAAAAGGCCAGGTCCCCAGCTTCGCTTTCTTCCACAAAACTTAAAGGTGATCCTTGGGATGCCTGTTCCGCCGGAGTTCTTAAAAGCTCAAATCCATTTATTTTGTATACCATTTGTGTAAAACCGGCAGCATCGATTCCAAAAGGTGTTTTTCCGCCCCACAGCTCGGGGGCGTTTAAATATACTAATGCGGTTTTTATTAAATCGCATTTACGCTGCAGTGAATCTGCAATTGCACCTTCAAATTTTAAATGACCGTTTCTTTTGTGAACAGATGATCCAAGTACTATGGGAATGAGCATCGAATTTTCGCTTTCCACATAAGAGATAAGATCGGCCAAATAGCGTTGCGGACCTTTTTGGACAAGATCATAGTCCTCCTTGGTCATAAAATTCATTTGCCGGTTTAGGATCCATCCTTCGCGTTTATCAAAAGCCACCCTAATTCTTGACCATTCCTTTCTACATTCCAAAATCTTGAAATGTTCTCCAAATAATAATTGGGTGGTCATTTCGCCAACTTCTTAGGGAATAGTTCTAACAGGGACTATGCTTAAGGGACAGATACCGTATTGCATCAATTCTATTCTCCAGGAATTTACATTCGTTCTATTACTATAGCAGAAGCTCCGCCACCACCGTTACAAATAGCGGCCGCTCCAACTTTGGCGTTTTTTTGTTCCAATACGTTTAAGAGCGTAACGATTATCCTAGCTCCTGAGCACCCTAACGGGTGTCCAAGAGAAACGGCACCACCGTTAACATTTACATTTGTATCAGTAAGTCCAAGAAGTTTATTATTGGCGAGGCCGACCACGGAAAAAGCTTCGTTAAATTCAAAAAAATCAACTTCTTTCAAAGTTTTTCCCGCTTTAATTAGGGCTTTCGGCAGTGCTTTTGCCGGTGCGGTAGTAAACCATTTTGGTTCTTGGGCCGCATCTGCATAGCCGGTTATTCTAGCCAAAGGTTTTATATTAAGCTCCTTGGCTTTGTCCAAGCTCATAAGCACCAGGGCGGCTGCGCCATCATTTATCGTTGAAGCATTCGCAGCGGTAACGGTACCATCTTTGCTAAAGGCAGGTCTTAGATTCGGGATTTTTTCAAGTACTACGTTTTTGTATTCTTCGTCCTCCGTAATCAAAATAGGCTCTCCTCTTCTTTGTGGTACCGAAACTGGCACTATTTCATTATCAAAACGTCCATTTTCCCATGCTTGGGCAGATCTTTTGTAGGATTGTATGGCATAATTGTCCTGATCTTCTCTAGAGAATTCATATTTCTCAGCACAGGCATCGGCACACACGCCCATGGCGTTTTCATCGTACACATCTACCAAACCATCTTTTTGCATACCGTCTATCATGGTAGCGGGTCCAAATTTATTTCCGGTCCGCATCTGCACATAATGGGGTATCAAGCTCATGTTTTCCATACCACCGGCCACTATAATAGACACATCTCCAAGAGCAATAGCCTGTGCTGCCTGCATCACGGTTTTCATGCCCGAAGCACATACCTTGTTTATGGTGGTGCAGGGAACGGTATCGGGAATACCCGCAAATAACGCAGCCTGCCTGGCCGGTGCCTGGCCTGTGCCTGCTTGTACCACATTGCCCATAAGTACTTCCTCCACCAAATTTGGATCAAGCCCAATTTTTAGCAGTGCGCCTTTAATAGCCGCCGCTCCCAGTATGGGCGCGGGAACGGTTGACAATGCACCCATAAAGCTACCAATGGGTGTTCTTACCGCAGAAACAATAACTACCTCTTTCATTTTTAAAATTCTTATGTTTTGCGAAATTACTAAATTCTTCTTCAACGGTATGGTAATGGTGTCAATTCCTGATTATAAGCTTATAATTTTCTATTTTTGAACTATATAACTGAAACATAGGCCTCTTGGACAATATCTATAAAAAACAGTATCTCATATACAAGTTCTTCCTTTATGTGATAAGCGTTGGCTTAATTGTTTTTTTCTTTCCGAAAGGAGGTAAGTTTAAATACGACTTCCAAAAGGGAAAACCTTGGCAATTTGAAAATCTGTATGCACCTTTCGATTTTTCCATTCATAAAACGGAAGAAGAAATAAGCGAAGAACAGCAGAATATTAGGGACAACCAAACACTCTATTTTAGGTATGATCAACAAATAGTCAAGAATGTTTACGAAACTTTTGATATCAAACTCAATGAGCAGTGGCAGGAAAGCGGACTTAGGAATTCCCAAAAAAATACACTAAAGAATACGGCAAAGGAGATACTGAATACTATTTACAAAAACGGCATTCTTCATCCGACGGAATCTATATTAAACGGCAATTCTGTTTTATTGGTCGTAGATAATGAGGCACGGCAGGTCTCCCTATCCGATTTTTATAGGGTTCGTGAGGTTGAAAATTTAATTGAATCTGTTCTAGAGGAACGTAGATTATTGGCGTTTAACGATGAATTCAGGGCGCTATTTTTCGATTTGGTGGCTCCAAATGTTACCTTGGATAAGGAGCTTACAAGAAAAACATTGGAGGATGCTCTTTCAAAAATATCATATACAAGGGGAACCGTAGATGAAGGAAAGCTAATTATTGCCAAAGGCGAGGTGGTAGAGGCCGATAACCTAAAGATATTAAATTCTTTAAAGGCCGAATATGAATCTGAACTATGGACAGATAACAATTACTATTTTGTAATTGTAGGCTACACCGTTCTGGTTGCCCTGGTACTTTTAATGCTGTTGCTCTTCCTTAAAAAGTATAGGCGCGAGGTCTACGATAATAATACAAAAGTGACTTTTATTTTTTTTAATGTCCTCCTTTTGGTGTTTATAACCACATTGGTGATTAAATACAATGACTCTTTGGTATTTGTTGTGCCCTTATGTATTCTTCCGCTAGTTCTTAAAACGTTTTTTGATGCCAGGTTAGGACTGTTTGTTCATGTTTTAACGGTACTGCTATTGGGTTTTGTGGTACCCAATAGTTTTGAGTACATTTTTCTGCAGATTATAGCGGGTATTGTTACTATTCTCACGGTGTCGGAACTCTATAAGAGGGCTAATTTATTTGTATCCGTAGGACAGATTACCCTTATTTATGTGCTAGCATATTTGTCCTTTCATACCATTCATGAAGGTAATTTAAAAAATATAGAGTGGTTTACCCTAGGTCTGTTTTTATTGAACGGTATGATTACCCTGTTCGTTCAGCCCTTGATCTATATTTATGAAAAGCTTTTTGGACTGGTGTCCGATGTTTCTTTATTGGAGCTTTCAGATACCAATTCCAAATTACTGAAGGAGCTATCCAATAAGGCTCCGGGAACATTTAACCATTCCTTGCAAGTGGCAAATTTGGCAGAGGCGGCCGCCAACGGTATAGGTGCCAATGCCATGCTGGTTAGAGTAGGGGCACTCTATCATGATATAGGTAAAATGGAAAACCCTACCTACTTTACAGAAAACCAGATTACCAATATAAACCCGCATGATGAGGTAAGTCCGAAAGAAAGTGCGCGTATTATTTTGGATCATGTTATCAAGGGCATAGAACTGGCGAGAAAAAATAAGCTACCGGATAGGGTAGTGGATTTTATACGTTCGCATCATGGAACCACATTGGTGTACTATTTTTATAAAAAGCAACAAGAGCTTGAAGGCGAAGCAGACAAAGCCGATTTCCAGTATTCCGGGCCTTTGCCCTTTTCAAAGGAAACGGCCATACTAATGATGGCAGACTCCGTAGAGGCTGCCTCTAAAAGTCTAAAAGACCCAACCTTCTTGATCATAGACGAGTTTGTAGAAAAAATCATTGCAGGTCAAATGAAGTCCAGCCAGTTTGTAAATGCGGACATTACGTTCAAGGAAATCGAGACCATTAAAAAAATCTTTAAGTTTAAGTTGACCAATATCTATCATTTGAGGGTAGAATATCCGGAATAAGGATTCAAAAAGCTTTTTCCAATAGGTTAACGTCATAAGTTATACTACCCACAGGATCTTGTTCTGTAGCGGAAAGCTGTACTGTTAAATGAATCCAAACACACTTTTTAAATTAAAGCGATTTTCATATCTTTATGAAATTAGATAGTTTTACTATCAATTAAATAGGTAAAGCTATGACCTTTCGGAAATCTATCCAATCCCTATTACCCTTATTATTTCTGTGTACGCTATCTCTGGTGCAAGCACGGCAAAGTGGTCCCAGTCAACCGGAGCTTGAAGTTTTATTTCATTCGGGTACCGCGGCGCTATATCAGGAAAACCAGTTAGATTCTTTAATTACATGGCAGGAGCGAATTCTTTTGCATATTGATAAACCTACTATTGCGGAGGACAGTCCACTATTTTTTAAGGCCTACACGCTTACCGGACCCAATAGGGTCAGGGCTACCTTGAGCAAGGTAATAAAGTTAGAGTTGCTTAATAGGTCTAAAGAAATTTTGGCCGTGCAATATCATAAAATCGAGAATGGTATGGCCGAGGGCGAGTTCCTGATTCCCAATAAGCTCAATAATGGTGTATATACGCTACGTGCTTACACAAGATGGATGCAGAATTACGGGGAATCTTTTTATTATACCCAAAAATTGGTTTTGGGTATAGAGAAAACTGAGCAAGATGACATGTATGCTATGGATGGATTAAAAATTGACTTTTATCCCGAAGGAGGGCATTTGGTTGCCAACGTAACGAACCGATTATTATTTGCCGCAAAGGATACATATGGAAATTTGATTTCTTTGCAAGGTCATATTATTGGTGTGTCCGGCGAAAAAGTTGCTCCCGTAACCGCCTTTGAAAATGGGATTATGTCTGCCATTTATACACCCAGGGTTGAAGAGGAATATCGCTTTATTTGTAGTAACTACAATCATAATATGTATAAGTTACCAAAGTCTGTAGATGAAGGGTATGGCCTAAGCGTAAATAGGGTTTACTGAAAAAGTAATTAACATATTGATTGTTAATACAATACGGTGATTATTTGCTGATTTTATTTGCTAAAAGTGCACTGGTTTTGTAACTTTAGTTCA
>Ga0075108_10000433_pt1 | contig 25542 bp, 18 predicted proteins | sample AntAceMetag02UK1_FD_69797 | JGI IMG/M metagenome (GOLD analysis project Ga0075108, IMG submission 69797) | Saline lake microbial communities from Ace Lake, Antarctica - Antarctic Ace Lake Metagenome 02UK1 | ecosystem: Environmental > Aquatic > Non-marine Saline and Alkaline > Saline | place...
AAGTTCAATTCTTAGAAAACCTAAATTCAGCGCGGCAATATGGTCAACAGCCCATTGATCAAGATGCTCAAGATTTGCTTCTATTCCGATAAGCGGCAAGCCCGAATAGATAGCTTTCAACGTAACGTTGTATTCCTCTTTTGTTTGCGGTGGGGCAATATTGTTTTCAGAGTCGAAATTGAAATCAATGCCCTGTTTTACTTTATGTCCTTCCTGCACGGTTACCGGAAAGGGGAGATGTAAAGGCGTGCAGTAGGTCTTATAAGAGGCATCCAGCCAATTGCGCTGGTCTTCCATTTCATATTGTGCTCCTTCAAAAAGTAACTTATAGGTAGTAGTGTGCGCTAGGGACCATTCCATCCTGGCAATATCCTTAAAATGTTGGTGTGGACTTATCAATTCCGGAAAAACACCTTTTTCTATCTTCCCATCGGAATGGGTCACTTTCACGGGTAATCCAGTATAGTTCTCTATAGGATGTAAGAGAAAAAAACCGATTCTGTTCGTTTCAAATTCGGAAAATACAATCCCCTCAATTTCAAAGCTTAACTGATTGTCCTCTAGATTAATAAAACATTTCCATCTAAAATCAATATCAGCTTGTTGGCAGGTACCCGTATATCGGATAACAAATCCGGTCTTCTTTTTCGTATACTGTACATTGCTTATTTTTAAGGGTACGGTCTCCCAGTTGGCATCCCTAACGGCAAACCCGATAGTACGTATTACCTCTAATTCCCGATGTTTGATATAGCGAAGGAAACCGTTGTGAAAGAACATGGAGAGTGCTCCTGAGTGTATTGAAAAGTGATGGTTTTCCAAGGGATTTAGTCTAGAGGTAGGTTTGCGCCCCACATTATTTTTGCTTTCTCTTTTAGATTCCCTTGGTGTATGACAAAGCCGGGGTCCACCAATAAACTATCTACGGGAATGCCGTTCAACTTATCTAAAATTGCTTGTACCGATGCCTCACTTTCATAGTATACATCCTGTACCCCGTCCGCATCTAAATGTTGGCTCAAGAGCATTTTATAGGCCGTGGCATCTCCATCGAATCCACCTAGAATAACATGGCCTTTATGACCTACAGGGTGATATTTGTCTACATTTTTTAAAGCGGATACTACAGAGGGGAACAAAAAATCCGAGGAGGAGAAAATAAAGTTGATATCCGGGTTGGCTTGAAGGGCGTTCGTAACTCCGGCCAAGGCTTTTTCTTGGTTCCATTCCGTTGGTACTTGGGCCACTACCTCAATACAATCCTCAAACTCCTTTATGGCATCGTTAAAACCATCACGTCTGCGGACAGCATTGATATCACCTAGGTCTCCGATCAAGATCATAGCTTTATATTTCTCTTTTGACTTGCGGGCCAAATTGCCCATATGGCGTACCGTGTTCTTGGTAATTTCATAATTGTCGGCAACTACGGTAACATATAGTCCTTTATTTGCCGCAGGAAGCTTGTTGTATATGACAATGGGAATATTGGCACGATTGGCCGCCTTTATAATAGGTATAACGGTATGACCATCTTTTGGTGCTATAATAATACCATCTACGCCACGGGAAATAAAATTATTGACTTGCTCAAACTGCCTGTTGGCGTCCCCGTTGGCCACGGCCTCCAAATACTCAATTTGATTTTCGGTACAGGCATCTTTCATTGCATTGGCACTAGCCACCCAATATTCCGTTTGTAAGGTTTCAAAAGAAATGCCAATGGTGGTCGTTTGTTCACTTTCTTTGCAAGATAGCAATAGCCACACCATGCAGATGGCGTAGTATTTCAGCTTTACTGGTGCCGCCAAAGGGTATGATACACCGAGGCTTGCCTCGAAATTAAACGTTTGTTTCCTATTAATGCCTCGCGGGCTCGCCCCGAGGTAGTTTACTGGATACAGTCTTTTGGTTTTAGGCATTTAATTTTTGAATTCGTTTCTGTTGCAAATGTCTTAGGCTGTCTATCAGAACAATTAAGAAAATAACCCCACCTGTTATCAAAGGATAGAGGTAAGGATCCGCAGCCACCATGACAAGACCGTTTTGAATGCACTGTATGACCAGCACCCCAATGAGCGTTCCCGGGAAAATAGACCCCCGACCTCCAAAAAGACTTGTACCTCCCAAAACGGCTGCTGCAATGGCCATAAATTCACTTTGTAGCCCAAAGGTAGGTGATATTGCCCCTAATTGTGCAATAGCTACCAGACCACCAAGTGCGGCGCAGATACCACAGATAACGTATACTTTTAGGAGAATGCTATTTACGGGCAAACCGGCTTTCCTTGATTTCTCCACATCGTGGCCAACAGCATACAGTTGTTTTCCAAAACTTGTTTTGGTAAGGACTAAGTGCCCTGTTAAAATTACCAGCAACATAGCGATGACGGGAAAGGGAATACCAACTACCTTCGCCGACCCAATTTGCAGAAAGGTCTCCGGTAGGTTTACCGCTTTTGTTTCCGAAATAAATAGCCCCAAACCACGTCCCAGATAAAAAGTGGCCAATGTAACGATGAAAGGAACGATTTTGGCCTTGAAGACAAAAATGCCGTTCAAGAGCCCAAAGATGGCACCGATGCCGAAAACTGTTAATAAAGCCAGTATCAGTGGGAGACCTGCAACAACCATTTTACCGGAAATTACCCCGGCCAGAAACATGATAGAACCCACAGAAAGATCAATACCTGCGGAAAGTAGCACAAATGTCATTCCCGTAGCAACAATGGCCAATGCGGAAGACTGTGTAAGGATATTGAGAAAATTCTGTGCCGAAAAAAAGCTTCCGGATAGCGAACTAAAAATTAACAAGACCAATACAAAAAGTCCTGTAGTCGAATGGGCGAGCACTCCTTGTAGTATTTTTTGGGTAGTCCATTTCATAATTTATCCTGATCTTAATGTAGTGCCGCCTCTAATATAGTGGCCCTATCGAACTTGTTCTTCATGAATTCCCCGGAAATCCCCCCTTTTTTTACCGTTAAAATTCTGTCGCTCAAACCCATTAGTTCCTCAATTTCCGAAGAAATGAGCAATATGCTGGTGCCTTCTTCCACCAATGAATTTATAATACGGTACAGCTCGTATTTTGCACCAATGTCTATCCCTTTGGTAGGTTCGTCCAGTATAAAAAGTTTTGGCTTGGTCAGAAGCCATTTTGACAGCACCACCTTTTGTTGGTTGCCGCCGCTCAAGGTAGCCACCTTCTGTTTGTCCAATTCGTTGGCGTTGTACTTAATAGTGGTGAACCTTGCTTGCGTTGCTGCATCATTACTAAGACTTTTTACATTTATGGCTTGGGTCCAGTTCTTATACTTGGGAAGACCGGACAACTGTATGTTTTTTTGTATGGACTGGTTCATCAGAAGACCTTCCTGCTGCCTGTTTTCAGTTAAGAAGGCAACCCCTTTTTTTATCCAATCGGGCGGGTTGGGAGATTTTATCCGCTCGCCCATCCACCAAATGCTACCCGAATCATACAGGTCTAGACCATAGAGCCTTCGCGCCATTTCCGATCTACCGGCACCTACCAAACCGTAGAAACCCAAAACCTCTCCTTCCTTAACGGAAAAGGACATCTGGCTCTTGCCCATCAATCCAAAGTCCTTGAGTTCAAGGATGTTTTCACTATCTGGTTTTGTGTTTCGCGAGGGAAAAAATTCATCCATGTCCCTTCCTACCATATCCCGAACTATCTCGCCCATGGAATAGTCTTTGGAACCACGCTGCGCTATAAATTCCCCGTCCCTGAGTACCACGATGCGATCGGTCAAAAGTTTAACATCTTCTAAATTATGGCTAATATAAATCATGGCAATATCCTCTGTTTGCAGCTGCTTTATGAGATGGAACAAATTTTGGGACTCGAACTTGGAAAGAGAGGTTGTAGGTTCATCAAAAATTATCAATTTAGGGGTGTTCGCCATTGCTTTGGCAATCTCTATAAGTTGTTGCTGAGCAATTGTCAATTCCCCGACCACCTGTTTTGGATTCAGGGAAAGTCCGACCCTCGCCAATAGTGTTACCGTTCTTTTATGTATCTCCTTTTTGTCGATAAAGGATAAACCGGCAAATTTCTTTTTGGGGTTGTTTGCCCATTGCGTGGAAAAGGTAAAGTACGCCACTAATAAGGTCTTCAAGACCATACGATCTCCAAAGTCAAAAAGCGAAAATCATAAGGAATATTTCAACGCTTGTCCTATTTCGCAGCTATGTGGTCACTGGGCCAAAATGAAGATAAATATTGGGATTGATTCCTCCGGGCAGTATCCCGCTATTTTACACTTTGGTAGCTATGAGCAAAAATGCCCTTATTGAAATATTTTTTGCATCTTCAGCATAAATCAGCATCTTGTTGGTTACAAAGGTTCCTTCATAAGATGGATAATTCGATGGAATTATCGGAAAATTGTCAAGGTTATCACTGGCACGCAAAACAGCGCCCGCCTCAATATAAAGCGTAACATTACTTTTCAGATAAACAGCCCCTGAAATAAATTGTCCATTGTGTATGTACACCTTCCCTCCACCATTTTCATGGCACTTGTCAATTGCCATTTGAATGGCTTTAGTATCCAGGGTTGTACCATCGCCCATGGCTCCATAATCGCAAGGATCCCATAGTGTAATTTTTACCGCGTTCTCCTCTTCACTATGATCCCCTTGTGCCGCATAAGAACTATTTATTGCACCAAGCAACACGAAACTAATGACAATCTTTTCTATAAATTTTCTTAGTGAATTCATGAAGTAAACTACATAGTTAAACTTTTATAATACTAATCTTGAAATATGGCTGAAAGGACGCACAAAAATAATCTGTATTATTCACTGACAGCAAGATAAAAACCTTCAAAAATAAGGGATCCTACTTTGGCTCCGGCATCTATAACCCCAATTGATTTCTCTTGATAATAGGCGGCTCTACCATGTTGAGCTTTCATGCTTTTAGTATTTTCAACGCCTTTTAGTGATTCCAAATATGCACTTTCGATTCCCTCAGCCAATGATTTATTTTCAGCTGATGCTTTTTCCATCGCCGTTGATGCAGGATACAAAGCGTCCACAATTGTTTTATTCCCGGGTTTTGTTTTTCCGGCATCCATTATTCCTTGTGTGAATGCCCTAAAAAAGACGGCAAGATTACTCAGGGACAAGGTCTTAATTTCTGGTATCGATTTGCCCCCCGATATAAACCCCTTGGCCAGAAGTGTACCCATGGTCGAAGGGGCAGACTGGGATATTTTCATTCCTATTTTAATCATCAAATCTCCGGGTTCCTCACTTTCGAAAATTTGAGCTTCCGCCTGGGCAGATGTAAAAGCTTTTTGCATGGTAATTCCTAAATCCCCATCGCCCATAACACTATCAAGTTCAATCAGGGTTTCACGGTTTTTATCCATTATTTTCTTCAGGCAGTTGAATGCACTCTTCAAGCCATAAATATCCATGCTGATCATTTTATAATTGTTTTTGTTCGAAAAACGGAGTATAAGCCGGCTTCGAAAGTAAGTTCTTCAATTCATCATCAAGTTTCAGAAGAGAGATGGATGCACCTGCCATTTCCATACTTGTGGCAAACTCACCAATATAAACTTTAAATACCCGAATTTTTTTTTCCGCTAAAACCCGGGCTACTCTTCTGTACATTATATACAACTCTTCCTTTGGGGTTGCACCCAAGCCATTGATCAGGACTGATACCTCATCGCCTTCCTGATACGGCAGGTCATTCAGGACAGGGAAAAGCATTTCATCAACAATTTCATCGGCAGGTTTAAGTTTCCCCCTGCGTATGCCAGGTTCTCCGTGAATTCCCATGCCGATCTCCATTTCGTCCTCATTTATGGTAAAGGAAGGTTTTCCAACTTCCGGGACAATACATGGTGATAAGGCTACCCCCATTGTCCGCACATTTGCAACAGCTTTACCGGCAACTCTTTTAACCTCATCCAAAGAAGCCAGTTCTGCAGCTTTTGCCCCTGCAATTTTATAAACATAAAATATTCCCGCTACGCCCCGACGTTTGCTTTCTTCTCCTTTTGGGCCCGAAGCTACATCCTCCCCGGCTACTACCTGTTCAACCCTTATTCCTTCAGCATCAGCCATTTCCGCTGCCATATCAAAATTGAGTATATCCCCACCGTAATTTCCGTAAATGTAGAGTACACCGGCACCCTGGTCTATTGACTTTGTTACCTCGTGCATTTGGACAGAGCTGGGAGATTGGAATACTCCACCAACTGAACAGCCATCGAGCATGCCTTCCCCAACATATCCCAAAAACAAAGGCAGGTGGCCTGAGCCGCCCCCGGTGGCTATGCCTACTTTATTTGCCGTTTTATTTTTATTTACCATACACCTCAAATCGTTGGCAACGGTAGTTAATTCGCCAGGATGGGCAGCAAGTATTCCCTCAATCATTTCATCTACGAAATTCTCTGCTTTATTCATTATTTTTTTCATCACTGTATTATTTTAATCATTAGAATTCCCCGATGCTCTGCATCGGAGGTTTTAGAGGAAAGTTTGAAAACGGATGGTTTTCATAAATGTTAAAACTTTCTTCCGTTGGATACCTCGACGGCTCTGCCTCGAGGTAGTTCATTAGTTACTAAATTTTTGCAATTACAAGGAGGGAAAGCCCCAAAATAAAGAATGTAAACATGGCAACAATCAGTTTATTAACGCTTTTAGGCGCCGTTCTAAAATCTTTCCAGATAAAAACACCCCAAAAAGCCGCGATCATTGTTGCTCCCTGACCTAATCCATAGGAAATGGCTGCCCCAGCCTGATCCTGGGCAAGGGTCATAAATGAGAACCCCACCATCCATATAATCCCACCAACTAATCCTGCAAGGTGATCTTTCCTGGTGCCAAGGGTAAAATAGTCCTTAAAAGTCACTTTGGTCCCGACAATTGGCTTACGCATCAGGTAAAAGTTCCAGATAAACGAGGAAAGGAATAAACCCAGTGCAAACATTACAATTGCTGAATAAGGGGTCAGCTTTCCAAGAATCGGATTAACAAGATCCTGTGATAACGACATGACCAGAATGGGATAAAATACTCCCATTACAATACCTACAATCACGGAAATAATTATTCCTTTTATCATGGATTTATTTCCTTCGGAAGGTATTTTGCCATAAGCAATCCCGTCAATAATAATTGCTAAAATAACGCTTGCAAGGCCTGTAAAAATCAACACCGGATTACCTGTCGGGTCAACAATATAACCCAAAGTCACCCCAACTACAAGAGCAAGCCCTACTCCAATCGGAAAAGCTATGGCCATCCCGGCAAGGTCAATGACCGTAACAAGCAGTACATTCGACAAGTTAAAAATAACTCCCGCCAGGAAGGCAAGAAGAATGTAGTTCAGTCCGGCCTGGGCAAGATCTGTAAGAAACGGCCTTCCGTTCTCGCCAATGCTTCCTGCGGTAAAAGCTAGGATAAGCGACATAAGCAAAACACCCAATGAATAATCCCAGTAAAACAATTGGAAAGTCCATTTGCTTTTTGTGATCTTCATTGTGTTGGCCCAGGATCCCCAGCATATCATGGTTATGATACACATGATGATGGCTGTGGTGTAGGATTCAATAATTACCATAATGGCTCTATTCTAATTTAAGGATGATATTACATCCGTCATCTAAGTGATTGATATTGTGGTCTTTTGGTGTGAATATTTTCATACATCCGTAATCTGTTCCCAAAACTGCTGGTTTAAAATGCCAAGAAACTCTTGTAAGTGCTGATTTTATTAATGTTTCGTTCTATCACTCTTGTATTAGAATAGAGCCACCATAATTAATCTTTTTAGAATTACTTATTTATTTAATTTTTAAGTATCAGTTCTTTAAGGCTTCTATGACGGTTCTGCTTTATCCAGTCTTATGTTTGGGTTATGGCTATGGTAAACTTTTTACTCCTTCACCGTTTCTGTCGCATTGGCGGCAGAGGGGGTCGGCTTGCCATTCAAGGTATTGAAGAAATCGACTTTCATCGCTTCCTCGTCAATATCTCGAATGATGTGAACGTTCGTTGGCGAGTCGACCTTCTGCCATCGATATTCCTGATCCGGACCGAGCACCACCGAAGGCTCGACCAACGTCAGCCAATGCTTCCCAAGGTAATTGCCGATGACCATTGAGATCGTCGTCACGTCGAAGAGCGCTTTCCTGTCAGCGGGCGTGTTGGCTTCAAGATATCCGCCCAATGGGTTGTCGGGATAAAGGTCGGACTCAACGCGTTTGTCCATGGTGATGCTGGCACCGGTGGGATTCTCCAGGATGATCCAGAACTCGACGCCGCTCTGACCGATTGCATAGACCGACCAGGGGTCGTTACTTCCGTTGAAGCTATTGACGTTGACCTGTTCCGGGCCACCGCCCAGCCAGACGATTCTGATTCGGCTCTTCAGGTCCAATCCTTCTTCACGCGCAAGTAGAATGGCGCTGGCGATGTTGGTGCATGGTCCGACAGGGAGTACCCACACAGGATTGTTGGGCGATGCGCCACGAGCCGCCGCAAGAATTGCTTCGCTGGCTTCGCTGTTGACCGGCTGCGTGTCCGTCCAGTTGCCACTGGCGGGAACCTGCAACGGCAGTCTTGCACCGTGGAACACCTGAGGCATTTGATTTTCGGGACGATGCTTCAATAGGCCGCTATTGCGGCTGAGCTGGATGATGTAGTGAATCTCGCCATAGTTGATCTGCTCCTGATATTGCCCACCGTGATCGGGGCGGAGACCGTGATGGATGCTGTTGATACCCAGCACGTCTAAGTTGCTGAAAAGGCCGTAGCTGATGTAATGCTGGTCATCGATTTCGTTGCGGGCATCGGTGTCGAGAAAAATCTGTGGTAAGTGCAGTGTTTCCGGTGTGTGGACTCGCACGATGGCGGAAGATAGCTCGTTGAATGTGTCGCCCACTCTTGATCCCATGACGACGCGGTAAACCCCCGGTTTCTGGTACGTGTGGCTGACCGACGAGCCGTCAGCCGTCGCCCCGTCCCCCAGATCCCAGTGAGGGTCGCTCGGATTGCCTTTGACTCTTAACGTCACGGGCTTCCCAGCCAGTACCGGCCCATCGAGCGGAACAATCGTCCCTGAACGCGCGTCGCGGGTCTCATCCGTAACCACACCGGTCACGGTACTTTGTGCATAGAAGGTACTCAATACGCCAAATTGTAACAAGACAAATAAAAACGCTCGTTTCAATAGTTTTCTAGATTGTTTCATAAGTATTCGATTAGGTTATTTAAAAAGTTGTATTTCAATTATTTGTAAATCAATATTTTACAAGTTTAAGTATTCATCCAAAACAACAGAAAACCTTACCCGATTCTATTGAAATCAGGAAAAGAGTTTTATAAGTACCTAAAATAAAAACAGTCAAGAAGTTTTGGTTAAGATTTTCATCTACGTGCTCTATGGCAACACTCTTTTGTGCTTGACTGTTAGGACAGTTTCATACGCGGGGTCAATTTAATGCCTCCAGTAAAAATCGTCCTTTGTTTTCATTAAAGTTACGAAACTCATTTCCTTTTGTTATATCGCCTGTTTTCTTAACAAGCTCATTTACATTTATCTCACTGCTTTCCTGCGATACTAAAAATTTTTGCACATTTTCCCTGATTTCCGGATTCCAACTATTCATTAATTTTAAGACAGCAGTGGTTTTGAACTCATCAGCTACTTTTTCTTCTTTAATAAGGTCATATAAACTATGCTGACCTTGCCAAGTATTGCCCAATGCCTCCACAACTTTTCTTTTTAGTGGAAGCCCCCATGCTTCGTTTTTCAGACTAGTAAGCAGTATTTGTACGGCCGAAGAATCATTTATAGATCCGAGCAATCCTAATAACTGCATTTTTTCAGTTTCTAAAAGATTGGATTTTAACGCTGATATCACATCGGGCGACCCATTGAATTGGAATAAAAGGGACATCGCCTCTTTACGTAGGTCCTCTTCTACCTCACCACTTGCCGCAACCCTTAACAAAGCATCTTTTTGGTCCCTTAAATCCAGTTTTTTAACTGCCATAATCCAATCTGGGGTCCCCTCTATCAGGGGAAGCACTCTTTTGACTTCCAGCTTTCTTGCATTCGAGGCATTAACATATGCCGCATCCAATTGCCCAATGGCCATTGCCTGAATTTGTTTCTCAAAAGGATGGTTAGTTCTTAGAAGACTAAATAAAAGTTCATTTTTTTTTGGGTGTTGTTTAAAACCGAACGCCCTAAAATAAGAGGGAAGAACTTGCTCTGAAACCATCTTGTTTTCTATCATTTCAACAAGCATTGGCAAAGAAGCTAATGAAGGTATCCGCCATACGAGTTCCCTGCCGGGACCGTTGTTCCAATTGTCACCGACGGACGATTTCCAAGTGTTAAAGTATAAATCCGGATAGACATCTGCTCCTATGCCCAAAGCTTCCAAATACCATCGTTGTCCGGCAACGTGTCTATTGGCAAGATCGGCCCATAATGCTGCCGCCTTTGGTGTGCCCAAATGTCTTAGAGCAATAGCAGCTTCCCTGCGCACTTGTGCGGATGGGTCTTTTATCACTAACGCTAAATAATCCTCTAGATGGGCGGCATCGACGTATTTGGCCATTCGAATACCCTGCATTCGAAATTTGGCATCGTCATCCGAAAGTGCCAATTTAATATAATCCGATTTTTTTTCCTCGATCTTCGCACACAACCATAATGCCCTAGATTTGGCAATTCCTCCTTTTTCGATTAGCTCCAAAAGAAATGGTTCGGACTCTAAGCCAGCCGAATGTAATTTTTGCCATGATTGGTAAAAAATATCAATATTACCGGAGGTCAATCCTTTTGTTGCGCCTTTTAAGGAGCCAGTATCAAAAACAAATGGGTTATAGCCTTTTTGATTTGAAAAATGGTAAATTCTACCTCTTGTTATATCCTGTGCCATATGGCCTCCTACCCCGCCGTCATACCAATCAGCGATAAAAATTGAACCATCGGGTGCAACAGAGACATCGGAAGGTCTGAACCAGCTATCATCACTTTTAATCAGCTCGGTGGTTTCCGCAGTATAACCGGCTTCTTGGTTTTCAATAGCATAGGCTCTAACCACATTATGTCCTGGTTCACAATGTATGAGTTGGTTCTGTAAGGGCAACATACTGTCTTCATATACTAAAATTCCAGTTGGAGACCCTGATCCAGTTTGTAACATGTTGGGGACTACCCCAGGATCATTCAAATGCCAATGCCGTTTTGGGATTTCGTCACTCCAGCCAACCCTGCGCTCACGCCAATCTGCTCCGTTAAGTTGGTCTTTGAAGCCATAGTTGCCATACTCCATTATGAAATTCATACGAGTACCTTGGTTGCCGTCATCATCATTATCGGATTGCCAAAGTCCCCCATAAGAATCGATTGTCAGCTCATAGGGGTTTCTGAAATTATGTCCCAAAACTTCGATATCAGTGCCATCCATTTCCATTCTGTAGGCCATACCTTCACGAAAGGGATTTCCATCGGCCTTTATCAAGCTGCCAAATTTGTCATGGATTTGTTTTCCATCCTTGTCCAACAACTGTTTTCCCTCATTGCCATGATTGAAATACAACCTTCCATCGGGGCCAAATAAGAAGGCATGTACCCCGTGGTCATGATTTACACCTTGCAGCCCGGAAAATAAGATTTCCTTTGAATCAGGAATATCGTCTCCATCAATATCGGTAAATACGAATACATTGGGACTCGCCGATACGATTGTTTTATTACCTAAAACCACTATGCCCAGAGCTGAATTTATATCCTCACCTTGATAGAAAACTTTTGACCGGTCCGCTTTTCCATCATGATCCGTGTCCTCAAGTATCAAAATTCGATCTCCCTTATCCTGATAGCTATTGTTGGGATTTGCAAAAAGTCGATAATTTTTACCCTCACATATCCATATTCTTCCTTTGGCATCTATTGCCATATTTGTAGGATTCGAAATCATAGGTTCTGACGCAAACAATTCTAACTCTGAGCCTTCAATCAATTTCATTGATGCCATTGCGTTTCTCGGATCCCTTTTTTCAGTTTCGGAGAGAGCATTAAAATTTATTTTTTCGGCATTTTTGGGCTCACAGGATAAAAAAAAGGAAAAACCTAAAACAGCTAAAATTTTAAAGAAGGTAAAATCTTTTTTTGTCTTCATCAGTTAATTTAATTAAACTATTCTCAAAATTTTAAGTTAGTAGAAAATTTGTATTTTTTGATAACCAACAATTTGATTTAAACTTTATTAAATTTATTAAAGTTAGTTGCAACATTCTAAATTTTCAAAACTGTCCTTACCAAAGCTAAAAAGTCTTTATAGAATCCAAAATAAAAAGATTGTCCCCAATTTTCCTAAAAAAGAACTTTTTAAGACTTAATTGCTTTAGGCGGAAAGAAAGCAAATAGGGATTTTGGAAGGTTCCAAAATTCCCTATCGCCACAAACTAACTCAACAACAAGTTTTTTTTCAAAAGCATTCGTTTTAAAGGTTTTTTTTGAATCAATTAAAACTGGGGATTTCATCATAAATCTTCCTAAGATTATTCAGCGATTTGTAAACAAGATTTCTTGCTGACTTAATATTGGACATTCCCAAATGTTCGGCAAGGTCATGATAACTTAACTCCATAAAATAGAAAAGGTAGAGTGCCTTTTTTTCTTTTTTCGAAAGTTGGCCAATTGCCTTTTGAAGTAGTTGATGTTTAAACAATTCTTCTTGCTCTACAATTAAATTAAATTCAAAAGACATTTCTTTTTCGTAGGTTTTTATTTTTTTATAGATATTTTCTATACTAGTAGTTCTTTGTTCTTTCTTTAAGTATCTAAAAAGTTTTCTTTTAATTGAAAGAAATAGATAGCTCTGTATAGAGTTTGTCGGTCCTAGATTATTGTGATTTCGATGAATGGAAATAAAAAAATCCTGAATACAATCTTTTATTAATTCCCCAGATTCCGAAAATTGTAAACAATAGTAATATAAACGGTTGAAGTTATTTTGATAGATGTAATTAAATGCATCTCTATTACCTTCCCTAAATTGATTCCATATATAAGAATCCTCGCGGATTTCAAATTCATAAACCTCGTTTTCCTTGCTTCTATCAATTATTCTATCCATCAAAACTCAAATTTTAAAAAAAGTCTCAGTTGTTCAAATATTCTTAAAGCGATTTCACAGATTCTCAACTTGAAAAAATTATTAAATCAACTTTTATCATATCTGAGCGAAAAGTATTAAAATTACCTAGTGTTGTTTTTGTTGAGCGTCCGATTCTTTTGATTTATAGTCCAATTCCATGCTTAAAGCAGAAAAGTGAACTAATAACAAAATAATTAAGGTAATTATGGGCGATTATAAATGACTACATTAAGATCTCAAAGATGACTTAATTCCATAATTAATACTTGGAAGGGTTCTAATCTCAACGAACGAAGTGCTTGATTTTTAATTCTATTTTCCATTTTAACATCATAGGTGTAAACTAGTCTAGCGTTGGAAAATTTTTGTGACAGGCTTATTTGTGTTTCTATTTGCTGTTTAGAAAAAGATATTACAACCAGATAAGCTTTCTTGGAGTTACTTCTAATCGCAGTGAAAACATCCGAATGGTTCGATTCGACTTCATTTAAAATCAATTCTGACTCGACAAGATCTGGCATCGCTTGTCGTACTTTAAAAAGTTTTCTATAAAATTCCCAAGTTTTGGGGTTGTCGTCAGGATTCTCATTTCCCCTGTTCTTCAAATTATCGCCTGCAAATACTTCAGGAATGGCACAAAGTGCATGAATGGCATCCAAATTTAAAAATTCGTTGGAGTAGCCTTCAAAATCATAAAACCAAGAAGTATCATGGTTTCTGGCAAAATAAACCCTGTTGGCACCTTCTGGCAATAGTGCAAAAGTTGCCGCCAAATGTTTTTTATAATCCTGAATCGATACTTCCCCCTTAGAATACATTTTTAAAAAATGTTGAGCTGCCTCAGTTTGATTATCATGGGTCAAATTACTTACGGTATTAAAGACCGGGCCAAAGATTTCATTTAATATCATAGCATCCTTTTTTACAGTCCTCATGGCATTCAACATTACTTTCATTACCTCGGGAGAATTACTTCCACTTTTATAGGCGGGATAGTTAACCTTGCTGTCCCATCCGGGTCCTTTATAACTGGCAGCATCAAATCGATAACCGTCAATATCGTATTCATTTATATGATAGGTTGCTAGGTTTTCCATATATTTTAAGTAACCATTGGATTTCCAATCTACTGTAATACTTTGCCAAACAGGATGCCTAGTGGGCGATTGGTTAGGGTTTAGGACCAACATGTCTTTCCGTGATTCTAATAACGGTGATTTATCATTGAAACCATGTATAACCACATCAAAGAAAAATTTCATACCTAAATTATGGGCTGTTCTGATAAGACTTTTTAAGTCCTCTTTAGTCCCAAAGTCTTTATTGACGCTATAAAAATTTATAGGGGAATAACCTCCCTCCCAATGTGGCATCAAGTAAATGGCGTTGAACCCTATGTGTTTGTAAAAAGATAACATCTTTTCAATTTCCGTAAATCCCCCAGCATAATATTCTGGGTAGATTTCCAATAATACCATTTGACCTACCCAATCTGGAGTGTTGTTGTCTATTGGGAAAGTCTGCTCCGCATACTCTTTGTAGGCCTTCCATCCCATGGAAGTGTCGCCTTCGAACAGTTCAATATGCTGTAAATCAGAGTTTATTATCAAGCCTTTTGGCAAAAAATAAGCCCTATTATTGAAATAGGATAATTGTAACCGATTATCTGCGAATTCAATATGTGGTCTGTAGCTAGTTTCCCCCTCCGTTTGCATCCATGTCGCCATCGTAAGATTTCGAATGGGGTTTGAAATTGAAACTATACCGAAAGAGGCATCTGGTGCACTATGCATGTATTTTATGTTCCTGTTTCTGAAATCTAGGTAGGCCATAGCGGGCCTAATATAAGAGTGGGGAAACCACGGTCCTGGGACATCTACGACGCATTCCTTGGGATCACCTATAACGAAACCTGGTAAATTGAACCGGAAATCCTCAAAAGCTGGAGTCTTTAGGCTTTTCTCAACCGAATCGTTTAAGACCGAAGCACTCCTTTGAAGTATTCCCCTGTTAGGATATAATGTATAATATTCACTTAACTTAATGATTTGGCGCTGAGATGTTTCAATTGAAAAATGAAAAGATAGCGTTAGTTTTTCTCCTTTTAAACCTATTGAGTAATTGTAACCTTCAAATTGTCTATTAGTTTCATTTACTGCCCATTGTTGATTGAGTTTAAAATTTACTTCGGGTATTGAACTAATTGGTTTAATTAGATTTTCCTCCTTAGATATTTTCCCAAAATAGAGCCATCTTCCATTAATGTCGAATCTTAAATCCAACTTTTTATTATAGAATCGGATTTCCCCTTTTTCCTCCACCAAATTAATGTCATACAATGAGATTTGATCTTTCGCATAAAGAATTCTAGGAATTACCATCAGGGCTAAAATGAGTATTATAATTATTCTTTTCAAATGAAATTATTTTTGTTAATAATATTAAAATCTGTGCATAAAATTAAAACCCAATCATTGGTGGACGGGGTATTGAAAAGGAGTTTCTTTTTTGTGTTGTAGGTGCCAATCAAAAGAATCTGCCCATTAATGGGATTGTACCAATAGGCTTTACATTTTCTACCTTTCAATAGGGAAACGTCTATCGTTAATGAACGGCCTGAAGGGATATAGGAAACCGCAAAACCTTTATCCTTGTCTATCACTGAAGTAGTATAATCGTTCGAGGCATATTTACCTTTTCCATAAACGACTAATTTACTAGATAAATCAGGGATAGAATTTTCAAAAGGCAATAAGTAGAATAACTTTTTTAAATATTGCACGCTTTTTGCTCCTTCTAACTCAAGGTTTTTTTTCCAATCTTCAGGAAATTTCCAGTTAATAGAACCGTAGGCATGACCAAAACCACCAGAAAAAACAGACCAATAAGCCTGCTTTCGTGTTTGAAGCGCAGATCCCCAATTTTCATGTTCTTTTTCGTAAGTTGACTCTCCTAAGAAATAAGGCTTTGTTGGCTGTTTTTGATATTCGGTATATCCCTCTTCATAAACATCGGTCTGTTTAATATTCCATGCTTTATCAAAACCTCTGAAATAAGTATAGGTCATCGAAATGTCCAACCAAGGAGGGGTCCCAAATACATCTGTACTTGAATGTGTAGAGGCTGCATGGTAAGTAATCAAGTGTTTGGGGGCTTTTGACTTGATACCTCTAGCAAGGGAGTCGTAGGCTTTCCTACTTTTTCCAGGATCATTATCGCCACCTATAATCCAAATAATATTTTTATACTTGTTGAACCTGCTACCGAGATATTCGCCAAAATCCCAACTTTTTTCAGTTCCATTGTTGATTATAAAATCATTGCTTCCTGCAAAGCCTTCGCCGCAACAACCTGCCCAAAGCGGGGCAATAGATACTATTAAGTTCATCGATTGGGCAAGGGCAATGACTTCCTCTACCTTTTGCATGTATGCACGGTTAATTGTGGAAAAATTATTTGGATCTCTAAAAGGTGCTATCCCATTTAGGGTAGTATCTCCTACAAAACCTGTTAGCATTACTTGTATTGCAGTAAATCCTTTTGCTTTTCTATCCTCAAGATAGAACTTGGTCTCGTCTTTTGTAAGTGAGAAAAAAAGTTTCCAAGCAGTATCGGCTGCATAAAAAAAAGTTTTTCCATTTTCATCCACTAAATATCTTTTATTGCTTGAAATTTTAAGTGGAAAAGTAAAATCCTGGCAAATTACGGGGGTGTGACAAGTAGATTCAATTAAAATCAATGATAGTAATACTTTCAGAATTTTCACTTGCTGTTGCTAAATAATTAATAAATATATAATGGGTGATTGCCATACTGCCCTAAGCTGCTTGTCCCATTTTTCAGTGAAGGGAAAAACTAAATACTTCGTATTTAATGAATCCGATTCTGAGTGTCTGGAACGTCCTACCACCATTATCGGTTGAGGGTACGAATTTCGGATAACGCCTATTTTGACAAAAACCGTTTGCGGGCCTTGCAAGTAAAATTCCGATGGCTTTTTTAAGCATAGTCTCTCGGCGGATATCCATTTTTCATTTAGTATAGGGCATAATTTCTTGTCATGTGTCTCTATGTTGTGATGGCTATTGTTGTCGCCCGGTTTAGATTCTAACATTGCCAAATAGCGTTCTTGCCAATAATTGGAACCATGGATACTCAAACGCAGTCGTATGGGTTTGGCATTTTTGTCGTACTGGAATTTTATTTGTTGCCAAATGATTAAAGTTCTTCTAGAAATGCGTTTTAAATCCCCTGATGAAAGAAATGTACCCTTCTTAAACGTGCATAGGAGCTTCATCCAAATAACTTTAACTGCCCGGTTTCTATAGTATTTATAATGTTTTTGGAAGATAAGCTTGTAACGTAACCATTTTAGTTTAAAAACCGGTAAGAACGGCAATAATGGATTCTTGATAATGTTCTTGAGTTTATATAAATTTTCTCTAACCATACTAACAACGGGCACGTATTTTCTTCGACCATCCTCGTTAATTGAAAGATATATTGCTATTTCTGTCATTCTGTATCTTTTTTTTAGTAACCGCTACTAAGTCCGAAGTATTTATTTTCAGACACAGAAATATAGACAGCCATATCTTAAATCCAAATTTAAACCCAGACAACTTCTGTTCTTGGAAATATACTTTATTATAAATAAGACCTTTAAAAGGTAAACAACATCAAATTATAGGTTGATTTTTTTGAAAACATTCATATTATTTTTAATAACTTCAAACCATGTTATATAAGCTTGCTGCACCAAAAAAATTAAGGATATTCGGTTTTATTATCTTTGCAATTTTTCATGTCTCAATTAGCTGTAAAAACGATTTAAAAAGGGGAAAGGAGCTTTCTAAACTGCACTGTGGGGGTTGTCATGTTTATCCAGAACCAAATTTATTGGATAAGGATTCTTGGCTAAAAGTATTGCCAAATATGGGCTACCGTATGGGAATCAAGACCAGTGAGCTTAGTCTAGAGAGCAACAAAGGTGGACAAAGGGTTTTGGAAAGCGCAGTATTTCCTAAAATTCCAACTCTAGGGGAAGAGGAATGGGCTAAGCTTCAAGATTTTTATTTGAAAATGGCACCTGAAACATTGGAGAGCACAATCCTACCAATAGCCACTACTAAAAAATTTGAGACTTTATTGCCTCATAAAAATTGGGGCACCCCCAAAACTACTGCAATAGCATTTGATTCATTTACCAAAAAATTATGGGTCTCTGATGGTAATACCAATCACACCTATTGTTTAAATGAATATCTGGAAATTACAGATAGTATTTATACAGGAATCGTGTCGGACATCAAATTTTATGAGAATACAATAGAAATATGCGATATGGGGTCGTTTTTTCCATCGGATGACCCCCGTGGTCGTTTTATGGTATTGGACAGGAATATAGAAGAAAAAGGGTTGGGTATCGTTGATATCAAATTGTCCAATTTAGAAAGGCCAACATCCGCTTTCACATCGAACATTAATAAAGAAAAGGGATTAGAAACAATCATCACTCAGTTTGGAAATTACTTAGGTAGCTTCGGTTATTTCAAATCTAATGGCGACTATGTTGAGTTATCAAAAAGGGCCGGTGCATTAATATCTTATATGGAAGATTTGAACCATGATGGCACTACTGATTTGCTTGTGCTATTTGGTCAGGGCGATGAGAGTATTTGGGCATTTTACCAAAACGAGAACGGAGAATTCTCAGGTAAAAAAATACTGGAATTCCCACCTACCTATGGTTCGTTATTTTTTTCTTATATCGATATAAATTCGGATGGCTGCAAAGATATCATTTATGTGAACGGTGATAATGCGGATTATAAGCCCATTCTAAAACCATACCATGGTATAAGAATTTATTTGCAAAATTGTATGGAAGCTAGTTTTTCACTAGAAAGTTTTATTCCTTTAAACGGGTCACAAAAGATAATTGCAAAGGATTTTGATCTTGATGGCGATATTGATATAGCGGCCATCGCCTTTTTTCCGAATCCAACGAATTTTTACAATGAAAACTTCATCTATCTTGAGAACATGGGCAATATGACTTTTAAGCGAAACCGATTGAAAGATGATATCCCAGGAAGATGGATATGTATGAGCTCGTTCGACTATGACGGCGATGGCGATGAAGATCTTGCGCTTGGGGCTTTCAATTCATTCGAAATTATTGATCATAAGGGATTGATTGATAGTCTGTCTTCCAGTACCGTTCCATATACTATCTTACGTAATAAAACTATTGAGATTAAAAAGGATTAGAATATATTTTGGACAGCTCATCAAATTTAACCTCGTGATTGCCCTAAGACTGTATTAGTATCCCCACAGTAGTCTGGGGCTCATTCTAGGGTCCAACCCTAATATGATCGATTTTAAGAATTTTATTGCAATGTTAAACTGATTATAGAATATTTCAATTCCGTAAATTAATCACTCCATTCTTTTTTATTTATGGGTTTTATGGCTGCATTTATCTGTTCGGTTTTAAGACATATAAAATTACCCATAACCAAAATGTCCATTTCGGTACTAAAAAAACAGTTAAGGGCATCTTCCGGAGAACAAACAATCGGTTCGCCCCTGACATTAAAGCTTGTATTAACTAAAAGTGGAGTGCCCGTAATTTTCTTAAATTCGCTAATTAGCCCATGGAATAGCGGATTGGTAGATTTGTTAACGGTTTGCACCCTAGCGGAATAGTCTACATGCGTTATGGCCGGGACTTTAGAACGAACCTGATACAGTTGGTCCAAAATACCTTCTACCTGTGGAAGGTTATGACGTATAGCCGGTTTTACCAGAAAGGTAGAAAGCATATAAGGAGAAGGTTGATTCAAATCAAAAATGGTATAAGCGTCCTCTTCAAGTATACTGGGAGCAAAAGGACGGAATCCTTCTCTATATTTAATTTTAAGGTTTAGCCGTTGTTGCATTGATGTATTTCGCGCATCCGCTAAAATACTCCTATTTCCTAAGGCTCTGGGGCCAAATTCCATTCTCCCCTGGAACCAGCCTACAATCATCCCTTTTGATATTTTAGTTGCAATTAGAGGCAAAAGCTCTTCATTTGTTAACACTAAATATGAAACACCGCTCCTATCCAATACATTCTGAATGTACTTTTTTGAAAAACATGGCCCAAGATAAGTTCCTTGCATGCTATCCAGATTACTTTGTCCGGACTTTCTATCTTTTCCCAAATACATATAATATATGGCTAAAGCACAACCTAATGCCCCACCGGCATCACCGGCAGCCGGTTGTATCCATATGTTATTGAAAATACCCTCTCTCTGTAACCTGCCATTGGCAACACAGTTCAGTGCCACGCCTCCAGCCATGACCAGTGTATCGCATTGCGTAATACGTTTTGTTGTCTTTGCTAGTTTGATCAAAACCACTTCAAGAACTATTTGAATGGCTTTTGCCATATGAACATAATTCGATGTAATCTCTGACTCCGGCAATCTCCGTGGGAATCCAAAAAGTGACATCCACTTTTTATCATTTGTCATCCGAAGGCCAGAGGCATAGCCAAAATAATCCATATTTAGCAGAATGGAACCATCTTCTCTGATATCCACCAAAGAATCCTCTATTTTACGGACTATTTTATTTACCTCCGTGCTATCTTTTGCGTATGGGGCCAAGCCCATTAGTTTATATTCTCCGCTGTTTACTTTAAACCCGCAATAGAGGGTAAATGCCGAATATAATAGCCCGATAGAATGTGGAAACCTCAATTCGCGCAGAATCTCTATGGTATTACCCTTTCCAATGGCGATTGAGGCCGTTGCCCATTCGCCAACACCGTCTATGGTAAGTATAGCGGAACTTTGAAACGGGGATGAAAAAAAGGCACTTGCAGCGTGGGACAGATGATGTTCGCTGAACAATATTTTTCCCTTTAAGACACCCAAGTTCGATAGTTCTTCCCTGATTGTTTTCTTTAAGAACAATTTTTTACTTGCCCATAAGGGAACTGCCTTTAAAAAGCTCTTTATACCTATTGGAGCGAAAGCATGATAAGTTTCCAAGAGTCTTTCAAACTTCAAAAAAGGCTTATCATAAAAAACAATATATTGTAGGTCTCCCACCTCTAAACCGGCTTCCGACAGGACGTAAGCTATAGCTTTTGAAGGAAAGGAAGAATCGTGTTTTTGTCTGGTAAACCTTTCTTCTTGAGCCGCAGCAATGATTTTAGCATCTATGAGCAGGGCGGCAGCACTATCATGATAATATGCAGAAATACCAAGTATTATGGAACGCATATTTAATTAAAATAAAGAATATATAAAAGGAGCGAGGGCAGACCCCGAAGAAAGGAAAACCATAATACCGATCAATACCAAAATAATCACCAACGGCAGCATCCAAAACTTTTTACGATGCCTCAAAAACTGCCAAAACTCATTTATGAACTCTATCATCCCTTTCTGCTTTGTTTAAAATTGACGCTCAAAGCTTTTTCGATCTATTGTCTTCTGCATTTTGCAAAACACACTTTCTTTATCCTTTTTGAATGTCCTCAATTGCAGGGAATCCTTCCCCATTAACTTACGAGTTAATCCTACGGAAGTAACCAATGTATAGTACAAGATAGTGAACAATACCATAGGGACTATCAATGAAACCAAACTGGCTATATTGAACCAAAGCCAACTTATAGGTTTAAGGCAAACTGGGACAATCAGTGTAATCATCAATATAACGAAGGCCGCAAGTAAAATTACACCGAAAGGATGAAAATAGTATATTACAATAGAGGCAAGTGCCATAAGAATACCTACCTCTATTTGCTGTTTTGAATTTATTTCCTTCCAAACCACCATTAAAGAATCTTTTTTAGTTCTCCAGCTTCAATATCATTGGGAGATATATTCAAAATCATATCAACATATTTTTTTGCAGCTCGTGAATTCCTAATCTGCACATATGTAAAAGCAATCTGTTTTAAAGCAGCTATGTTTTTTGCATCTTTTTGAAGGGCACTTTTCATTTCTTCGATATCAATTACACTTCTGTACATTGGTATTAGATTTTTTTTGCCTTTGTCTATCGAATATTGAATAAACGGAATTGCTTCTCTTGTTCTGTCCAGCCTAAGGGCATTTATAAATGCATTTTGCGCAGTTTTGGTGTTAGGTTCTATTTTAAAAGCTTTTTGTGCGTAAAAAAAAGACAAATCATAATTTTTTATTTGTTGGGAATGTTTTATGGCCCTATCGTAAAACCTGAGGTCATTGGGAAACTCCATTACTAGGGACTGGTTGATTTTTAGAGCGTTCCTATAGTCCGAATTTTTAACATAGTGGTCATAAAGTATGTTCATTGCATCGCCCCACTCTATAGTCCTAACCGATAGCCCACCTGCTATTTTTTCTTCAAGTGTTTTGTCTTCTTCTTTCTTAAGTTCTCCAATAGGTTTGTCAAAAGGCCATTGCTCCATCAAGAGCATGGTCTTGTAATTTGCAAATAGACTATCGACCTTTAAAAACGGAAGCTCTTCCCATAGTTCCTCCTTGGTGAGTTCAAAATTAGGTTTTGGAAGAATTGACCGGTCTACTATGGCATCATAAAAAGAGTTAGCAAACAAAAAATATCCCTTATAATTTGGGTGAAGATGTTCAAGAATGAGATCATTGCCGATGAAACCATTTGCTGAGTTGTCTTTAAAAGCTGATTCAATGTCAACAATGCTTATATTTTGAAAGCTCTTGGCGTGCTCTATAATAAGTTGGTTCATTTTTTCAGGAGCTCGGAATCGTAATAAATCAAACTCTTTGGCTTTGATAAAATGATATTTGGCCGCATTAAAATTCCCTTTGTCCCTTAGCAGCTTTGCATATTTGAAATGCACCAATGCGGAGGTAGAGTCAATTTTCAGCAAATCTTCAAACATCGATACTGAATCTTTAGTCTGTTTGGTTAATACATTATCAATATCCGTTAGGTTCTCAATGTGCCGTTTTTGAAACGTACTATAAAACGGTTCCTGATCTGCAAGGTTGGAAACTAAAACTCCAACGAAGGTCGGAATTTGTTTTTCTGAAAGTACATTGTAAATTTCCTTTAGATTGGTTTCGAATTGGGTAAGACCCTGATGGTAAATCTCCGAATCCTTATCTATAACCTGCCCTTCGGCCATTCGCTTCATTAAAGTTTGGCTAATATCGACTTCCTCCGATACCAGATTGGATATACTTTTTTTGATATTTAAAAAGAGCTGTACTGAACGCAGCTCCCTTAGTTTGAGCAAGGCTTTGACCAAAGTTGGATTTCGTCCCATCCGACTTGTGGACGCAACTCCCAAGGCTCCATAATATTCATTATGCCCGGCATAAATGATTACGGCATCTGGGTCGTTATCTGCTACCTCATAAGAAAAATCGACCAGGGTATAGGAATTTACGGCGGTTAAGCCTAAATTGATAATCTCAAAATCAATATCAGGATAGGTTCGTTGCAAGCGATAGTTTAGCATTCTATGAAACGAGCCGTTATGATAATAGGGAAAACCAACGGCAGTTGAGGCTCCCAACACAAATATTCTAAAAGTCTTTTTGGGTTTGTTTATTGAAAAAGGTTCATCAAAGCCAAAGGTAGCGTTCTCATTTTGAAGAAAATATTTTTTGGATACCTCACTGCTCAGTCTTTTAAAAGAATTTGATTCATCAACTTCAAATACATCGTAGCTATAGCCATATCCAAAAAATATAAGGACACTCTCTAAAATGCAAAAAAGAAAAATAGGTAAAAGAACAGAAAACAATTTGAATAATCTTACCCTATTTACCGCATTTTTTTTTACCATATCTTAAAGTTAAAAAAAAACTCACATCGCTGTGAGTTTTTCAAATCAGTACCCTGGATTTTGTTTCATCTCCGGATTGCTTTCCAATTCCCTATTTGGTATGGGCAGCGCGTAATCCTTTTCATTCCAGATAATGTCTCCAACACTTGAAGTACCATGAAAGGCCGCTTCCTCTGGTCCAATTTTCCATCTGCATATGTCCCACCACCAAAGACCTTCTCCCAAAAATTCAACGTAACGTTCGTAGCGTAAAGGATTGTTGGATAAAATCGGGTCAGAGGCAAGGGTATTATCCGAAAGGCTTTGATAATCAATTGCAGAAGCTGCATCGGTAGGCAGGCCGTATGCCCTGCGGTGTACCTTGTTAATATATTCTAGAGCAATTGTTTGATTTCCACCACTTGCAATAAGAGCTTCCGCATAGAGTAGATAGATATCAGCCAATCTTAACCAAAATATGTTACTACCGTTTTGTACGGAATCATTATACTCAGATCTGGTTTTGTTCATAAACTTGTTAAAGCTCCATGCATGTTGTAAACCATCTATTTCGGCCCATGGAGTTTCATGTTGGGGCCAAATTCTGAAATAACTACCATCTACACCGGTGCTATCTTCAAAAACTTGTCTGGCGTATACCCAAAGACGTGGATCTGCTAATTGGGTTTCTCTTAAATTTCTACTTTCCTCCAAAAATAGGGGATCTGGCATTTCAGCAAAATTGGTCATGCTCATGTCCATTGATGAATCATATTCCGGATTATCTACCCATGTAGGGGCCGGAAGATTAAAACCAAAACGTGTAAGGTTTTCATCGGAAGGAAATGAATTTCCCCATCCGGTAGACGTACGTCCACCTTGGGGTGTTAAATAAGTCGGTGCGTTAACCATACCTGCATTAGCTCCTGTAGAGGGGCCCCAAGAACCCCAACCGTTACCAGGTTGTGCTTTTAAGGTGATTTCAAATAAAGACTCTGAATTGTTATCTCCTTCAAAATTATCCTCATAGAACATTTTTTCATAATCTGAAAATGGCATCAAGGATTTTCCACTGTTCTCAATAACATCCAATAAGTAATTGGAGGCATTGGCATAATCTTCCGTAAAAACATATACCCTACCCAAAAAAGCCTTTGTGGCAAACTCATCTGCCCTGAACTCCTGATTTATGCCGGACAACAACGTTTCTGCCATCATCAAATCTGATATGATGAAATCCCATGTTTCTCTAACCGTACTTCTTTGTACTCTCATATCCTCAAAGGACAAAGCGGGGTTTGTGACGATGGGCATTCCCATTTGATCACCGCCAACACCATCTTTAATGAATGTTTCTCCAAATAATGTCTGCACCATGAAATAATGCCAAGCCCTTAAAAAATATGCCTCGCCAACTCTTTGATTAAAATCTGCTGTAGCGGAAGGGTTACCATCCAATTGAGTTCTTATCTTTTCAACATTGCTTAGGTAAGTATTTGCCTGCTGAATACCTCTCCAGGTATCTCTCCACGCTTCCCCTGAATATTGGTTCTCGGC
>Ga0075108_10000436_pt1 | contig 25448 bp, 19 predicted proteins | sample AntAceMetag02UK1_FD_69797 | JGI IMG/M metagenome (GOLD analysis project Ga0075108, IMG submission 69797) | Saline lake microbial communities from Ace Lake, Antarctica - Antarctic Ace Lake Metagenome 02UK1 | ecosystem: Environmental > Aquatic > Non-marine Saline and Alkaline > Saline | place...
CCTTCTCCCCGTAGTGAATAGGCTGAGCCCGAAGAAGCTGCTTTTCTTGCATCTTGTCGAGCGGTCCAAATTCCTTGCTCTCGACGGTCAGGACGTCTGGCGGTACGAAAGATCCAAGCTGACCTTCGCCAGTGGGTGAGTTGGGATGGAAGGAATTCTTTTCAACGATCTGACGGGTGATCGCCTCACCCTCGCCGGGAGTTTTGATGATATGGGGTGTGAGGAGAAGAACGATCTCCTTGCGCTGGCGCTCGAGCCTCTGGTTTCGGGCGAGAAACCCGACCACGGGAATGTCTCCCAACACTGGGACTTGAGAGCGTCGCGACTGGAGCTTCTCTGTGATCATCCCGCCAATCGCGATCGTCTCGCGGTCTTTTGCGACGAAGGTGCCGCTCGCCGTTTGGGACGCGACGATGTCGATAAGCTGGTTGACGAAGCCTCCCCCTTGATCAGGGACAAGGATCTGGGCGCCCTGCTCTACGATTCGAGATTCCTCCTGGAGGACGCGGAGGGAAACGGTACGGTCGTCATTGATGTTTGGCGTGATGAGCAAGGTTGATCCCACGGGGCGGAATTCGATTTCAGTGTTACTCGGTGTGATAATGGGGCCACCGTCAGTGACGACGGTCTGCCCACCCTGAAAGTTCCGGTTCAGCGGAACTTCCTCTCCGATGAAGAGTCGGCTCACTTCGTTGTTTGCGGTGAGGAGCATAGGTTTGCCGAGCATCGTGACTTTATTCCCTTGCTGCAGCGCGCGGATCTGAGCCTGGAAGGAAGAATTCATGATGCTGAAAACGAGGTCTCCATTGCTAGCCGGACCACTAGGGAGAAAACTCCCCGCGACATTGCCTGCATCGAAACTCCAGTCGAAAGCCGACTCCACTCCGCGATCAAGCTCAACTTCCATAATCTTGACTTCGAGAAGGACGATTGGCGTCGCAACGTCGATTGAATTAATGAGCTCGCAGATTTCCTGCATCGTCTCCTCATCACGCGTTCGGACCATGACCTTGTTGAGCCGATCGATTACGGTGACGTAGATATCAGCACGTTCCTCGATGATCTGCTGGATCATGGCTTCGTCCCCCGACTCAAGCGCAACAATTTCTGCAGAAGAGAGATCGTCACCGAAGGCGACTCGATCCACTTCTATCTCGCCATTCCTGCCCTGCTGGCCAAAATTCTGGCGGCCAAAATTTTGCTGGTTGTTCAGATTTCGAGAGCTTTGTCCACGGTTGTTATTGTTGTTTTGGAAACCGCCACCGGCGCCACCGTCTGAGTCAACGCCAAAACCCTGACCTCGTGCATCAATGGCATCGAAACGGTCAAGGCGTTGCTGGAGATCCTGAGTGAGAAACTCGCCTGGCTGGTTATTTTGATCCAGCTGGTTGGAGAGTCGAACCCGGTCACCAAAGAGATCGCGGATTGAAAGAGCAACATCGCGGGCGTTGGGATATTTGAGAGTAAAGACCTGAGTGCGCTCTTCGAGAAAGGAGTTCGCATCACGGGCATATTCTTCCCCGGTGTGGAGACGGACAATATCCGCGCCGGGAACATCCGACATGTAGAGTCCATGAGTCAAAGTCAATGAATCGAGAGCCTCGGCTCCACTGATCTCGCGCAGATAGAGACTAACGGGGAGATCACGCGCTTCGGCTGAAACGGCGATGCGGATGCCGGTCTCGTCGCTGAGGGCACGAGCAGCGAGAGATAGCGGCACCTCGCGGAATTCGACGACATCGAGATCGCCGCTTCTTCGGGCGGTCTGTTCTCCCGCCTCAGCACGGAGGACAATTTCACCGTCGGTGCGGTTGTCTTTCGCGACGATGGCGACGCCGGAAATGGTCGTCATTGTAAGATCCCATCCCTCGGCGACGATACTCTGTCCGCTTAAGGCGAGATGAAAAGATTCGCCGATGCGGAGGATCGCGACGCCTTCAGGATCGAGACCGGAGAGATCACGGTTTGCAACCCAGCCAACGACGCTAAGCGGTGGGCGCACAACACTGATCTCTGTCTGCGTTGTTTGCTGCGTTTCCTCGGCCTGCCTGAGCGCGCGCATCACTTCGCTCATTTCGCTCCCCGCCCGTGTCGGGTCTGCGAATGCTGGTTCGGGAGCTGGTTCCTGGGCGGAGACCGACGCTGTGAAAGTGGCGGCAGCGCAGAGCAGCAGGATCGCTTTGTGGAACCTGCTCCGACGCGGTAGGTTTATTTTTCGAAAGAGACTGTAGATGTTCTGCTTCATGTTTTTTTCTCGGTAAAATTCGTTTGTTCGGTGTGTGTGTTCGTGAGTTTTTCTGCCGCGTCAGCCCATCGCGCCGTAGAGACCGACGAAAAAAGCAATATAAACGTAACCGACGAGAGTGCCGACGACGATAATGACAACCGGCTCAAGGAAGGAGCTGAGTGTTCTGATAAGGGCCTGGACCTGCTCGTCGTGGAAGTCGGCGACATGCTCGAGGGTCTCCTCAAGGTTCCCAGACGACTCGCCTACTGCGATCATCCTGAGCATCATCGGAGAGTAGGCGTGCGGCACGCGCAGGCTGGAAGCGAGGGTCCCGCCCTCGAGGATTTTCTGTCTCGCGGACCGGACCACGGCGCTGATGTAGCGGTTCGAGTGCATCGTTTCGAGGATGCGCAATCCGTCGACAAGCGGAATGCCGCTGGTAAGCAGCGTGTGTAGAGAACGGGCGAAGAGCGCCGTCGCCGAGGTTCGCAGGATATGACCTATAAGCGGAATCCGCAGCAGAATACGGTCGACTGCAAGTCGACCGGGCGGCCAGAAAAGGAGGATGACGAAGACAACAGCGACGATGAGGGCGACAACTCCGATGATAGGACCCCATTTTGTAAAAAAATCGGCGGCATCGAGGAGCGACTGCGTAATCGGCGGCAGCCCGCGACCCATCGACTCAAGAGCCTTCTTCATAGGTGGAATCACCGCGATCACCATATAGACACAGATACCAATCGCAAAAAGGAAGGTGAAGCCGGGGTAGAAAAGCGCCGTCAGGGTCGCAGCGCGGTTGCGGCGGCGGCTCTCCATGGATCGGGCCGAGCGTTCCATGACCATGTCGAGATTACCGCTTTCCTCGCCAAGTGCGATCATGGAAATACAGGCTACGGGGAAACTGGGGTGGTCGCGGAGAGCATCAGCAAAGGAATCGCCGTTCTCGATCCGGGTGCGGATCGCCTCGTAGACGCGACGCACGGCACGTGAAGGTGGCTGCTCGATGATGGTCTCTATCGCGGCGAGCAAAGTGAGACCGCTGCGGAGCATCACGGCGGTCTGCCGCAGGGTCAGTTCGATCGCGACGGAGCGCGGTCGCAGCCAGTTCCGGGGATCGAAGAGGAAGCCGTCTTTCGATCCTGCCCCTCCCGCGGTGACCACGCGCACCGCCTGCGGGGTAAGGCCCTTTTCAATAAGCTTCCAGCGGATTTCATCGGGCGAATCGGCTTCGAGATGACCGAGTACCTGATCCCCATTTGGAGTGGTAGCTGTGTATTCGAATCGATTCATGGATCAGGTGAAGCAGAGAGGGGTCGGCTTAGGCAAATTCAAGGGTGGCAGCGAGGACATCGCCCACCGTAGTTTCTCCGGCGAGAATCTTGCGGATTCCGTCCTCGCGCAGGGACTCGTTCCCGTTTCCCTGACTTTCGATAATCAATTCCAGCTCGACCGAACGGTCTGCGGAAGCATTTCCGATCACGGTCGCCTCCTTCGGCCCGATGGGGACAACTTCAAAAAGACCGGTCCTGCCGACGAAACCGGTGCCCGCGCAGCGGAGACACCCCGAGGCCCGGCAGCAGCGTTCCCCTAAAAGTTCAGGATCGCGAAGGGCGTGGGACTCTGTTTCGCTGATGATGGACTCCTCACGGCAATGGGGGCACAGATCGCGCACGAGACGCTGGGCCGCTACGAGTCGCAGAACCGAGGCGATGAGAAAGCGATCCACACCCAGATCGAGCAATCGCGTCACTGCTCCAACGGCGGTGTTCGTATGCAGTGTGCTGACGACGAGGTGCCCGGTGAGGGCGGCTCGCACCGCGAGTTCGGCGGTCTCGCGGTCACGAATCTCGCCGAGCATGATGACGTCGGGGTCGTGTCGCAGAATACTCCGTAGCGACGAGGCAAAGGAAACTTTCTCCTTCTTCGCATCGACCTCGGTCTGAGTCACCCCGGTGATCTCGTATTCGACGGGATCCTCCACCGTCATGACATTTCGCACCGCGCTGCCCATGAGGTGTTTGAGCGCGGCGTAAAGCGTGGTGCTCTTTCCGCTTCCGGTCGGGCCGGTCAGGAGGATCATCCCGTGGGTAAGCGTGACCGCCCGGGCGAAAAGTTCGCGGTGGTTTTCGCGAAAACCCAGCGAATCGAGCGTCAGAAGGCTCTCATCACGCGAGAGGAGACGCAGGGTGATGCGCTCTCCATGACGCGCCGGGATTGTTGCGACCCGCACCTCAATGCGGGGGAGGTTCGGACCCGCCTCGAAGCGGAACGAGCCGTCCTGCGAGGCGCGCTTTTCCGAAATATCGAGACCGCTGATGATCTTGATCCGATTGAACAGTGCGAGTCTCAGATGGCTCGGTACAACGACATCGTCGCTCAGAGCACCGTCAATACGAAATCGAGTCTGGACGCCACCTTCCCGGAGAACGTTAAAATGGATATCGGAGGCTTGGCGCAAGATGCCGCTTTTCAACAACTGATCGCAAATCTCGACCGCCTCCTCCGGCGACGGCTCGGTACTTCCTCCTCCTCTCGTCGTCTTATCCGCAGTCGGATCGATGACAGGACGGTCCAGCGAAATCGCTTCCCGCAGATCGCCGAAGAGTCGCCCCTGCAGAGTCCGAATCGACTTCGATGTCGCGATCACAGGGACGATCCGGCAATTACTGAGCCGAGCGAGGAAACGCTCTGTATTGGGATCGAGCGATTTTTCGACCGCTACCTCGAGAACGCCGTCGCGCTCCAGCAGCGGCAGAAACTGTCGCCGGATCATAAGTCCAGGCGCGACTTGAAGCGACCAGCGTGGATCGAATTTGATCGTGGCGAGATCAAGCGGAACAACCTCATCGGCGGAGGCATCTGTCGACGCGACCGCTCCGCTCCGTAATGCGGATGAGGAAGCATGAAGCTCGGTTTGATTATCCGAATCGTGTGACATTCTAAAGGGAGGAAAAAGGATCAGCCTCGGCGTGGTGCAGGTTCGCGTAGGAGGCGCTGCTCCAGCACCTTCGGGCTGCGGGTGTAGGACAGAGCTGTGGGACGAGTGAGAAGCCCTTCCTGCACCCATCGCATGAGACTTTGCTCGAGAGTCTGCATCCCGAGTTTCGAGCCGGTTTCCATTGCGGAGTAGAGGTGGACGAACTGTCCTTTCGCGACCAAGTTCGCGGCGGCAGGGTTGACCTGTAGAATCTCGCTAAGAATTACCCGTGTCCGCCGACCGCCATCGAAGTCATGGTTTTTGCTGGCAGTCGGTCCATCGGCCGGGACGAGGTGCTGGGCGAGGACTCCGCGTAAATTCATGCTCAACTGCCGCTGGATTCCCGGCTGCTCGTCGGCGGGAAAGGCGGAGACGATTCGCTGGATCGCACCCGCACAGTCCGGGGCGTGCACTGTGGCGAAGACAAGATGGCCGGTCTCGGCAGCGGTGATCGCGGTGCGAATTGTTTCCCGCTCCCGGATTTCCCCGACGAGGATGACATCGGGATCCTGTCGCAGCGAAGCCACGAGAGCGGAATGGAAATCGGGTGCATGAACACCGATCTGTCGCTGATCGATTCTCGACTGGTCGGAGGCATGAAGATATTCCACCGGATCCTCGATCGTGATGATGTGGCAGCGGCGATGGCGGTTGATGTGATCGACGAGGGTCGCGAGCGTGGTACTCTTTCCCGAACCGGTCGGACCCGCCACGAGGACGAGACCGTCGGGCAGGTCACACCATTTCAGCAAAGAATCGGGCAACCCAAGTTGCGCAAGACTGCGGAACTTGTCCTCGAGACGGCGCACAGCAATCGATATACCGGGAAGTCGCTGGTAGATATTGAAGCGAAATCGTCCGCCATCTCCCGAAGTGACCGCGCCGTCCACGGAACCACTGCGGCTGAGGGCTGCATCCACAGAATCCGGGCGCCCCTCCAGCAATTCGGATGCGACACCGTAGAGTGCTTCTTCACTCATGGTGTCGGCTAGAGTATCGACCTCTTCGAGGACCCCATGCAGGCGGATCACGGGCCGGTGACCGGGCGCGAGGTGCAGATCCAAGGCCTCCTTCTCCAGCAAGGTTGCGAGGAGGCGGGCGAGGGTGGAATGCTTGTTTTCGGAATCCGGCATGAATTGAATAATTTAGGCTAGCGACAGATCCAAAGGTTCCAGATGTGGATGGATTGATTGCCCTCAGCCATAGGATTCATCTCGATCGCGGCGGGGAGCAGAGGCAATTGCGCCCCCTCCCCGAGACCGGCGAGGACCCGTTGAAGCTGGGAGTAACTCCCCCCGAGTCGCAGTCGCCACAGTTCGGTTTCAGGCAGTTCCGCGAGGAGTGCCTCGTAATTCTTGCGGTCATGCGTTCCGGCGACTTCTTCTTCGAGAAGTACGACCCCGTGTGTGTCGAGGAGACTGCCGAGATACTCCCCCGCGCGGGCGCGGGCGTCCGGATTGATCCAGAAAGCAGTGAGAGCAGCCCGGCGGTCTTTTCTCTCCGTCGCGATTGCCCGCTTGGTTTGCGCTTCGGACTGGAGACTCGACTGCTCCGTCAAGGTCTCTGATATCGCCTCCATCGTCGGCGAGCGGGACTCGGCAGCACCGACTTGAATGCGCAGAGCCTTCAACTCGGCCCTGATCGGATTTACGAAAAAGAAGAAATAGATCAACAAAATGATCCCCGCCGGCAGGGCCGTGATCATGATTCGTTCGCGATGGGAGAGATTTTTCATCAAAAAGTTGCAGAAGTATGGACCCTACCGTCGGGAGTTCCGTTTTCGGCGGAGGGGGCTGCGAAATTGCCCTCATCCTTTTTTGGGTTGGTCGAGGTGGCGGATCCGCCGGACCCACTGGGATCGTCAAGCGAAGTCACTGGACGAGTCGGGGAAAGCAGGATCTCGAACTCCCAGGGACCGCCATCGTTCTGGAGTAATTTCGCGGTACGGCGAGTTAGAGAGGCCCGCCAGCCGTCCACGGCCATTTCTTCGTCAATGCGCGAGGCAAAGTTCTGTGCTCCCGTCGGGGTCGAAGCAATCCCGGTGAGGCGGGTCGAAAGTGAGTCCGGCATTAACGAGACAATGACCGCGTCGCTGCTGGTCCCGGTGGCGACTCCCCCGAGCAGAGTCGCGAGACGCTGACGATGGGCGAAGGGATCGACATCGCCCTCTCCCGCTATCGACTCCAGCTCTTGGTCAAGAGCGGTGATTTCCTTCTTTAAATCCACGATGCGGGTCTTCGCGGCAGCAAGCCTCTCGGCAGGTTTTTTGGCCTCGACCAACTTAGCTTCGAGTGATTTCAGCATAAACTGGGTCGCAAAGTGGTGTGCTGCAGCGAAAAGCAGGGCCAGTGCAGTGATCGCGACAGTAGCCCCGACGAGGACCGACTGCCTTGGCGGTGGCTTCGGGATATCCACGAGCGGCATCGCCCCGAGTCTACCCGAGAGTGGGTCCATGCTCGCGGCGAGGCGGTCCGCCCACTGCTTCGCGACCGCCACATCGTGCAGGGAGAAAAGAGCGGGAGGAGCAGAGTCCTCTTCGAAGTGAGGCACAAAATCGTCGGCCGGAAATTCGCCGGGTTTTGTCTCCGCCGAGGAGCGCGAGGAGAGTGGCTGAGAGTTTGATCTTGTTAGAGGCGGAGCAGGTTCGGGAACAGACGCGGTCGTGAGTTCGAGAAACTCCGCTCCACTGCGGGCAACCACAATTTCGGAATCGGCGTGGGCATTCCCGAATGAGTCGGAACCCGTCCAGCCACGAAGATCGAGCCGCTCTTCACCAGCAGGGTGAAAAAGACAAAAATCGGGCCAGCATTCCAACTGCGCCGCTTTCGGATCGAGCCGAATGCCGCCAGGATGTCCGACTTTGACAAGACGCGATTTTTTGGTCGCAGCGACCGCTTCGCGCAGCGCGATTAGAATGCGAATGGGAGTCTGCACAGCCCAGAATTTCGCAAGGCCCTCCTCAGCGGGGATGCGGCTGAAGGCAAGGCTGGCCTCGGCGTGATAGAGACCCGTCAGCGACTGCGCCTCAAGCTCGATAGCGCTGTTCCAGTCCTCGCCGCCAAGACTCGGAATCTCGAGTACCATCGCCGTGATCGCGCTGCTCAACACCGTGATCTCTACAGCCGGTTTCGGCGACTGGCGGAGCAGGTTTCCGACCCAGTCAGTGTTGTAGGACGCCTCTTCGTAGGAGTAGAAATCCGACGCAGACGCGGCATCCGCCTCCTGTTTCTTCCCCGCTGCCGACAGGACCTTCCCTTCGTGGAGGAGGCGAACCACCTCGTAACCCCGCGCCCCTTGACGAAGATCGATCCGATAATGGAGATCGTCAGCTTCGACGAGGACCGTTGTCGCGGGTCGGGTGGAGAATGGGGAGGACATGGGAGAGGATCAGAGGGTTGCTGTCAGTAAAGGGTCAATGTGATCGTGCTGGTGAAGCGGTCGATTACGATGTGGGTGGCAGGGGATTTTCGTTCGGGTGAAATCGTTGTGATGAGAACTTCGTCGGCTGGAACTCCCGTCCGCTGGTAGGCGCGGAGAATTTTTGCTCCATAAGGGAGGTTCGAGAGAGTGAAAGTTTGAGAAGGGATATTTGCGGTGAGAGTAGGTGTCTCCTCTTGAACCACGGTGTGGACTCCCCCCGCGCCATCGGCCCCGTAGGCGCGAACGATCACGTTGCGCCCATCGGCGAACTCGATTGGGCTGCCATCCCTCTCCACGATCACTTCGATATCGCTCTGCCAGTGGTTCGCTGCAGCATCCGCCAGCCCTGCCGTCACGGCTGTTGCATCGGCCTCAAAAACCAGCTCGAGATCTTCGTCGTAGCTCGTGTCAGCTCCATCGACGGTCCGGTTGGCCCCAGCACTCTGGATGATGCGGATGTCGTTTCCGTTGCCTGCAACGGAAACGTCGGCACCGTAGAGCACGAAAGGATTCGCAAAACCGTCGAATAGATCGCGCCGGTTGATCCCGAGATTCAGATATGGACCGCGCCAGCCGGTTCCGAGCCGCACTTCGCTGTCACCCATGGGACTGGCGATGTTGTAATCGGAAAAACTACCGGCAGATTGATCCCACAGTTCCGCAAGTTGCTCCTCGGGGACGATTCCCCGCGCGATAGGAAGCCGACCGATGTCGCCGAGGAATCCTCCGCTGGTCGAGTCGCCGACGATGGCGGCCTCGAGCTCTTCCATCTGCGAGAGATTGGCATTGTAATTGGTTTCCTCAAAAACGCCGACGACGCTGCGCAACGCGACGGTCGAGAGCACCGCGACGATACTGAGGACGACGAGCAGCTCGACGAGGGTGAGTCCTGCCGGGGAGGTGGTGACGGAGGTGGGCTTCATCAGAGATTGGGATCGGAGGCGAGGAGAAACTGGACGAGATCGTCGCTTGGAGTTCCGTCGAGAGGAATGTCAGGATCAGTGTCGAGGGTGCGATTCGGGCCAGCAGAGACGAGACGAGCATCGAGAGTATCTGGTTGCTGGAGAATAAGTGGCTTGCCCCAGGCGTCGAGGATCGCGGGATCGGTCGCGGCACCATAGGGATTGCCGTCATCGTCATCAAAATTGTCCCCCGCTTCGACGGAGGTGCCGTAAAGCGCGCTGCTGTGGACGAGATAGGGACCGCGCCATCCCCGTTTCTTAGCGGGTTCGTAAAGAGGTTCGCCCTCGAGGTTTTCGATGAGGGCGCCGAGACGTGTAGGGAGACCCCCGACGTCCTGCCGATAGCCAGGTTCGGCTGTGGAGGCTCCGACGAGGGTTTCGCTGACCTCGCGCATCGTCGCGAGGGTGGCGATCTCGGCGGCGTCTCGGCGGCGTCCGTCAACTCCCTTCACCGTGATGCCGTTGGAAACGAGCATGGTCACAACTCCGGAGATCGCAATGAGAATCACCAGCACGACGAGCAGCTCCACGAGAGTAACTCCGCTTGCGGATCGGCGGGACCGTTGGGAGGAGCGTGTGACGGAAAAGGGCTTCATAGTTGAAGAATATTCAGCGCTTCATCGAGATTATGCGACCTACCCCTGTTATGTCGGACACCCAACAGGGTTGAACGTGTCCAGGTATGGGGAAACTCGATGAAGCGCGGTATAATCAGGGATCGGCAGAGCATTTGAAGATAGCGCTTGAAGATGTGGGAGAGGGCGATACCCGTATGAACAGGTATCGCCCCGATTAAATTTGACCGACGACGGTTCCGGAAAACCGGTTTCCGCCATCGTGGTCGGAATCAGATCAGACTGGTTCCCGGTTGGTTGTTAAGAAGACAGGATCGGCTTATTTGATCGCCTCATAGTACTCACCGAGGTGAGCGTTCAGTCCGGCGAGTTCGTCACGATCTTCAGCTGCACAAACCGATGCGAGACGGATCGATCCTTCCGCGGGCACTGCGAAGACGACGATCCAGCGTGCGTAGTTTTCGAACGGGCTTTCACCACTCTCAAGGGTGTGGACCGGAGCATCAAGCATGGATTGACCGATCGCGGTCGAGGTTTGTCCAAGGCCGAAGGCGACGTAGGCGAGGGGACCGTCTCCGCCCGTTGGTTCGAGACCGAGGTTACCGATGCCGGTAGAGGTGAGTTCGGCGACTTCATTTCCCGAGATGCCGTTTATGGCACTGACCCCCTCAAAGGTCTGGTTGACCACTCCCGTAAGATCGATGAAATCGGTATGCTTGAATGCTTCGGTGATCCCTGCCTCAGTGAGAGCAATAAGCACGTCAGGTCCTACGCCGGCGGTCAGATCGAGGCTCCTGAGGTCGGTATCGGCCGCGAGCTCATCATTCACGTCGATGAGGCTGTCCCATCCGTTGGGATAGTTTCCGGTGGACGCCTTGTGCAGTTCGAGCGCCTTAGCGATTTCCTTCATGTTGTCACCACCGGTAGCACCGTGGGCCTGCTGGCGGACATCGGGAAAGAGAGGAACCAGAATTCCGGCCACAGCGACGACGATCACGAGGACGACAAGGAGCTCGATAAGTGTGAGGCCCTGTTGATATTTGCGACGAAGTGCCGCAGAGGAGATATTAATTTTCATAGTATTTTATTGTATGGTTGGTTTTCTTTTTTGGAGATGGCCTCCGGGCTCTGCGGCATCCGGGCTCAAAAATTGCTAATCTCTAGCAGGTTCAGCTTGCCGCTGAATGGGACTCCGAATCGTTTTCGTGTTGAACCTGCTCGGTGGAGGAACCCGAGTCCCACTCCACCGCGTAGAGCGCCTTGCTCCGCGAGCATCGAATCTCGATCCGGTCTCCACTCCTCACGAAGAGCAACTTCCCCTCTAGAGAGCGAAATTCGCCCTCGGAAATGGGGGTCCGTCGACCATCCGGCAGGACTACTGCGAGATTAGGAGAGTCGGCTTTACTCGGATAATCGGAATTCATAATTGGAGATGGACAGCTGGATGCGAAGGCGTACCCGCTAATGCAATTAGATTGCATTAAATTCTCAAAGGCGCAACCCATTATTGCAAATAAATTGCAATAATGGGTGATTTTCAGTCTGCGGACCAGCCTGAACGCATGCCTCCCCCACCCCGAGGCCTACTCTCCACTCAATGATGCAGCGTACTCTCGAATGCGCTGCATCATTGCCGCAAGCCCATTGCGCCGCCCCGGGGCTTACGTAGCCCTCGAGACCGAGCGAAGTGAGAACCTTACCCCTAATGCAATCAGCGTGCATTAATTAAAATCTTCGATAAGGTCGAGCTGAATGGAACTCTCACCTCACCTTCACCACCAAAACTCCCCGTAACTGTTCTTTCCGGATTTCTTGGAGCAGGTAAAACGACGCTGCTCAACCATATCCTCCGCAATCGCGAGGGAAAGAAAGTTGCCGTGATTGTCAATGACATGAGCGAGGTCAATATTGACGCCGCCTTGGTTCGGTCCGGCGACGCGTCCCTTTCACATGCTGAGGAAAAAATGGTCGAGATGTCGAACGGCTGCATCTGCTGCACCCTGCGAGAGGATCTTCTTATCGAAATTGGAAAACTGGCCCGGGAGGGGCGATTCGACTATCTGCTGATTGAGTCAACCGGAGTGAGCGAGCCGATGCCGGTGGCGGAGACCTTTACTTTTCGCGATGAAGAAGGCAATTCCCTCGGCGACATATCTGGTATCGACACCATGGTCACGGTCGTCGATGCGTTGAACTTTCTCCGTGACTACGAAAGCTTCGACAATCTCCAGACCCGTGGCACCGCAGTAGGCGAGGAAGACGAACGAACCATCGTCGCTCTCCTCGTCGATCAGATCGAGTTCGCGAATGTCATTCTGGTCAATAAAATCGATCTCATCTCGCCCGATGATAGACGCCGCATCCGCGCGATGATCGGAGCACTCAATCCCAAGGCGAAGATTTACGAAACAACCAACGCCGATGTCTCCCTCGATCAAGTCATGGGGACCGGCCTTTTCGATCTCGCCGAGGCCGAAGAAACAACCGGATGGCTCGATTCGCTCGTGGAATACACTCCGAAAACAGAAGAATATGGCATTTCGAACTTCGTCTGCGAGCGGCTTACCCCCTTTCATCCTGAACGAATCTACGAGGTATTTCAGAACGAATAGCCCGGCGTCATAAGATCCAAAGGACTCTTCTGGCTCGCGACACGACTGCAGATGGCAGGCTACTGGTCACTGCCGGTGCGATGTGCCAAAACGAATGCATGGGATTTTTCTGGGATAGGTGTGTATTTGATTGGATGTCGCGGTCTTGTATTTGACGAGCCTGGCCCTCGATCTCGAGAGTTCACGGATGTCTTTGTAGACTTTGTTGCCTTCGGAATTGAAGCTATCAGGGCCTTCGGTTTTTGCGACGGTGACGGCCCGTTTCGACAGCATCGTTTTCGCGATACCAAGCAAATCAAGGCTGTCGGTGGAGGCGACCATGTTTTCTCTCGCATTCTTCGCTTCGAGCGCGTTGATCCTCACCACGAGATATCCTTTCGACGCGAGCCCGAAGAGGAAATTTTCCACATAAGGGGGCAGGTCTTCGCCACCGACAAAAATGTTCGCTCTCGGGATTTTCCGGCGGGACGCCGAGCGTTCGATTTGTTCGGCGAAAAATTCAACACCCTCCCGCGAGTTGCGCACGGGAAAGGATTTCTTGAGGATTTCCCCGTGGCCGTCGCAGACCAGGGCGACGTGTTCACGTTTGGCGAAATCCATGTGAACGCAGAGGATTTTCTTGTAAGACTCCGCGGATTCAAAAATGCGGGCGATGTCGGAATTCTGATTTTGGTAAACTGATTTTGTCGTTTTCATAGCAAGGGAAGTTCGCCCGAAAAATGCATTTCGGTCTTGCGCCTGAAGAATCCGCCGAGCTAAACCCTACGGGCTCAGCGGCTTCTTCAGGACGCCCTTGCTACTATCCCAGTGTCTGCATTACCCGAGCATTCTTACCGGCCCGCCGCTTCTATGATCCTACGTCCAGTAAAGTGACACTTACTCTCCGGCTGAAAGGTAATGCAGGCACTTCGGCCTGCACTGCGGAGCCTCCGCCACGCACGGAATCAAGGTTGAATTCTGGAGCAAAAAAGCGGCAGGCACCTCGCTTTCATTCAAGCGCCTTCCCATCGCACGTCATCCCGCTGGGTTTCCGATTTTCCCTAGCCCTGAAATCTGACTAGAATGCTTTCCCGATGAATTTATATTTTCGCCATTTCGCCTACCTTTTTTTCTTCGTCAGTCTCGGCTCGTCGACCTGCGCCAAAGCAGGCGATTGGCCTATGTGGAGGCATGATCCCGGCAGAACCGCAACGACCTCCTCTTTACTCGATGAGAAATTAGAAGTGCTCTGGAAGCGGGAACTTCCTGAACCGGTTCCCGCCTACCAAGACACCCGTCTTCAATTCGACGCCAGCTACGAACCGATCGTTCTCGGGAAGCGACTCTTTGTCGGTTCGAACCACGACGACAGCGTTGCCGCCTTCGACACCGAGACCGGGGAATTACTCTGGCGATTCGACACGAACGGCCCGGTTCGGTTTGCTCCCGTAGGCGGCAAAGGGCGCATCATTTTTGGATCGGATGACGGCTGCGTTTATTGCGTAAAAGCCTCCGATGGATCACTCGTCTGGAAAAAGCGAGCCGTCCCCTCGGAACGGCTCGTATTGGGCAACGGCCGGCTCATCTCGGTGTGGCCCATCAGAGGAGGCCCGGTTCTGCACGACGATCGCGTCTATTTTGCCGCCGGAGTCTGGCCACTCGAGGGAACTTTCGTTTTTTGTGTTGATGCTGCTTCCGGCGAAACGCTCTGGCGAAACGATGAGGCGAGCTACCGATACCAGGTTCACCCACACAATGCCGAAGCTTACGGAGGACTCGCTCCACAAGGATACCTGCTCATCGACGGTGACGATATCGTTGTCCCTAGCAGTCAGGCTTATCCGGCCAGGTTTGATCGGATCAGTGGGGAGTTAAAAGAATTCGAACTCCCTGCTCCCGGTCGCATCCCCGGCGGCTGGTTCGCCTCGACACCCTCAGCTAAAGAGGCGCTAAAACTTAAGCGTCGCGGCCTCCTCTTTGATGCAGCAGTCAACGCCAAACCCCACGAGGACAAACTCCGAACCGAGGGATTGCCCGAAATTCGAAGCACGATGCGAACCAGGAACCGTGAATGGAACTTCACTGATGCGCTGCCCGGGGTGAGCGATGAAGTAACCACGCTCCTAGCCGCCGATGAGAAGCTCTTTGCGGTGACGCGAGACGGCACCCTGTTCTGTTTCGGAAAGAATCCTGACAAACAGGCAACTCGCCTTCATCCTCTTGCTCAAAAGGATGAGTGGATCCCCACTGGAAACGATCTGCAGGGAGACCTCCCCCAGCAGGGCGAGGCCGTGCTCCTCGGAATCGGTAGCGACGACCGAATTGCCCAGCTCCTCGCGACGACCGAACTGCAAGTCATTGCGATCGATTCCCGTCCCGAACGGGTCAAGTCACTGAGGGACCGGGGCACTCACGGAAACCGACTGCATCTCGTCGAGGCGGATCCCGCGACGATTAAATTACCGCCTTACCTCGCGAACCTGATTCTGATCGATCCCGACCTGGAGATGACAGTGGAGCAAATACAGGGGCACTACGATGCCCTCCGCCCCTACGGAGGGAAGATGGTGGGTCACCGCGAAAACTTACCAGCCTTAGCTCGGGAAGCGGCCCTCTCCCGGGCCAAGATCGAAGTCTCGGGCGGTCAGGGAGTCATCACTCGCGAAGGCGCCCTCGAAGGCGCGTCCAACTACGCCGGAGACTGGGCCGAGAGCGAAGATCAACGCGTTAAAGCGCCCCTGGGCCTCCTTTGGTTCGGTGACGCGGTTACCCACTTCAAGCGCTCGCCGCAGCCCAAATTCATTGATGGTGTCATGATATCAAATCCCAAGGATTGGACCGACGCTTCAACACGCGAGGGCAAAGTCGACTACCGGCTTTTAGAAACCACCTTCACCGATGTCTATACCGGTCGGATCCTTACGGGGAAGGAAGCCCCCGCCCTCCGACAAAGCTTCACTGAGGTCGACCGGAAGACGATCCAACCAAGCCAGTACCGCCCCCCCACTCAGAAAGACGATTGGAAACCGGACGCACCCCGGGCCGGCGAACGAAGCAATCCCCTCACCGGCGAAACCGAACCGCGCGTCTTTCCCAAAAGTTACGGTTGCGATGGAGGGGTCGACTACGGCCTCCTCTACTCGATGCGCTCGGGCACACCCGCTTTTTACGACAAGCGAACCGAGAGTGGCACGATCAACATCAGCGGCCCCAGAAGCGGCTGCACCAATAGTGTCATTCCCGCCAACGGAGTCCTCAACCTTCCCTACTTTTATGAGGGCTGCACCTGCAGCTATCCCCTGCCCCTTTCTTTGGCCCTCGTTTCGATGCCTGAAAATTTTGAGCAATGGGCTTCATGGGGAGCGGTCGAACCCGGTTCGCTCGACGGCAAAGTCCAACGCCTTGGCCTGAACTTCGGCGCTCCCGGGGATCGTGTTACTCACGATGGCACCCTCTGGCTCGACCTGCCTAGTATTGGAGGCCCCTCTCCCGACATCGCAGTCACGACCGATCCGCCCCTGGAAAAATTGGAAACCTTCTATGAGCATTCACTGTTTCTCGAAGAGGGCGGCAAGGGCTGGCCATGGGTCGCCGGATCGGGGATCCGCGGAGTGAGCCGGGTTACGGTCGACGGCCTTTTGCCGGGAACTTATCGACTGCGCGTTACCTACTTGGAAAATGACGGCAGCGCCTTGAGTATTGACGGAAAGCGGATTACTTCGAAGAACCCGTCGCCGGGAACAGACACCATCGAAATCGACCCCGTCACCGTTTCAGGGAGCGGCCAGCTCACCCTCGAGCTCACAAGCGAAGGGGATGAACCGACGCAACTGAATGGCATCGAAATCGTCCGAACTGACTTACCAAGGTCGCCGATGCCCCGGTGGTAAGACACGCTACCGCTGCCCGGACCCCTCTTGGCAAAAAAGGTATGACCAAAGTTCGAGCGCTGACGCCGCCGATTTACTCGAGTAGAGCGAAGTCATTCCGGGAGCTAATGCCAAGAATGGAAGCAATGATCTTGCGGCTTTCCTCCTCTGACAACACCCCAGCGAAAAAACCCTGACAATCCTTGCCTTCGAAGGGTGTTTCCCTTGGAGGCAAAGAATTGGATAGCGGAACGAAGCTCTCCGATTTCAACGATGACGGGGCGTAGGTGAAAGATATTCGCCCGTGATCATCCTCGGTGAGTTCACCGAAGAGAGAATCGAAGAGAAATACACTTAGGTGCCTGCTCATGATGCCCCCTCAATTTCAGGGCCTACCAGCTCTACTTGAATACCAAGCGCATTCAACACCGCTAGGGTTTTCCCGAGATGGCAGCTGGTCTTGCCGTTCTCCAAATCGGAAATAAATCGAGTGGCCGTTCCCGACGTCATCGCCAATTCAGACCGGTTAAGCCCAAGCTGCTTTCGCGTTTCCCTAATCCGTTTGCCAATCTCTTCTACTACCATTCCTTCTCCCCTTTTATTACCGGACGGTAATCATTTTAGAAATAGAAGGCGAATTCAACGCTTTATTACCGAACGGGAATAGATCCTATGACTGAAAACTTATCGGTTTCGACGATAGCGTCCCTAAAGCAGCCAACTAATGGCCCGGATCTTTTCCACCCCTCGCGACTGCTTTCCCGTGAAACCCACCGAATCCGGCAGCGACCTGTCAAAGAGTGCGTGTTGAGGCATTCGGTTTCGTCAGTCCCCACCTCGCTTAAGCGGCTCCCCTTGAAATGTCTGCTCAGCGGAAGGAATCACCACCTCCAATTAGAATGTGCTCTCAAGAACAATGCTCAATAAATTACCTGTCCCTGAAATTCCTCGCATGTCCCTGAAATTCCTCGCAGAGAATAAAGGGTAAAACTCTGCGCCTCTGCGTGAGCCTTCCCATCAAGTCCGGTCTCGAAACCGGCACCTAACGCAGCGCCATTTACACCTGTCCCTGTAATTTTGTAATTTGAGGCTGGCCGAAAGAGCCAACCTCGTATTCTTGAACTCCCTCACAATCACTCCATCCGAAAGATCATGACCCGGCGATCGAGGCGACGAAGCTGCTCGGGACCATCGGCAAGATACGCCGCTTCACTCTCGCCATAGCCGACCGGAAGAAGCCTTTCGGGAACAACGCCGAAGCGGACAAGTTCCCGGGCGATCCGCTCAGCTCGCCGCTGCGAAAGATTCAGGTTGCTGCTGTAAGATCCTTCCGCCGAGGCGTGTCCTTCGATGATGAAGGCAAACTCGAGAAGATTGGGTTGATTGAGCGCCTCCGCCATATCAACGACGATGTCGTAAGAATAGGCGTCGGCAAATGCCGTCGAACCCTGGCGGAAGAGGATATCATCGCGCGATACAGCTGAATCTGGATCGACTTGGTAGGATACGGAATAGGCGCCCCGGCTCTGATAATACGCCGCCGGACGCTCGGCGGAATTCGCCCAACGAGGTGCCTCTGAAATTTGGCGATAATCCGCCTCGTAACTCAGAGCGACTTCGACCCGATCCAAGTAACTATTGGCCACCAAAATCGGTGGGATTTCTGCCCTAGAGGAATAGCGAACGATACGGCGATTCCCCTCATAGTATGTCGGAGCCGAACGTCGGGGAGCCTCGCGGTATTGAGCTGGCTTGTTGGGATCTCCTGCGCCGGGGCGGCCATGACCGGAAAATTGCTCGTTCAGGTAGCCGACCGATTCTTCGCGATCTTGACGGCTGCGACCCGATTCGGCTTCCGATAGCCGCTGTGGTGCCGCGTAATCGGGACCGGGAACGTTGCCGCCGCCACCAGTGACTACTTTTGCGGCAATGGGGCCGCCAAGGATTGAGTAGATCAACCGTGAAGCGTCTTGGTCGTCTTTGATCTTCCGGGCAGCCTGCACGTCGGCGCTTAAATTCCGTTTCTCTGGTTCAGCGAGAACCCGAACCGTTGCGGTGGTAGGCACCGCTTGCACGGGGCGCTTGGGTTCAGCCGGAACAGGATCTGGAACCGTTTTCGAGGGCGCCGTTTTCACGGTGACTTTGACAGCTGGAATTTCGATTCCGAGCTGTGCGAATGCGGAAGCCACCGGAAGGAGGCAGATAAGGGAGAAGAGGAAGGCTTGTAATTTCATAGGGGAGATTAGGAGGCTGTTTTCAGAGCAATCAACTGATGCCGATTGGAATTTGCTTTTCCAAGGATTTCTTACCGATGCACCGATCCCGCTCGGATTGTGGGGGTGCCAAGGCGTGGCACAAAAAATGGCCGACCCGTAAAGATCGACCATCCCATGATGTTTCCCTATCGGCCGGGGCCGTTAGGAGTCTAAAGCGACTAAACGCTCTTGACGTTCTCGGCGCAGGGCCCTTTAGGGCCTTGCTCTTTAGTGAATTCGACGGAGTCCCCTTCTTGGAGGTCTTCGAACGCACCGTCGCATCCGTTGCGGTGGAAGAAAAGATCATCTCCCTCGGTTCCGATGAAGCCGAAGCCTTTGTCTGCGATGATTTTCTTGATGGTTCCCTGAGGCATGATATTTCGATGGATTGGTATTGTCTAACACTGCTGGCGCTATCTTGGTCGCAACTGCGACTAAGACCTTCTATGCCGGTTACAGCGAATAGCTTGTCTTATTCTCACCGTTCGGGACGGAAGTGCCAGAAGAAATACCAAAAAATCGCTGATCTTTGGTAAATAAAGGCCAATCAGAACGATTTTGAATCAATTGGCAAAACTAATTCTTCAGGGATCCTTGCCAAAAAGGGTGGAATATTGAGAAAGCGAACGCTTCCCCCCGCTTGCGAAATTTTCCAAATCCGACCGCTCATCCCTTCGGGAACGGGAACACTGAGGAACTCTCCGCCCTCGTTTTTCAAGTCGGTCGCAACATTTCCCTCGGGATCGAGCAAATGCCCTGCGCGGGCCGCCGAGTAGAGACCGATCGATTTTGTGCCTTCCGGAACAAAGAAATAAAGTGTCCATCGCCCTGTGAAAGAAGCCGGAAAAGAGGAGTGTGAAGACCACTATGCGAATGCCTCTTTTCATATCTGCCAGGAAATCGCTTTTTAAACGTCTCCGATCCGGGACCGCGTCTCGCCCCGGATCGGTGGGGCGAGAAAGCCTTATTCGTTAGAATTTGACCAAGATTCCTGAGCCCCGTCAAGAACGCAGCGCTGTCTCGAATAACTGAGCAGCCCAACCCACTACTTCCCTTCCCCACGCCATTTCTTCATCAGCTCGATATTGCGGAGGAGCCCTTCGAAGTAATCGGGATTCTTCTTTTTTGATCCCTTGTTGGCGTAGACCGCCATGTCGCTATCGAACATCGCTTCAGGCTCCGGGAAACGGCCCTTGTCATCGGAGTCCATGACCCAGCGCCCGAGGAGAGCGCGGAAGTCTGAGAGTGTTGGCAGGTAGCCCGGATCGGCGGCGAGGTTATGAATCTCCCACGGATCCTTGCTTAGATCGTAGAGCTCTTCCTCAGGTCGAATTTCTGCCATTTGGAGACTCTGTGCCTCGTTGAGTTTTCCGGCGGCATGGAGCTCCCTGAGAACGGGCATGAAGGGTTTCGCGTCCTTATAACGGCATGGCTGGAGGTAAGGGCGCTGAGGATAGTAGTTGCGGATGTATTTGAAGTTCCCCTGCCGAAGACTTCGAATCCGGTCGACCGTTTCGTCACAGCGATCTCTCGCGGAAACGACGTAATCGCGAGGCTTTGCGTTCGCTCCGAATAGCGGGCGCCCCTGCATCGTTTCAGGAAGGGGGATTCCGGCCAGCTCGAGCGACGTCGCTCCGAGATCGATGTGGGCGATCAGTTCATCCCGCACTTTGGCCTCCGGAAAATGCCGGGGAGACCAGACAACGAACGGAATTTTCAAACCTTCTTCGTAGAGAAATTGCTTACCCCTCGCGTGACTGATACCATGGTCGGTTAAGAAGAATACAATCGTATTTTCAAGCCCTCCCTTTTCCTCTAACTCATCGAGGATTCTGCCAACCTCAATATCGGTGTAATTGACGGAATCGAGATAAGCAGCCCAGTCATCGCGTATCACCGGGTGATCGGGATAGTAAGGCGGGAGTGTGACCTCATCGACAGAGACCTGAATCGAAGGATCGGTGTCGGCGCGGGCTCCCGCGAGCCAGGTTTCGACGTTGCGAATCTTTCCTCCGCGCAGTTGGTATTGCGCGAAGAACGGCTGACCTGTGGCGCGCTTTTTCCAATCAATCCCATCGTAGAGATCGGCAGACTGATAGTCGAAGTTGTAATCTTCTTTGCCCTTCTTCGTTCCGGTCGCGTCGGTAATGGTCGTGTAGTAGCCCGCCTCCTTGAACATCTCAGGGATCGTCTTGACGCCTTCAGGTAATGGATTTTTCAACGCCCCTCGTGAGGAACGATGGTGATGCGCACCGATCGTCGTTTGATACATGCTCGTGATCATCGCGGAACGGAAAGTCGAGCAGACCGGGGCCGTCGCGTAGGCTTGACTGAAGACGACGCCTTCTTTTGCCAGTTTATCGACCCTCGGTGTCGTAACAAGCGGTTCACCTTGATAGCCAAAATGGCAGGACATATCATCGACGACAATCCAGACGATGTTGGGTCGTTCTTCCGCCACAACATTCCACGTCAAAAGAGCGCAAAGGACGACAGTGCAGGCATGAATAATTCTCTTCATATAATTCGTCTCCCAATTTCACCAGTGTATGGGCCTCTCCCAGATTTCTTTTCGCCGACATGAAGCACCTTTATTGCGCCCCAGCTATTTCCCCTGCAAGGCCACCAATTTCCCCTGTGCATTGCGAGCATAGATCACGCCGTTGGCTAGAACGGGAGGCGTCCAGCATCGGCCCGGGAGAATTTGATGGCGGGAGCGCGGCTCAAATCCATCCGGTGATGCGGCTCCAATCAACATCTCTCCATTTTCTGTCAGCACGACTAGATCATTACCCACTCCGATGACGCTTCCGTATTTGAGATCCTGGAAGTGCCACTTCTTTTCGCCGCTCTCGAGATCCAGGCAAGTAAACTCGACCGGCCTTCCGCGATGAGCCGTGCCATCGAAGCCATAAAGATGCCCGTCAATCAGGACCGAGTTGCCCATGTGATTGCACATGTTTTTGTTTTCGTAGATCTTACTCAGCTTGCCGCCCGAAAAACGAAACAAGGCACACCCCTGATCATATCCCGTCGAGATAAAGAGACGCCCGTCACCGGCATCGAGCGGGGTCGTTGAACTTGTCTGAAAACTGGTGCGCCACATCGAAAACGCGAGGGTCTTTCCATTCATCGGATCCAAAATGACGAGACCATCTGTTTTGAGAGTGGCGAGAGCTTGTTTGCCATCTGCTTCGAAAAGCTGAGGCGTTCCGTAGGCGGGACGGTAGATTTCGCTCCTCCACTTTTCTTCCCCACTCTTCCTATCAAAGGCAAGAGTCACACCGGCTTCGACGATGATGTCATCCCCCAGAATTAACGGAGAGCCGGTAAGCCCCCATTCCGGCGGTTTTTTCAGTCCTGACACCGCGACCAAATTCTTTGTCCATCGGATCTCGCCAGAGGCGACGTCATAGACCCGAAGCTGCCCATCCTTGCTAACCGTGTAAACGCTGTCCCCGTCGACGGTTGGCGTCGCACCCGGCCCTCCTTCGTGGAGATTTGGCATCAACTCCGCTGGGTAAGAATCGCTCCAAATGACGCTCCCATCCTCTTCAGAAAGACACCAAACCGTTTCCTCGCCATTCGAATGTCCCATCGAGAAGACCTTTCCATTCGCAATCGACACAGAAGAAAACCCAATCCCGAGTTCGGCGGTCCATTTTGAATTCGTTAGATCAACCTCTTGCGGGAGAACCTCTTCACTGATTCCGTTAGTATTCGGTCCCAACCAGTGAGGCCAGTCAGCGGCCGAAGCCGTCGACAAAAATAGAACTGCAGATAGGGACAGAAATGCGAATCGGTAAGCCATGTCTGAAACCATCCTAGTTTCGACGATCGGTTTCGCAATCAAATCCGACCGACAGCAAGTTGATCGCAATTCGAAAAACACATCACCATCTCACCTGCCCACTTCGCGCCGAGCAAGGTCGGGCTGCGGGTTCTAAAAAAGATCAGCAATCGGCTTTCCTAAATCGGTGATCGGGACCGGTCGATCACCGTCGTACAAATTTTCATTGGGATCGATCTGCATCGCGGCTAAGGCCGTCGCAAAGAAATCAGGAGCACTCACTGGATTCTCTTCGATCTCTTCCGAAGTAGCATTCGAAGTTCCCCAGGCACCTTTGTGATTCAAACCACCACCGGCGATCACGTTGGTGAAAACTTTGGATTGATGCCCACGCCCGCCTCCGGAATCGAATCCGCCGGGACGACCGAACTCCGAGTTTACGAGAATGATTGTTTTATCGAGAAGTTTGTGGGCTTCCAGGTCAGTGATCAAGGTCGCCAAAGCAGCGTCGAGATCCTGAATAAGGAGGTGCTGATTCAGCTGACCGTCATTGTGAGTATCCCAGCCCGTTCCATTTTTGAAATTGTCACTGTAGGAAACCTCCACAAAGCGAACGCCCGACTGAAAGAGCCGACGCGTTAAAAGACAACGCTGCCCAAACTCACTTCCGTAGGCATTGCGCAAATCAGCAGGCTCGGAATCGATATCAAAAACACTCATGAAGTCAGGCCCCGCAAGGCGCAGACTTTCCTGAATTGCGGCATCATAATCAGAGAATTTCTTATCCCCTGAATAATGTTTTGCCCCCCCTTCGCGCACTGCGCTCAGCAATTCTTTTCGACGGGAAACTCGAGAGGATGACAACCATTTAGGGCGCGCTAGACCAGCAGGTCCCGATCCGATATCGGTGGAATAGATGAATCCGGCTTCCGGCCCGAGAAAACCCGGACCTCGTGCAATGTTAGGGTAGCCGAGAAGAACATAGGCAGGAACGCCTTCTGCCGCAGCACCACGCTTGTGTGCAATAATCGATCCGAGCGAAGGATAAGTAACCGTCCCACTGGTTGTTCGCCCTGTGTGCATTCGGTTGGCGGCAGCGGCGTGCTCATCGACAACATCATGATTGAGAGAACGAACCGCAGTGACGTGTTCCATCAACTTGGCGGTTTTGGAAAGGTGCTCACACACGCTGACCCCGGGAACCGAAGTCTCGATCGATGGATAATACGATCCTGCTTTTTTCGCTTTGGGATCACCCATCGCCTTGGGATCAAAGGTGTCGATCTGAGACATCCCTCCTCCGAGCCAAAGCATTACGCAGTGCTCTGCTTTTCCGATGGAGACCTGATTAGCAGCATAAGTGCCGGGAACGGCGATCGCTCCTGCGGCAGCCGCGGCTGAAGACTCGATAAATTTTCTACGATTCATTATATTAATCGGTTAGGGAATCATAACCATTTCGGGAGCATTCAAGAGCGCCCACAAAGCATCCTCTGCCTGCTCGCGCCAATGCTCACGCAAGAACCTCGTTGGAGGGTCCCCTTTTCTGGCTCGCGCCTCTTCCTTCTGTTTGATGGAATTGGCTTCACTATGCAAATGATTCGACCACGAAACGTAGGGGGTTCGCTCCGTCTCGGGTAATGGTGCCACTTCGTTTTTCGGTACGACTCGATTCTCAAAACCATCGGCGAGTAGATTCTGAAAAGTTTCACGTTCAGCATCGCTAGGATTTCGAGTGAGATAGCGGAGGAACAGAGTCTCGGTTAAGGCCGCTACCGAATTCGCGTCGATGCAGATTTTCGTAATTTCCGAATCATCGGTAAGCCGGGTCATCCAGCCTCCCATGACCCCGTTTGCGAGAACGCCGGGCTGGAGTGGATTGGATTCTTCGTTCCGGTGCGAGGTCGGCTCCTGCCGCGAGTTTCTCCATCCAAACGCCCTCAGCACATCGACGACCGCTTGAATTTTCGGCATCGCGAGACTGGGGCGATCACGTTCGTTCGCGAGCGTGGAAAACTCCCAGGCTCGTTGCGGTGCGCCGAAATTCAGGAAGTAGTTCGGCGCAAGGCGACCTTCGATATCCATCGTCAACTCTCCGAGGTCCATTTCTTTTCCTGCTACATGCCAGGCGTTGTCGACGACCTGCTCAGCCGTCATGCGGCGGCGATAGGGTCCTTCAAAAAAGCGATTCGCAGTCGTAATGTTCTCCGGAAGGTCGAGCGCTTTTTGCTGATAGACCTGAGAAGTCATGATCAGCTTCGCAAGCTGCTTCAAATCATAGCCGCTCCTGATAAATTCATCGGTGAGGTGTCCCAACAAAGCAGGGTCAACCGGCGCGTGGCTTTCCCAGTCATCGACTGGCTCGACAATGCCCGCGCCAATGTAGCGTTTCCACATTCGGTTTGAGATCACCTCAGCGAAGCGACGGGAAAAGGTGACGTCGGCCGCGATTCGCTCGCGAGTATCCTTCGGGTCACTGATAATTCCGTCCGGAATCTCCGTTTTGAATTCATCAAAAGGCCACTCGGGGGTCACCTTTGACCCGATCGGAAGAGTCACCTCAATGAGAGACTCGCGGCCTCCGTTTTTGACGTGCTCAAAAAACGTCGCCGGAACGCTGCTGGTCTTGGGAACCTGAATCTCTTTCCGATCTAACATTGCTGCCATTTGGAAAAGATCCTCCTGAGTCGTTTCGTGATACGGAGCATCGTGACAGCGGGCACATTTCATATCTACCCCAAGAAATGCAGTCCCGATAATGTGGGCCTTTGCCGCCATC
>Ga0075108_10000440_pt1 | contig 25360 bp, 18 predicted proteins | sample AntAceMetag02UK1_FD_69797 | JGI IMG/M metagenome (GOLD analysis project Ga0075108, IMG submission 69797) | Saline lake microbial communities from Ace Lake, Antarctica - Antarctic Ace Lake Metagenome 02UK1 | ecosystem: Environmental > Aquatic > Non-marine Saline and Alkaline > Saline | place...
GTATCTTTATTTTTCATCATATTTTTAGTTTGTTGCAAAACCAAAATATGAAAAAAGGAGCTACTCTAAAATAAGTAGCTCCTTAAATTTTTTGTCGGTTAGTAGTGATTTTTTAAAATAATGATTTAGAGTTTTTTGAAAGATAGCCTCGGCTGAAATTTTTAGGTTTTTAACTCTTTTCCTCTTTGACTTGAGTTTTCGGAGCAAACTCATTGCTCTAGTTTTTTTAGATGTGTTTTTGATTCTATGTTACTGTTTTTTGGAAAATTCTCAGGATTTGAAAACTTTTTTGGAAAGTTCGTTTGCTTATCAAGTCGGCACAGGGTTTGGTTTTTCATTTGTTTTAGGATTGATAAAATATGTTTGTTTGGTAACTGGTATCGTGATACTAGCCGCCGTTTTATGCTATCAAATTAAAAGAAAATGGTATACCGATTAATGACATAATCAAAACACATCTTTACTAAGGCTGCCCAAATAGTCTCTCAAATTCCTATAAAGTGTTGCTTCCTGCTCAGAAAAGTAAATGACTATTATAGCCGTCATTTAAAAGATTGCCACGTCCCCATTACTATTTTGCTTAACATGGGACTCGTTGCTTGGCTTCTCGCAAAGATGACATTTAATACCGAGCATCAACAACATCGAGCATCCTGCGTTACCCAGTTTTTACTTATTACATCTGCCAATTGCCGCCGCCATCTGCCAACTTATTACGTTCAACTTTTCCCCTAAACCCCTTCTTTTTTCAAACTACCGAGATACTCCACTAAATCCCTGAGTTCCCTTTTGGAAATCATACGTCCCATGGCGGGCATGGAAGAAACGGAGTTTTCCCGTTTTGCAATGCGACGTAAAGGCACTTCCATAGGTTCCGCCTCCGAGGTGCGCAGGTACAATTCGTTTTCGTTTTCTTCTATGAGTACACCGTTTACAACTTGGCCGTCGGTCAGGGTCAGGGTTACGGAACCATAACCAGGTGCCAGTCTGGCGCTTGGTTCAATGAGGGATTCCAAAATCTGTTCCCTTGTTAGCATATTCGCTATGTTGTCCAAGGCTGGACCAACTTCTCCGCCAGCTCCGTTAACGGCATGGCAGCGTACACATTGTGCGGTTGGATTATTGGTAAACACACCACGACCATCCCACCAATTTCCCCCATATAAGGTTTCTGAGTAGGATTCCGATGTGTGTCCGCCTTGTTTTAGATTGCCCAATTCTGCGATTAAGTCTTCGTTCTTAGTGGCTTCTACGGCTTCCATTAAGTCGAGTATCACACCTTGGGATATGTTGTTCTGACTTGCTTTCTGGATAAGACTACTTAAAATGGCACTACTTTTCTCCTCCGATAGATCTCCCAATACACCTAGCATCCGCTGTTGTTCCCTCGTAGAACCGTTTTTGAAAATGGGGTCCACAATGCCTGGTAATTTTTCTTTTGGAAGGTCTAGTTTGGTTAAAATGCCAACGGCGGCACTACGCACCTCTTCGCTGGAATCTTTCATTCCTGCGGCCATGGCACTTTCCATATCCGTAAAGCCCAGGATGCCTAAAGTATTTAGCATGGCAGATCGGACTTTCGAATCTTTGCTCGACTTAAAAATGGAGAACAATTCGGTATTGTAGGAATTCAGGTTTAGGGCACTCAAGGTTTTTGAAATCCCTATCAGTATTTCCGGGTCTTGGGATTCCAAAAAGCGTGGGATATCCTTTTCAAATTTTTGTTTCAGGAGTGATGGGTCCCTATTTATTTCTCCCCGGTACCTGCCATCTACCCGATCTAGTACAGATGGTTGGCTCCAAGTCCCTAGGGTTGCCAAGGCTTCTCCCCGCAAGGTGCTGGACACATTGTCCCGTTTTGCAAAGTTGATGAGGTATTCCAGTTCTTTTTCCGTCCCTACTCTCAAAGCGGCGTTGATCGCTCTTCTTAGCAGAGGCTCCGATGAAAAGCGTTCATCGTTCAAGGTAGCGGCCAAAGAAGGTAAAGCGGCTTCAATAGACCAATCGTCGTTTATTGCCCTTGCGGTTTCGGTCACGATATACTCGTCTTTGTCAAAAAGGAATTTTGCTATCTCGGGATGTTGCAGTTTTCTTAATACCAATACTGCGGTTAGGCGTAGGCTTTTGTTTTCATGGTTAGAAAGGTTCAGCATGGGTTGCGCTTCGCCAATACGTGCCAAGGCCATGACTGCAGCATGTCTTAGGTATAGATCTTTGTCATTGTTGGTAACGATCATATCCAATAACGGTTGTACCGCACTCTTTTCTTTTAACCTACCCAAGGCCTGTGCGGCAAAAAATTTGACTCTCTCATTTTCATTTTGCAGCAGCCCTATGATAGTGTCTTCTGCACCGGTGTGCCTAACATCGCCCAGTATTTTTAGGGCCTGTGCAATGATTTCGGGGTCCTGGTCATCCAAAAGCTCCATCAAGGGTGCTGCCTTTTCGCTATCGGTATCCGCTATTTGTCCAATCCCCCAAATGGCGTGTATTCTGGCATACTGATCTGTTTGCTCTTTAATTACATTTTTTAACGCCCTATAGCCCCAAAAGGTTCTCTTTGCCAGCTCAAACTGTGCTTTTTTACGAATGCGCATATCGTCATATCCTAAAAGGGCTACTAAGTTATCCGTATCGTCGTTCTCATAATCGTGGGTCATCAATTTTTCGGTTTCCTTTCTTTTTGCTTCAAGGTCGTTTTCCGCATCGGTTACATCAAGCTTCCAAATTCTACCGTAGTTCTTGGTATTCCATCCGTTTATCCAATCGGCCAAATACAATGCTCCATCGGGTCCGAATTCGATTCCCGTGGGTAGCACACCGTTTAAAATGCTGGTATCGGTATTCAGCTCAAAAGAAGCTCCTTTAGGTTTTAGGTCGAACGCCCAGATATTGGAGCGACTTGGATCGCCGGCGAACTCCACCAAGAAAAACTTATCCATCCATTTGGAACCTAAGGCCGTTCCGGGGTTATAGACCATACCAGTTGGTCCATTGTGGAAGTTCTGGATGGGGGGAATAATGTATGCCGCTTGGCCTTCCCATCTTGGTTTGAACAGCTGTTCATCCATCCAAACATTATAACCATTATTCTTTTCATCGGTATATTTACCATATTGCCAGTTGGAACGCCAGCCGGCATCGGAGCCCTCTACAATATGTACCAAACGTTCACTTTCCCCGGCGTGGTCCCCATCATTGTCCGAAGAAATAATGTTTCCATAGGCATCAAAAACAAACTCGTGCGTATTCCGTAGGCCGTGTGCAAAAACCTCAAAATGGCTACCATCGGGGTTACTTCTCACGATTACGCCCTGGTTGGGATATTTATGGTTTTCGTCATCTTGATCGGTAAGGTTCATGCCAATGTCCCCTATGCCCCAGTAAATTTTGCCATCGGGTCCTTCTATGGCTCCGGACATGCCATGGCCTCCAAAACCAATATGAACGGCAAACCCGTGGGCAATACTGGTTTTATCGTCCAGTATGAGGTCGTCATTGGAATCCTTCAAGCGGTACATATCCGGGCCAATACCAACAAATACATCGTTATCACGCACCAAAAGGGCACCGGCCACGTCGTTGATCTCGTCATTAAAGTCATTGAGAATTCTGGTAGAAACATCGGCAAGTCCATCTTTGTCGGTATCCTGTAACATCCATACTTCATCTTTCTCAACGGCAAGGTCGCGCCAGTCGTGTATGGAGTCGTTATTGAGGTCTTTAAGCCAGTTATTTTCTTCGCTACGTTCCGTGGCAAAGGTCTTTCTTAAAAATGCCCGCCGATCCTCTACAGATTGTAGCGCAATGGAAGGCGTCATCCAATCCCTATATCCCCTGATATCAAATTCCGAATTCTTCTGTCGGTTGGTCCGTGTTACATAGATATTTCCGTACTTATCAATATCCATCGCAATTGGGTCGGGGGCCAAGGAGTCGGTAGCCCAAAGACTGAGTTCCAATCCGTCCGCGACAACCGCCGAGATACTTTTTCTGATCGTCGCCGTTCTTTCCTTTAATTGGGTAGTATCTTCAAATACCGCTAAGGGAGTTTCCTTAGGTTTTTTTTCATTGCAGGAGAAAAACGAAATTAGGACGCTAAGAATAGCTATGGAAAACAAAATATTCTTTCTCATGAACATGTAAGGTTGGTTTAAGGAACTAAAAATAGCTATTATCAAGAAGATGGTGGATCTTTAGATGATAAAGTGTCGACTTATTATAATTTTTAACAATTTGGAACTAAATAGTATATTTGAACAAAATGAATACGATTATGAAAAATACCTCTTTTACCTATTTGATGCATTTCGCTTTAGTAGTACTAATGAACATTGGAGCGCTGCATGCCCAAGAGGCCGACCCGTTGGAGGGCACCTGGAACCTTACTGTTTACCAAGACGATAAAGAACTTCCTTCCTGGCTGGAAATCAGCCATTCCGGTAACAGTACTTTAATCGGCAGGTTTACCTATGCCATGGGAAGTGCACGACCTATAGCCGAGGTGCAAAAATTCGATGATGTGTTTTATTTTTCTATTCCGCCGCAATGGGAGGAAGGTGCATCCAATATGGAGTTTAGAGGAAAAAAGGAAGGGGAGCGTTTAAAAGGTACGATGGTCTATACGGATGGCAAAACGTACGACTGGACGGGAACAAGGGCACCAAAACTACCTGTAACGGACAATCCTAAATGGGGGAAGACCCAAAAATTATTTAATGGGAAGAATTTGGACGGATGGAAAGCCGAGGGCGAAAACCAATGGACAATAAAGAACGGGATTTTAACAAGCGAGAAATCTGGCGTGAATTTGATAACCGAGGAAAAGTTTACAGATTTTAAATTGCGGGCAGAATTTAGATATCCGGAAGGTAGCAACAGCGGTCTTTATCTTAGAGGGCGATACGAGGTGCAAATAGCGGATAACAAGGACATGGAACCTTCCTCTATTTTATTCGGAGGTATTTATGGGCTACTTACGCCTAATGAAATGGTGGCCAAGGGTGCGGGCGAGTGGCAAACTTATGATATTACTTTGATTGGAAGAAAGGTAACTATTGTGGCCAATGGAAAGACTATAATTTCCGAACAGAATATCGCCGGAATGACCGGTGGTGCATTGGATAATGATGAAGCAGCTCCCGGCCCTATAATGATACAGGGTGATCATGGCCCTGCAGAATTCAGGGTTTTGGAAATTACGCCCATTATGAAGTAATAGTATTATTTTCTATAATTCCGAAAGTGAGTCTAGGTGCGTGTATGCTCAGGCATCGCGAATTGCTATAGGCAAAGCTTGATAACTTATTTTAGGTAACTACTCACCCTTGGCGGGAAAGCCTATTGTTTTACCGTAATTAAAGCAGACTAAAAATGATTTATGCCCTCTTATCTTTTAGTCCCGATTTATCTGGAGTTAAAAGGGGGCATAAATTGACAGACATTGGCAACGGGGAATAGTTACAGGTCGAGTAAATGTGAATGCTCACACTTCTTTAGCTGTAATTCTTGTCACAACGGTCAAAGCTTTTTCTCTCTCGTCTTGGTTTACGTGAAGTTCCACATTGCCCAACATAGAGGAAGCAAAACCTGCCAGCCTGGCAGATTCCCCTTCATCCTTAAAAACAGGGGAAATACCTGCTTCCAGTAACTCTAATTCTATTCGTTTCCCAATTAAGGCGTTGCCGCTGTATATTTTTATATAGTCCGATTCCATTGTGATAATTTTTTAATTGATTTGAGTTTTTATGTCCAGCAGGAAATCATTGAATTCCTTTAATGTGTGGCTCAATATAGATATTTGTTCCTGAGCTTCGTTCCAGTCTTTTTGCTCTATGGCTTCCCGTACGCCAGGAAGGGTCTTTACCCCGTAACCCGTATAGAATCCGGGCGCATAGATCTGGTGTTTGTACCAAGGTCTTCTTGGGAGTCCGTTTTCGGAGGTAAGCATGCGTTCCGCAGCGATTAATTTCTGGTTTACGGTTTCTTGGTTTGCTTTTGAACTCTTTATGCCATCTTGCAGCGCCAATTGGTCTATGGTATCCTTTAATTCCGCAAGCTGATTTTGAACCGGGGAAAAATTTAGATACGGAACTTCCTTTTTCTTAACCGGTTTAAGGAAGGGCTCCCTTGGGTCGGAGGCGAGTACAAAGGCATTTTTTTCTACCAAGGTATTATGTTTTTCTACTGTTTTTCGCATCTGGTCGGCCTCCTTTGTAATCTCATCCCAATAGCCGTGAACCGTAGTGTACCATTCCTTAAAATCAAAGGGAAGTATTGTTGCGTTTGCCAAGCGCAGCGTAATTCTGCCCGCCGTATTTGCCAAGGCAACGCCATAGGCAAAGTCCGGATCCTTAAAACGTTTGTAGTGCGGGTAGGTATCATAAATGGTATGGTATTCGCCACCACCGTTTTCGCCGCCAAATCCTAAATTTAAGGAGGCAATACCAGCGTGCTGTATAAACGGTGTATAGTCCGAACCTGAACCAAGGGCATATAATTTGAAGCTGTCATCCCCTCCGTTTACCAATTGTGACGCTATCTTACGTTCTTTTACGGACACGCCCGTTTGTGGATCCTTTACGATGTCCGCTACTTCGGTGACCATTGCCTGAAGGGAGTGGGAACCTCCGGCACCCAGAAAGCCTCGGCCGTTCGCGTCCGTATTAATGTAGGCGATTACTTTTTGCTGTAGCTCCGCTTTGTGGTCCTCTACCCATTCTGTAGAACCTATTAATCCCGGTTCCTCTGCATCCCAGGCACAATACACCAAGGTGCGTTTTGGTTTTTGGCCTTTTTTGGCCAGTTCGCCAATGGCCCTGGCTTCCTCCATTAAGACCACCATACCGCTTATGGGATCGTTTGCCCCATGTACCCAGGCATCGTGATGGTTTCCTCGCATAACCCATTCGTCGGGGAAGTCTGTTCCTTTCATTGTCGCTATTACGTTGTGTGCGGGAACCAATTTCCAATCAAAGGCCAATTTTAATCTAACTTTTGCCGGACCCGGGCCAATATGGTAGGTAATGGGCAATCCGCCGCGCCAAGAAGCCGGTGCCACAGGACCTTCCAATGCTTCCAATAAAGGTTGCGCATCCTCATAGGAAATGGGCAGTACCGGAATTTTTGTAATCGTAGGGGCATCTTTTTTGTCCAAACGTTTTGCATCCTTTGTAGCCCCATATCCGGGTGTGAGGACATCGCCGGGGTAGGTAGGCATGTCCATTACGGAACCACGCTGAACTCCAGTTTCGTTTTTGTAGGCACCTTTCGGATACACATCGCCTTGTCCATATCCGTCGTCCTGTGGATCCGAATAAATGATACAGCCAATAGCCCCGTTCTCCGCCGCCAGTTTTGGTTTTATGCCGCGCCAAGAACCTTGGTATTTTGCAATGACTATTTTACCTTTTACGCTGATCCCCAATTTTTCCAGTTCCTCATAATCCTTAGGGATTCCGTAGTTTACAAAGACAAGTTCCGCCGTTATATCACCATCGATTGAAAAGGCATTGTAACTGGGAAGCAGCGCATCGCCTTGGGCGGTAAAATGATCACCCTCCACAGGTACTGCCGTGAGTTTGGCTGTGTACGGTTTGGGCCCCAAAAGTTCCAGTACCCGCTCGGTGGGGTAGGGAAATAGGATGTCATAGGTTTCTATTTTGGCATCATAGCCCCAGGATTTGAACTGTTTTTGTATCCATTTCGCATTTTCCTCCCCAAATTTGGTGCCCACCCAATGGGGCTCGGCAGACATGCGCTGCATCCAATTGTCTAGGTTTGCCGCGTTGAGATTCTTCTCAAAGGAAGATTCCAGTTTTAGCTGTTGAGCTGCGTTGTCGCTGCTAAATCCGATAACGGAATTTTGTGCAGACGTAAAGGCAAAAAAGAGAAGAAATAAAAATAGGGTAACTGTCCTGATCATGACTATTGGTTTAGTAGCCTAAGGTACAGCATTTATTTATGGTTTTAGGCGAGTTGTTATCAAGCTATTCTTGGGTGGATACCATTTTACTGGTCAAAGATCTGCTATATGGTCACTTGGAGTAATTTGCAATTTCTATATTCGTCCGTATCAAATTGGAATTTCCTTTGGCTATGAGCCTGGTCTTGTCGCTGTTCCATAACAGACATTCGGCATTTATGATCTGCCTTCCCTTTTTAGCAATACTTGTTTGCGCGATCAGCTCGTCTCCTTCTTTGGCAGAACTAAAATAGTCCACATTTAAGGAAACCGTAGTGTAGGCATGGCTATTATCCAAGGAATATACCGCTGCTCCGATGGCATCGTCTATAATGGCGGCCGTGATACCACCATGAAGAATGTGCATGGGGTTGGTCATTTCCTTTCTTACGGTATGCGAGAATTCCAATGCGCCCTCTTTTGCGCTTAACAGTGTAGGGTTCATCCATTGCATTAACGGTGAAATGGAGCCTGAGGAATCCTGTCCTATTGTAGCGGATAAAAGTGCCAGTATTTTGTTCATGTGATAGTTTTGTTTTTTGATGTATTGGCTATATACCGATAGTAAAATTCAGAATGCCGAACGGATTTTTAAGATGAATTAATGCTATTGATACAGTTCGAATGTTATTAAATTTAAAAACCCCAAAGATACGCCGTATGGCCTTGGGGCGTTATTTACATGTATTAGTTAGCGCGAAAGCTGATAAGAAAACTGAATAATGGTACCTATTTCAGTCTTTGTCTTTTTTATGCTGGAGTGTATTATAGTAAGGTACAAAAGGTGCATTTTCAATTTATAAATTCGGCGTTGGCCGTTTGTGCACCTTGTCTGTTATTCAATTTTTTCGTGTTCAATTAGTTATTTTTTTTGACCTTGGATGTTTGTGTAATCGACTGTTCAACTAGACTCATGAACTCTGCCATTTTAGAATTATCCATCCAACGGGTAACTACGACCAGGTCATTTTTAGTATCGATAACAATATAATTACCACCAAAGCCGGCCGCATAATAAATATCGGATGCAACGTCTTTCCATTCTTTACTCGTATTTATCCACCACATATAACCGTAATCTTTATTAGGAATTGAGGGTTGATGCGCCGCGTTTACCCATTTTTCGGATAGTAACTGTTGATTGTTCCATTTGCCCTTGCGTAAGAACAATAGTCCGAACCTAGCTTGGTCTATTGTACTGATAAAAATTCCCCCACCAGAATGACCGCCACCACTTACAGACTGCATCATAAATCCATCTATATTTACAAACGAATTTTCGTAGCCATACCAACGCCAAGTGGTAGAGGCACCAATGGGATCCATGATTTTTTCTTTAAGTATCACTGGCAATGGTTTTCTCCAAACTTGTAGTAAAGAATAGGCGAGGAGGTTAACGCGGACATCGTTATACTCATAAACCGTCCCAGGTTCATTGAGTTTTCTGTACTTCCAATCATCGATACCTCCGTCTTTTGGCGGTCGGTCTGCCCAATCATGCAATCCAAAAAGTGTTCCGCTCCAATCCGAGGACTGGTTTAGTAAATTATCCCATGTGATCTTGGAATTATGTTGTCCTTCAAAATTGGCATCCCAGACATAATTTTTTACGCTATCGGTTACACTTTTTATAAGTCCGTTGTCCAGTGCCAAGCCCGCTGTTGTGGAAAGAAAACTTTTTGTTACGCTAAAGGTCATATCCACACGGTCAATGTCTCCCCATTGTGCTACGATGTAACCGTTTTTAAGTATTATTCCTGCGGGGCCACCTCTTTTTTTCATGGGTCCCACCATTTCATAACCCGGTTCCCTGGCGTAAGCTTGTAAATTGGCAATACGTAGATCTCTTTCCACTTTATTCTCATTGTTTAATGCCATAGTTACTGCGCTATCCAACAGACCTGCATTCATTTTCATGTCTACAGGTGTTTTTACTTGCCACGTTCTATCAGGGAAGTAGTCGGTTTGGGCGTTTGCAATAAAAACGTATAAACTAAAAAGAAATGCAAGGCGTATATTTTTCATTATTTCCATATTAATTGGTAATCCATTTGAATGTCGGCATGGCGTAAAATGCCAAGGCTCTGCAAAGGGGGAAGGTACTACTCATTAAAATTTCTTACAAGTGCCTGATTAAAGCATTTGCCAAAACTGTTCGGGATTGTTTTTATCTTATTTCTCTAAAAGTCAAACCGATACCGATATTTATCGGGATGGCGGTTTTCGAAAACAGGCACAAGCCAATGAATTCAAAGCTTTCTGCCCTATTTGTTTCAGCCGTTTCATTGTTTTTCCAGAGTTTAAATTATCCGGATTAATTGTGTTTATTTTTTCCGTGCGTTTGAGTAAATTCAGTCAGCCATTTATAACTTAAACTTTCTCAATTCCGATGGAGCGAGCAATTCTGCAACTTATCAAATTCAGCAAATAGTTCGGTATCAGTTTTAAATTTTACATGTGAGTAAAAAAATCCGATGCTATTTCCTTTTAGTATATGAGCCTTTACTCGGCCTAATCATTTAGCTTTTATTTTCCATATTTTATTGTTCAATCACTTCATTTTTAAACAAACGAAATATGAAAAACCAAATCAAAAAAATTAAAGACAAATACATAAAAGACTTAAAACTGTAATTCCAGTTTATTTTGCCAAAAGCAAAAAAGCCTATTGTTATTCAATTTAAAAAAAAGCCTAAGGTAATAATCAAAATGGCTCTTTTTGTGAAATACAAATTCCCTATTTTTAGATAGAATTATTTGTTCATAAGTTGTGTTATTAGATTTAATTTCTCTGTTCGTGTTTTCCCTTAATTAAATGGTACAGCCAAATTTATTTTTTTTAGGAAGTTTTTTGAATGAAGCACAACGTCTCTGTATATCGCTCCTAGCGTGCAAATTATAAAATTACTTTCGGATGAAGCACGAGCCGAATTTTTAATTCTTATGTTTAATTGAATATTAACATTTTCTTGTTTTTTGCAATTTACAAGTAAAATAGAAGCTAATAAGATGATTAAAATTTTCTTAATAAGTTTTTCAATTGTTGCCTAACTACATACCACTACTACTTACCCTCATTTAATCCACTAAACGCTAAATCACTTTCCAAACGCGCTCTATCAGCGCTTTTGTGGCCTTTATTCCTTCTTCCTCGCCCATGCCAGAACCTTCGTATTCAATACCTATGTGTCCGTCAAAATCGGACTCTTTTACTATTTTAAGGAGTTTAGGGAAGTCTACAACGGTATCGTTTCCTGCGGCATCAAAATCATAGGCCTTGGCACTTACTCCTTTGGCAAAGGGCATCCATTCCTTCAGACCTTCTTCCGGAGAGTAGCTATTGGTGCAGTTTTGGGCTGTGCTGGTGCCGCCCCATTCGGCGTTCAGGCACCAATTGCCAAAATCGGGCAGCGTTCCCAAATAGGGGTTGTTTACTTGTTTAATGATTCCGGCCATATAGATTGCGTTTGAGGTATGCAGGCCGTGGTTTTCCAGAAGTACGTTTACGTTTTCCTTTGCGGCATATTCCGTTAGTTGGCCTAGACCATCTACCAAGGCAGTTTCCAGCTCATCTGGTGCGCCATCACCGAAGGCGTTGACCCTAATGGAGTGGCACCCCAGTATTTTCGCCGCATTTACCCATTTGTAATGGTCCTCTACCGCTTGTTTTCTTTTTGTGGAGTCCGAATCCCCTAATTTTTCTTTTTCGTCCACCATAATCAATAGGCTGCTTACGCCATTGTCTTTGGCCCTAATTTTCATCATAGACCAAAAAGTTTCATCATTGCCATTATCCTTATAAAAGGAATTCACGTATTCTATGGCGTTGATGTCAAACGTGTTCTTCGCTATCGCCGCAAAATCCTTGGCATCCAATTCCCCACCAAAAAAGGCCCTGTTCAAAGACCATTGGGCCAAGGAAAGTTTAAGCTCTTTTTCGTTTATGCCATACGGGTTGGCAAAGGCAAACTGATTGGAAAGCCCCAGAGCCAATGCTCCTAAACTACTTTTCTTGATAAAAGTTCTTCTTGTGTCCATATTAGTTGTAGTGTTGTTTACACTTTTAATCCCTATTGGGTGTAATTCCCCGATGCTTGCATCGTACGAAGAGGAAAGTTTGAAAACCTAAGGTTTTGATCGATAAAGCTTTCTTCTATTAAATACCTCGTATGCTGGCATCGAGGCAGTTTATTTCTATCCTGCTTGTAGCATGATTTTTTTATTTTTTGATCCCGAAAATCCGGGTGGAATTTTAATTTTTTCAAATTTGGAACCTGCCGACAGGCCTACTGGTTTGGAATTTGGAATTTTATTTCTTTTGGAATTTGAAACCCCCCATTCTTAAATGAAGGTAGTTCATTTTTTCTTTATCCCTTGTTGCCTCATTTCGCTAGCAATGGCCTTCGCACCCGCATCCCGTTGTTCCAAGGCTTCAATTATTTTTGGGTGATCTTGTTCCCGGCCTTGGGAGAGTTTTTTCGCTGAATGTATTTCCGTAATCACTATCTGAAAACCGATTACCCCCTTTACCTGTCGCATAGTTTTCTTGGAAAGATGGTCCAATGATAAAGGTTTTTCCGAATCTTTTTCATATTTATCCACTAATTTGTGCATGGACGCCAATACCGAAGCTTCATCTAGAACTTGCAGTTTTCCGTAGACATGCACAGCAATATAGTTCCATGTAGGGACTTCTTCTTCTTGGTACCATAAGGAGGAAACATAACTGTGTGGACCGTTAAAAATGCATAGCACTTCCGATGTATCCCCAAAATGCTGCCATTGCGGATTTGCCTTGGCGATGTGGCTTACGAGTATGTCATTTCCTTCGGCATCCCTATCCAATTCTAAGGGAATGTGCGTGGCCCAAGGTTTCCCATCAACCTGACTAACCAAAATACCAAAACTGTTCTGTTTTAAAAATTCCCGTACCTCGGACAGGTTTTCGTTTCTATAATGTGTTGGTATGTACATATTGTAAAAATAGGAAAAACATTGAGCCTACTCCGTAAACATAAGTAAAAAAGTAAAAGAGTAAAAAAGGAAATAATTGGGAGTTTGACTATTTATCAATCAACTGTAAATCAATAGTTTAAAATCTATAACCATTGAACTATTGGTCAATCTTAAATCAAAGCCCATTTCGGTACTGGAACTAATATGCATTGAGCAAACAATCTTTGGGTATGGGTCAATTCCTAGTGGTAAGCTTTTGTATCTTCATACATAAAACAAACAATATGCCTTTTATAACAAACAAAGCAGCAGAACAAAAAGTCGATATTTTTTACGAGGATTACGGCAGCGGACAGCCCGTTATCCTAATTCACGGATGGCCATTGAGCAGAAAATCTTGGGAGCAGCAAGTATGGAAAATAGTGGAGGACGGATTCCGTTGTATTTCTTATGACCGAAGGGGATTCGGCATTTCATCCGCTCCATGGGATTCCTATGATTATTCCTCATTGGCCGGCGATTTGGATGCCTTGATCAACGAACTGGACCTAAAAGATGCGATTCTGGTAGGATTTTCCATGGGTGGTGGCGAAGTTGTGCGCTATCTAACGGATTACGGTTCCAAACGCATTTCCAAAGTTGCCTTGATCAGTTCCATTATTCCCTTGGTGAAGCAAAAGGATGATAATCCCGCGGGTGTACCCGAATATGTGCTGGACAACATCAAAAGCGGACTTCAAAAAGATAGGGTAGGGTTTTTGAAGAATTTCCATAAAGGATTTTACAACTACGATGAAACCAAACCTAGTGTGAGCGAGGGGCAATTGGACTACGATTTTATAATTGCGTCCTTCGCTTCGCCACGCGCCACCATACAAACCGCCCTTGCCTGGATGCATACCGATTTCAGGCCGGAGCTTAAAAATGTAAACGTTCCTACCTTAATCGTACATGGCAGTGCCGATAACACCGTGCCTATTGAAACTTCCGCAGCACAAGCCGCTAAGGGAATCAAGGACAACACCTATAAAATCATTAAAGGCGCCCCACACGGACTTAACGTTACACATGCCAAGGAATTGAACGCTATTTTAATTGATTTTTTGAATCAGTAGTCGGTTTTAGGAGATTGATAAAAGCGGAATACCTGCTTAATAGTACGTGAGATTTCTCCTAAGGTCGAAATGGCAATAGTTTTTGAAAAAAATTATGTCCTGATTGTAGTCATTCCGATAAAGGAGGAATCTCACCTTGTGAGAATCCGCCCAGTATTGATTGTATCATTCCTACAGAAGAGGAATCTCGCGATCTCAGAAGCTAGCCAGCATTGATTTTGTCATTCCGAGAGTGGAAGAATCCCACGCTTTTCCTTACTCAAACGCTAGTTTGGCCAAAACAGGCAAATGATCTGAAACATGCTTGTTGTTTTTCATTCGGTCATCAATATGCATGTAGGCCTCAACTTTTAGATTTTCAGTAAAAATATAATCGATTCGCGAATCCAAGACCCTGTTATGGTCAAAACCGCTAAAGGTTCCTGTAGGGCCGTAAAATGGTTTTTTAGAAGCTGTTAATCCGTCCGTGAATTGTGTTTGCAAGAATTGTATCGGTGCGGTTTCGGGCGGTAAATTCAGGTCGCCCATAAGTATCAGCGCATTCTTATCGATATTCAGTTCCTTGATTTTGGCGGCAATCAGTTCAGCCGACTTCTCACGCGCTTCGGTGCCTATATGGTCAAAATGCGTATTGAAAACGAATACTTTTTCTTTGTTGGTTTTATGTTCAAAAAGTGCGTAGGTACAAATACGCTCCATGGAAGCATCCCAACCCACGGAAATTTTATCCGGAGTATCGGACAACCAAAAGGTTTCGCTCTTTAGCAGTTTAAAAACCTTGGTGTCATAAAGAATAGGGGAGTACTCACCTTTTTCCTTGCCATTGTCCCTGCCAACGCCCACATAACTGAAATTGCCAAGTTGCTCGTCCAAATAGGTCAGTTGACGGTGCAACACCTCCTGCATTCCCAAAAATTGCGGTTCGTAATACTTTATAAGACGTACCATATCTTCTTTACGGTCGTTCCAATTGTTTACGGTATCGTTGGTGTTGTCATATTTTATGTTATAGGACATAGCGCTGAATTCCTGACCGCTTGCGACTACGGATGAAAGCGTTAAAAAGCTAAAAAAAATAATTCTGTAGTTCATGGGTTTTCTTTTTTATTCTTTTTCGATTCGTTTTTAACTTAGATACCATTGGAGGAGCTCCGAAATATTATTTTTCACGTTCAACCATAAAAATTCATACGAATATTTATGGTTGAACATAAAATTTGATACTTTTTGTCAAATAATTTATCGATTTCCCGGACTTCCGCTCAGTGCACTTAGCTATATCAGCGTAAAGCGAAATGCGTAAGGCCTTAGCAAAACTTTGATGGATTCGTCTTTAAACTATTAATCCTTATACTTATCAAACCAAGCCAAGACCCCCGCTATTTTGGCAATAAGGTTGCTAGGTCTGTCCGCAATACCGTGCGATGCTCCCGGAATGCGCACCATGGCTGTTTCCACGCCTTCTAGTTTTAAGGCCGTATAGAACTGTTCGGATTCTGCGATAGGGGTGCGGTAGTCCTCTTCGCCGGTCAATAACATGGTGGGTGTGGTAATATTGGCCACATAGTTTAAGGGCGAACGTTTAAAGTAACTTTCGGGATCTTCCCAAGGTTTTTTTCCGAACCAGTATTTGGCAAAAAACGCGGCACCATCTGCATACAGCACAAAACTTGCCCAGTTGATGACGGGCTTGGCCACAACGGCAGCTTTGAATCGGTCTGTTTTGCCTACGATCCAAGCGGTAAGCACGCCGCCACCGCTGCCACCGGTCACAAAAAGGTTATCGGTATCTATATATCCTTTTTCGATTACGGCATCCACGCCACTCATTAAATCGTGATAGTCGTTATTGGGATAATCATGGTGGATCAGATTCCCAAAATCTTCGCCGTAACCGGTGCTTCCCCTTGGGTTGGCGTACAGCACTACATAGCCTTCCGCTGCAAAGGCCTGTATTTCGGCGGAGTACACAAAACCATAACTGGTAAATGGTCCGCCATGAATTTCCAGAATAAACGGATATTTTTTAGTGGCATCAAAATTTGGCGGCGTAACCACCCAGCCTTGAATGTCGAGTTGATCATGGGAAGATTTCCACCAAAGTTCTTCCACATTCCCAAAATTTTTAGCGGAGAACAGATCGTCGTTTACAAAGGTTAGTCTTTGGCTTCCTTTTTTTGTGTTCACGCCTAAATCTGATGGATGCTCTGTAGTCCCCAGCGTATAGGCGATGTTTCCATTTTTCGCTACCGTGTATGCACCTGCATTATAAGGCCTGCCCAAGGAGAGTCCGCCTACCTTGTTCACCTTGTCCGTTACGTTTCCGGAAAGGGACATGTGGGCAATTTTTGTTTCGCCCTTGTCGTCATATTGAAAGAAAAGTCCTTTTCCATCGTTCGCCCATTGGATGTTGGAAATATCGCGGTCAAAATCGCCCGATAGCAAACTTGCCGTTCCACCATTGATATCGCGCACATACAACTGGTTCAACTGGTAGCCTAACAGTTTATCGTCCAGACCGGTATAGGCCATCTTGCTGCCATCTGGGGAAATTTTTGGAGAATCGTCCGGGCCGTAGCGATCTGTGAGGGCTTTTACGGTATTGTCACCTAGGGTAAGCTCATAAATTTCGCTATCGTTGGGTTCAAAGGCTTCATCGGGATTAAAATTGGCCGAGAAATAGAGCTTTTTACCATCTTTTGACCATTCCGGTGCGCCATGGTCAAAATCGGTTTGCGTTAATTGTTTGGGTGTTCCGCCGTCAACGGATAAGGTAAAGAGTTGGGTATTTCCCCCTTTTATATAGCCTTGGCCATCTCCTCTATAATTCAGCTTGTCTATATAGGTCGGTGGTGTATTCCATTTGGCGCCTTCCGGTTTTGCTGGCATTTTTATGATGGACTGCTCTTCTTTGGGCACGAACATGGTAAAGGCCAAATAGCGGTCGTCTGGAGACCAACTTACGGCTCCTGGTGCTTTTGGCGTGTTGGTCAAGGGTGCAATTTCCTTGGAATCGATCCACATCACAAAAAGTTTCATGCGCTCATCCTGTCGGTTCGACTTAAAAATAATCTTATCGCCCTGATGCGACCAGCGTGGGTAAAAGTCGTTTTGGTTGCCTGTCGTAATAGGTCTGTTTTTGGAACCATCGGCATTTACAAGCCAAATATTGGATAGGTTTTTATCCGCCATGATATCCTTAAAATTACGTACATAAAGGATTTGACTGCCATCCGGCGAAATCTGCGGGTCGGAAACATATTCCATGTTAAAGATATCGGTGAGTTCCAAGTTTGTTTTGGACTGGCCAAATACAAAAGGTGTCGTGAGGATTAAAAATAGAAGTAGTAAGCGTTTCATAGGTGTAGATTTTTTTGATTATTCTGGTAGGGAATGAAGATAGTGATTAACTTTAGAGATTGCATCATTATTTCCGTTCTTGAAACATACAGTTTTAGGAAGTTTATATAGGACGAAAGGACGCAATACATAGGACTTTTTTGGTTCAGTTTTCTAATATTTATGTTCTTGTTATTCCTTTTTTGGAAATGATATTCGGTCTTATGTCCTAAGTCTATTAGTCCTAAGTAGAATTGGTTTATTGTTTCATTTTTAGGATATTACTAGTAGGTTACTTTAAATTTGGGGAAGAGATTTAGCAAAATACAGGTCGGTAAAAAAGCAAAGCAAATGAAGCTTTTATTTATAGGAGGTACGGGAAACATTAGTTCGGCATCTAGCCGTTTGGCGGTTGAAAAGGGTATGGAGCTCTATTTGTTGAATCGTGGAAATTCAAAAGTGACCATAAAAGGCGCAAATAGTATCGTAGGGGATATTACCAAACCCGAAACGTTGACGGATTTGAAAGATCATGAATGGGACGTGGTCGTAAATTGGATAGCGTTTACCCCAGCCGATATTGAGCGTGATCTGGAACTGTTCTCAGGGAAGACCAAACAATATATTTTCATTAGTTCGGCCTCTTGCTATCAGACGCCATTGAGCTATCCCGTAATTACGGAATCTACACCGGTCTGTAATAATCTTTGGGACTATTCCCATAATAAAATCCTTTGCGAACAACGCTTGCAAAAAGCCTATAGCGAGGAAGGTTTTCCCATGACCATCGTGCGCCCTTCGCTGACGTACGACACCGTAATCCCAGTGGCTATTGGTGGTTTTGATAAATACAATATTGTAGATAGAATTAAAAAAGGAAAAGAGATTATCATACATGGCGATGGTACCTCTTTATGGACCGTAACCCATGCCGATGATTTTGCCAAAGGCTTTGTAGGATTGTTAGGGTTGACACAGGCTATTGGCCATCCCTTTCATATTACCTCCGATGAAGTGCTCAGTTGGAACATGATTTACAAAATACTGGCCGATGCCATAGGCAAAGAAGCCAAGGTAGTTCATATAGCGTCCGATTTTATCTGTAAAATAGAACCATCCTTTACGGGAACGTTGTTGGCGGATAAGGCCGAAAGTGTGCTATTCGACAACACCAAGATAAAAACCTTTGTACCCGGTTTTAAAGCCACCATTCCCTTTGCCGAAGGTATAGAGCGAACCTTGAAATGGTTGGAACAACACCCTGAAAAACAGCGTATTGATTCAGATACTGAGGCTAAAATCGAAGCTGTCTTGAAGGCTTACAAGGGGTTGGGGTAATATCACGGAATCTTTGTGTAGACCCAAATAGAATTTTATGTTGTTCTGAAGGTGAAGAAGACCCCAAAGTTGGATACTGAAACAAGTTCAGCATAAACCTTTGGGGTCTTTCAAAATAGCACTTACAGATACTTTGAAGATATAAGTTCTACCTATTCCAAAAAATCACTTGGGTCAAAAGGAATATCATCGTCAGGATCTATATCATCATAATTAATGCCCGGCGGATTAAAGAGTCCCCAACGGTCAATCGTATAGTTCGAGACATCAAAGGTCTTTACCCATTTCGCAAACAGCACACGGAATTCTTCTACCTCGTCACGGAGCAGCTCTAGGTATTCCGTATGCTTAAAACCCCATAGTTCCAATCCGCTGCATCCTGTTTGTACATCACGCGCCGCTTTTCGGATGATGGCGGCATACTCCATCCGCAGGTCATAAAGTCCGGCCCCTTCTGCACCCGATATTTTAGGGCAAATCATCATCGCATCGCCCCGTAGTTGTTCGGCTTGGTGCATTAATAGCTCGCGTTCTGTTTCTGGTAGGTGTTCGTATTCGCCATCATTGCTTACAAGTGACGTTATTTTATCGGCCAGTTTAAAAATGTGCCATCCCTTTTTAAAGATGGGCATCTTCCGTATTTCCTCGTGCGACTTTCTAAAATTATCCTCTTCTTCTTCAAACATGGGTCTCGTTTTTTAATTCCTCCAAAAGTAGTCCGTAGTCGTATTGCAGATCCTCATGGAGTAGGGTTATTTTCTTTTCAACATAGGCTAATTGGCGCTCGTACAGATTAAGCAAGGTAGTGTTGCTCCTAATGGACGGTCTTAAACTTCTAAGTTTCCCACAGAAATAAAGCAGCAGTTCCACTTCCGTTTCTTTTTTGCCCGAATAGCGTATGTATTTCTTGAGGTTGCTCAATATTTTTCGGACACTTTTTTTTATGAAGTAATAGCTGCTCGTATTTATTTCTGAAAACCGGCCGTCTATTTCCGCTTTTACAGATTCCAAATAACCTTCTTCATCATCGGCCTCGAACAATAGGTAGGTCAACAATTCCTTGTTCTCCTTCTTGAATTTTGATAGCCGCAGACAAAGTTCCAGCAATTCCTCGGGATTTCTATGTTGCAGTTCCTTTTTGATCTGTACTACGGTAGCGGCTTTCATGATATAAAAATACTGTAAAAGAGGGAATAGGCTTAAGTTTAAGTCTTTTTTGGAGTGGTTTTGGATTTCATCCCTCTGTTAATCTCATTTTTTGCTATAAATTAAAAATATTCCTAAGGTAAAAGCTCCCCTCTTGTTTTAAGAGGGGTGGTTCAGCTTTGCTGAAGTGGGGAGCATCTTGCTCCAATTCTAAATTGAGTTCAAGCCCAAAAGATGCCCGCTCTTTGATTTCCAATTAGAACAGGTTTTTAAAAAGAAAAAATGAAATCCCGAGGCAAACTTCACGTTAAAAAAAAGAGCGCAAAAAAAGGGTATCTAAACGTAAAGATTTAGATACCCTCGAAGTCAAAGTAGGTTTCGCAAGCTGAATTCTTTATCGTCAAAGGTCAAGCGTTTACGCAACTATGCTTAAACCTGTCACGTTGTAAATGAAACCCTTGTCAATAAAACTAAAGTTCAAATACGACTTTACAATGTTAGTTTACTACTGAGGTTCTATTAACAGCGGTGTTTTTCCATCGGTTATAATTACCTTGCTATTTGGAGATGCCGATAACGCCCTAAATGCCTCAATACTTCTTATTTGAATAATGGCGGGGGTCAAACCCTCCGATAAAATTATTTGTGCATCACGTTCTCCTTGGGATTCTATAATTTTCCGCTCTGCTTCTAGCTTTGCTTGTTGAATAACAAATACCAATCGCATAGCATCCTGTTCTGCCTGTAATTTTTGCTCTATAGAATTGGCCAAACCACTTGGGAGTCGGATTCGTTTCATCAACACGGCGATAAGTTCAATCCCATCGGCCTGCTTTACAAGGTTTTCCCCCATTTTGATTTTTATTTCCTCCTCTATAGTCGCTCGCATCCCAGAATGCATATCCTTGGCAAAAAATTTGGCACAAACATCGGAAGAAGCAGATCTAAATACACTTGTGATGATATCTTCATATCCCTGCCCTAAATTTTCCAATACGGAAGGGATTTTGTCTTGTTCTAAACGATACAAAATCGATATCTCGGAATCTACGCTTAAACCTTCTTTGCTGGGTAAACTAAGTACTAGTTTTATGTTATTGGTTTGTGTCGATTCTTTTACCACTTTACTAATAAGGGGGTTATAAAGCATAGTACCTTGGGTCACTACTTTATCCGAAAATTTACCTAAGGTCTGTTTAACACCTGCTTCTCCTGGCCGTATGACCGCACAGCTGCTAAAAAGGGCTGCCACCGTAACTATTGCGATTGTCTTTTTCATTTTATTTATTTTTTTAATTCCTATTATATTATGTTTTGGCCATTCTATACTCCTATTGGATTTTGACATTATATCCCCTGACATTCTTACTATTTCCAATTGAAATTAAGAACGCTTTGGTATGTAGAGGTATTCAAAAAGAACAGCTAAGTGAAGAATAAGTGAAGTGATTTAAAAGTCATAAAACTCATGATTGCGGAGTTGGTCTTGAAGTTCCGCAAGGGTATCTATTTTTAGGCGTAAGTTTGTGAAATGAGAACAAGACACTATAAAGCCAACCGATTTCGCAATAACGATTATGGGGAGTGGTTGTATGCATACTATATTTTTCATAGCCTAAAATAGAGAAGTGAACGAACACTTTTTACTATCTCTAATTTAAGCATTAAAGCACTCATGTATTTATTTATAATTTTAATCATATACATTAATACTTATTATGGCTTTAATGTGCGGAGCTAGGTAAATACATACTGCGATAATTAGTTTTTCAACCGATATTGGGGCGTTTAGAACCTATTTTGCGATTTCACTTGTTGCCAATAGTTGCTGACCCATAGTGTCTAAATATTTTTAGAATCCCGATGGCTCTGCAGCACCTCTAGTATTTTTTTGTTTGGGATTACAATTTAGATTGATGCACACTACCAAAGCTCCCTTCTTGTATCAAGAGGGGTGGTTCAACTTTGCCGAATCGGGGAGATAACTTGGTCTGCGGGCTGCTTGTTTTTGCCTTGATCTTTTTAAGATGTCCAAGACTGTAATCCCTCTGTCAGTTTTCGCTCAGTGTACCTTAGGGCAATAAGGGAGGAGCTTTTACCTTTTGTTATAATTTAAAATGATATTGGCAGCAATAAATCCTCCCTTCAACTTTTTTCGCTTTGGCCCTTTTAGAAATGTTATAATAAGGCAAAAAATGCAAAAGCGCCCCAAAAAAGCTTTTGGGGCGCCGATTAAACAATCGTATACTATTTTAAAATAATCCCCTTTGTTATTCGATCACTAAATCGCCCTGATTTCTAAAAACCAACTCGTCGTCAAAAGCGTCCAACAACACAACACTATCGGCTTTTATCGTACCGCTCAAGAGTGCTTTGGACATATTATTCAACACTTCCTTTTGTATGGTTCTTTTTACCGGTCTTGCCCCAAATTGGGGTTCATAGCCCTTTTCTGCCAAGAAGTTGATGGCTTCCTCTGTTGCATCCAAGGTAATGTTCTGTTTGCTCAACATTTTTTTCAACCCTTCTAGCTGTAACTTTACGATTTCATGGATGTTCTCCCTATTTAGCGGCGTAAACATAATAATGTCGTCTATCCTGTTAAGGAATTCTGGCCGTATCAATTTGTTCAAAAGGGCCATGACTTCAATTCGTGCGGCTTCCGCGGCACTATGGTTGTCATTTGAATTCTCAAATTTTTCCATGATGATCTGGCTTCCCATATTACTGGTCATAATGATGATGGTATTCTTAAAATCGGCTACCCTTCCTTTATTGTCCGTAAGTCTTCCTTCGTCCAAGACCTGTAGTAGGATGTTAAAGGTATCCGGATGCGCCTTTTCAATCTCATCCAACAGCACAACGGAATAGGGGCGCCTACGCACGGCTTCCGTTAACTGTCCGCCTTCATCATACCCAACATATCCCGGAGGTGCTCCTACGAGCCTGCTGACCGAGTGCCGTTCTTGGTATTCGCTCATATCTATCCTGGTCATGGCATTTTCATCATCAAAGAGATAAGCTGCCAAGGTCTTTGCCAATTCGGTTTTTCCCACACCCGTAGTACCCAAGAAAAGAAAGGATCCTATAGGCTTTTTCATGTCCTGCAGGCCGGCCCGGCTTCTTCTAATGGCATCGGAAACAGCTTGTATGGCCTCATTTTGTCCAACCACACGTTTGTGTAGCACGTTTTCAAGGTTCAGTAGTTTTTCACGTTCGCTCTGCAGCATTTTGGTAACCGGAATGCCCGTCCATTTGGCGACCACCTCGGCAATGTCCTCACTAGTGACCTCTTCTTTGATAAGTGTTCCGGCAACTTGCTGTTTTTCTAGTTCTTTTTCTAGTTTCGCAAGGCTTTCTTGGGCTTCTTTTATTTTGCCGTATCTTATTTCCGCTACCTTTCCGTAATCTCCATTGCGCTCTGCCCGCTCTGCTTCGGCCTTGAAGTTTTCAATATCCAATTTTGCTTTTTGGATGCCGTCCACGACCGATTTTTCGCTTTCCCATTTTGCGAACATTTCATTGCGATCTTCCTTTACATTGGCAAGGTCTAGATTCAATACTTTGAGTTTGGAGTGGTCGTTCTCCCTTTTTATTGCTTCTATTTCAATCTCCAATTGCATTATTTTCCTGTCCAGTACATCTAGCTCCTCTGGTTTGGAATTGATTTCCATACGCAATTTTGCAGCTGCCTCATCCATCAAATCAATGGCCTTGTCCGGTAAAAACCGATTGGTTATGTAGCGTTGGGAAAGTTCCACAGCGGCGATTACAGCTTCATCCTTTATGCGCACTTTATGGTGCGCTTCGTATTTATCCTTTATTCCCCTGAGTATGGAAATGGCACTTTCGGTATCGGGTTGGTCAACAACAATTTTTTGGAACCTTCTTTCCAAGGCCTTATCCTTTTCAAAGTACTTTTGGTACTCGTCCAAGGTAGTGGCACCGATCGCCCTGAGCTCTCCCCTGGCCAAAGCGGGTTTAAGGATATTCGCCGCATCCATAGCACCTTCTCCACCGCCGGCACCTACTAGGGTATGTATCTCATCTATAAAAAGGATAATATTGCCATCGGAACTGGTAACTTCCTTAATGACGGCTTTTAACCGCTCTTCGAATTCCCCTTTGTATTTCGCCCCTGCGATCAAGGCACCCATGTCTAGGGAGTAAATGACCTTGTCCTTTAGGTTTTCGGGGATGTCCCCTTGTATGATTCGGTGCGCCAGACCTTCGGCAATGGCAGTTTTACCAACCCCCGGCTCGCCCACTAGAATAGGGTTGTTCTTTGTTCTTCTGGATAGGATCTGAAGCACTCTTCTAATCTCTTCATCCCTACCTATTACCGGATCTAGTTTTCCGCTGTCTGCCAGTTCGTTTAGGTTTTTGGCGTACTTGTTCAAGGCATTATAGGTTTCTTCCGCACTTTGGGAGGTGACCTTGTTTCCGTTCCGCAATTCCGAAATCGCGGAAAGCACATTTTTCTCGGTAACTCCTTGGTCCTTTAATATTTGCGCAATCTTACTTTTAGATTTAAAGATAGATAGAAACAGATGCTCTATGGAAACAAATTCGTCTCCCATATTTTTAGCTATGGCGCTGGCCTCGTTCAAGGTTTTACCACCTTCTCTTGAGAACATGATGTCACCGCCCTCTACTTTGGGAAATGTATTCATTTCCTTATCCAAAATCTGGACGATGAGGTTAAAATTGAGGCCTAATTTTTTAATCATAAACGGTATCGCGTTTTCATCGACCTCAATAATCGCTTTAAAAAGATGCTCGTTCTCTATTTGTTGATGCCCCATTGTCTGTGCAATGGCCTGTGCCCTTTGTATGGCCTCCTGTGACTTTATGGTAAAATTATTCATGTTCATAGTATGTATGTTTAGTTTCTAGTGTTATTTTTGTTGAATAGGGCAATAATCCTACCAATGGAAAAATAGCGACAGAATGTCGGTAAACTCCTTCATTAGCAAGACATTACGTCAGTTTTGAAAGGAGTTAAACAAGAATTGACTAATATATAAAAGCATGGGAATATTCAGCAATATTTTTGGTGATAAGGATAAAAAACCTTCTAAAGAGGGTAAGAAGATACATTGGATTCCGCTTACGTCTGTGGGTCAATTGGATGACATTGTGGCCACATCTGCCGGCAAACCACAGGTAGTTTTTAAACACTCGACCACCTGCGGCATTAGCCGAATGGTCTTGAATATGTTTACCAGTTCCTACGATTTGGAATCAAGTAAAATGGATTTGTACTTTTTGGATCTACATGCGAATCGTGAAGTCTCCAGCGCCGTAGCGGAAAAGTTTCAAGTCCGGCATCAATCCCCCCAACTTTTGATCATTAAAAATGGGGTCGTGGTGGCCCATGACTCCCATGGTGCCATTAACGAACTGCAATTGGAGAAGTATATTTAGGCATCGCGACTGAAAAATTTTTTTTTTAATGGTTTTATAAAGGGTTATAAATGCAGCACTTCAATATATTTTGCTT
>Ga0075108_10000441_pt1 | contig 25253 bp, 22 predicted proteins | sample AntAceMetag02UK1_FD_69797 | JGI IMG/M metagenome (GOLD analysis project Ga0075108, IMG submission 69797) | Saline lake microbial communities from Ace Lake, Antarctica - Antarctic Ace Lake Metagenome 02UK1 | ecosystem: Environmental > Aquatic > Non-marine Saline and Alkaline > Saline | place...
CATTGGTTTTGTGAAATGTTTATTGTTCGGATGTGCTCCCATCAACCTTGGTCTATAATTATTTTGTCGTTTTTCGTGATTGTTATAATCGATTCTTTGTTGCTGGTAAACAGGTTTATTTGAATCTGTTGACTGTTGTTGGTTAAAATTATTATTACGCGATGCCAACTTCGGGCATTTATTCTTATAGTGTCCAGGGGCCTTACAATATCTACATACTTCTTCATTCTTTTGTGTGTTCATATTTATTCTATGTGACTAAACCTTTAATACGTAAATTTTACTTCTGAAATATCTCATCAAATTTAACCTGTGCGATTAGTTTATCTTTTGCAGTTCCGAAATCATTAGTAAGATTAACGGTTTCCCAAGCAATCATATCCTCTAAATTTACAGACCTACCAAGTGTATTAGATAACCAAATAGGTTCCCATATTTTAGAAGTTTTTGTCTTGAAGTATGCAGCCCAACCAAAATCAATTAACACAACTGTACCATCTGCACGACTCATAGCATTCCCGTCGTGACAATCAGGAAATGCGATACGTTTCGAATGAAGTATCTTCAATATCTTCTGAAGTGCGAGATAGTTTTCTTTCTTATTTGACACTAATGGCAATAATTTCTCTTGAACTATGTATCCTTTACCTTTACAAGTCCACATACCATATATTTTTGGTGCATACTTCCATCCTTTTAATTTCTTAAGAATCGAAACTTCGTTTCTGAACTCTTCGTCATCTTTTTGGACTTTAATTATATAAGAACAATCGTTTCCTTTGCATGTCAAATATATTGAACCAACTGAACCTTTCCCTAATTTACCTTGTGTAGTCCACTTTTTATTTAGTTCGCAGTTATTTAATAACTTTGACACTTTAAGAGGTGCGCTTGTTTTCATACTATTGAAATCTCTCTTGTTTCTGCTAGAAAATTTGAGACTCGTTTCATTTACAGGTTTAGGTGTTTTTTTACATCTTCCGGTAGCTGAGTTTAAGTATCTTCCGCTACCACAGGACCTATTTACTTTCGTTTTATTTAATAATGCCTTGCCTATAACACCAGTTTTTAATACGCATCTACCGGTTGAAGGATTATAAATTTTATTTTTGATACAGGGTGATTTAAGAGAAGCCAATATTCCCTGTCCGATCTTACCGGTTTTTGTCACACAACGACCTGATAAAGGGTTGATGACATGAGTGCTCTTGCATTTATCATTCGACATCTTTATTACACCATATTTTAAATTATATTTTTGTTTCTAAAATTTAAAATGTTAAGTATTAATTGTTATTACTAAATGAGTAAATTAATATTATCATCGATAGTGTATGATATATATAAGAGTGATGTAGTGTTACATGTTCAGAAACTATGCAATAAATGTAATTCGTCATACGACTACACGTTACTGGTAATTAGGTTAATAGATGATTTTTTCTCTAAAACAAAAAAAAGATTTCATGATATATGTGAATTTGACATTTATGTTGATGCAATTACTATCGCATCAGTGTGGATTATTGATAAATATGTAGAAGACGAACACATGGAGTTAGAGGATGTACGTAGGATATGTAACCGTGGTATGTCGAAACGAAGAATACTACAAGCAGAATGGGAAATATTCTTTCTTTGTAAGTCATTTGATAAATATGTTCCTAGACGAAAAAGTCGATTTACACGTCAACGTTCATTCAGTTTATAACATAGAAGTACTTGCTTGTATAATTATTCGTTTGAGTGAATTATAATCAACTGGTTTGGTTATAAAATAATTTACACCTAAGTTTTTACATTTTCCGACTTCACCCTGTACGACGTCAGCCGTAACTACAATTATTTTAGGTAAGTTCCACTTCATTCGTGTGATATAATCTATAACTTCGAAACCGTTTATCACTGGCATTCCTAAATCAAGTAATAAAATCTTATAAGGGTTATCTTCTTCAATCGCTACGTGCATTTTCTCGATTGCTTGATTTCCGTCGAAAGCAAAATCAATATTATTATACCCAATTTGTTTAACCAATTGAGATAAAACATCCCTGTTATAAGCCACATCTTCGGCTATAAGTATACGACTTTGATTTGTTTCAGGTTTCCAAATAACGGAAGAATGCAAGTTCTTATCTTTTACTGTTTCAACAACCATATCAGGTAGAATAGATGACGCTATTGCTTTTTGTATTTTATCGTATAATTGTATTTTATTAATTGGTTTGTTAAGTTTACATTCAAAATCACATCCGTGGTCGAACGTGTCCAAAGATGATAATGCTATCAAGGGTAATAAAGGTCTTTCATTTTTTATTAATCTTGCTAATTCAACTCCGTTCATATCTGGCATACATATGTCGATCAAACCAATATCGAAGCGATACATATTGTTAGATATAATACTTATTGCTTCTTTAGCAGATGCTACCATTGTTGGTATTACACCCCATGTATGTAGTAAGTCCGCAATTAGTATGCGATTATCGACATTATCATCTACTACTAATATCTTTCTACCTTCCATGACTTCAACCTCTTTATGTATATCTTTTTCGAAATCATCGCATGTTAAAAACTTAAATGTGGTGGTGAATGTCGACCCTTTACTTAGACTACTCGTTACAGACATGTTACCACCTAACAGAATTGATAACTTTTTACATATAGCCAGTCCTAGACCCGATCCGTCTTGATTGTTTTCACTGTGTAGTCTGGAGAACGTATTGTATAAACCGTCCATTCGTTCGATCGGTATACCAATACCTTCGTCAATCACTTGAATACTCAACATATTTGTAGATTCCAAACTAAACACAACTGTTATTTGACTACTTATAACTGAGTATTTATGGGCGTTAGATATCAAATTTACCATTATCTGGACCACTTTCTGTTTGTCGGCAATTATGTATTCTGGTACATTCGAGACGCAACGAAATATGAGTGATTGTTTCTTCTGCGAAATCCGTTGCCCTAATATATTTTTCAGACAGTCTTCCAACTCTTTCATTGAAAAACATTCGTTACTTGTTCCCATTTTACCAGAATTTAACCTACTTACATCTAAAATATTATTTATTATTTGCATTAGTTGTATAGAACATTCTGTCATTGACTTAACATGCGACTTTTGTTTTTTAGTTAATTCCGTACGTTCCAGTAACTGAGCGTATCCAATAACACCATTTAGAGGTGTCCTAATTTCATGACTCATGTTAACTAGGAACATATCACCTGTATTAGATTCATTGATTAACCCATTTAAAATGTGTACGAACGGAATTAACGTATGAACAATTTCAATCGAATACTCTTTTTTTCTACCAAAAAGACATAATTTAAACTTACTATATGGTATGACAATTAAATTGCCAGAATTTTCACTTACTATCACTGGACTTTTGATGTTTTGGAATTTAGTATCCTCGAAACACGACGTCTTTTTATTACTGAATATACTCCCATCGTTTGTGTATATAGCCACACCATCTGATTTAGAAAATCTTGATATAATATTCATCAAAATCTTAATGTCGTAAGTGTTCATTGTAATATATTCTAATAATTCATTATATAACACCATTTATTTATAGTAATTTTATTATAAATAAATCTTTCTATTCTTCATCCTGAATCTCTGTAGATTCCAATATTTCGTGCAAATCAGATTGTGTATTATCAAACCCAAATCCATTCATCATATTCTCGATATCAGGAGATGGTTGCTCTTCTTGTCCACCCATCATCTTTCCAAAATCTGGCGGTACGCCTTCACCTTGCCCACCCATCATTGCACTCATCATCTTTCCAAAATCTGGCGGTACGCCTTCACCTTGCCCACCCATCATCTTATCAAAATCTGGTTGCGAACCGTCACCTTGCCCACCCATCATCGCACCCATCATCTTTCCAAAATCTGGTGGTGCACCTTCACCCTCTCCACCTCCAAGTCCCTTCATCATACCACTCATTAACTTTCCAATATCTGGTGTTGCACCGTCACCTTTCCCACCCATCATCTTTCCAAAATCTGGCGGTACACCTTCACCTTGTCCACCCATAATTGCACCCATCATCTTTCCAAAATCTGGCGGTGTATCTTCACCCTCCCCACCTCCAAGTCCCTTCATCATACCACTCATTAACTTTCCAATATCTGGAGATGTACTATCGTTATCGGAATCTTTCATACCTGTTACAAGACCTTGTACACTGTTTATAAGTTTTCCAATATCTAAGGTACCGTCTTTTAAACCAGAACCCATTCCGTTCACAAGGTCACTCAACACACCAGAAGACATAATACCCTGTATGGCATCCAATGGATTGCCTTTTGGATCAACACTACTTTCTATTTTATCGAGAATACCAGATATAAATTCTCCTTCTTTACTTAAACTCTTTTTACTGAGTAGAATCTGTTTGGCTTTTCCATTCGGGTCAACTATAGCAGAGATTGTGAGTATATGTTTCCATAAAACTTTTTTGACATCGTTATCAGCGATTAAGAAAATAGACTTCAGGTCGACACTTACCTTTTCTGAGTACGTGATTTTATATGATTCTTGATTAATAAGTTTATCATCCATCGCGGTTATAGCATCCCTATTCAAAACACAGAAATCTCGAAAAATGCTGATATGGTATGCTATCGCAACCGTATGACTGAATGTAGTTTTTGAAATTAAATGTTGGTACAACTTTAGAGAATGTTGATCGTTTCCGAATGTACTGTCTAACTCTTTAATAAAACTTGATATAGCCTTGAATGCAATAAAACTTATATCTGTTGAAGTCATGTTTTTATTCTATATATTTCTATTTTAAATAGGGAAATTGAATAAATAGAAACTTGTATAAAGGATAATTATACATATTAATAAATGAGTGACGATAAAACAAGTATAGAACATAGAATCAACCAATTAGAGTTGAAAGTAGAAGAATTAACATCTATTCTAAATATTGAGAGAGCCAAAGCAGATATATATCGAGAACTTCTAATATATAATACTGATATAAAATTCAAACCGGAACAACCCAAACCACATAAGAAAGCAGTCGTAAATTTGGATATAGAACTAAAAACAAATAATAAAGTAGTTGTCGAAGTAATAGATACGGTTCTACCAATCATATCATACGACAAATTAATCACTGAAACTTATAACACCATGAACGATTCACTGGTAAAAATACGCTCTTTAAAAACATTCAGTAAGTCGATGAACGACCTTCAAAAAACAAGGGATACATTACTAGTTGTAATCGGTCTTGAAGAATACAAAAAACTATGCAATTCACATGTTACGGCTCTAACTGAAATTTTCACAGAAAAAGGTTTTTCCGATAAGAAAACAGAAACACAAATATCAAAAGGGTTCTCATCACTAGAAATGAGACTTATAAAATATACAAACTATTTTAACTCTCATCTTGCGGTAGACGATGTCAGGAAAATAACAGAAGCATTGGAACGCAGTCAAACGAAAACAATTGGATATACCGTTTTTTCAAGTACAGAAGTAACAACTGGACTTATTAATTATGGTTCTGTCCTTGTTAACATGAAGTTAAATCTACAACGAGTTTTATTCAACCAAGGTGGTATGAAGAATATAATATACATTGCTAACCCGAAATCAACAAAATGTGACCCGTTTAGTTTTTATACTCTAGATTCTATAACCGACAAAAAACGTAGTTGGAACATGGATTGTCGTCTCGAGGAATTGACGACATCTATTCGCAACGATCTTTTACCTTATATGATAAATACTTTCAGAGAATTATACAAGGATGTTTTCGGCGACAACGACTACCGAGTCGATTACAAGATGAAGTGTCAATTGACAGAATGCGACTGTCAACAACTGCTTACTAATATTTTCTTGGTCGTTAGCAACAATCAACTTAATTCCTTGTTGAAAACATTAGTGAGAGACAATTCAACTCATATTAAGACTGATGACGACAAGTTTAATATACAATCAGATGACGCTATGCAAAAAAGAAGATGGAGTTCATTTTGCGATTCAGAAGATTCTGTAACTAATCAGTTATTCGACACAATTAAACTCGATGAAATTAAACAATTTGACATGCTATACAAAGCTAAATAAATTAAATTTGATTTTTCTAATTAAATAAAAAATCAAATTAATAAGAACCAAGATGGAAAATGCATCGTTTTTCATAGAAGATAAGGCTTTGTTTGGTAGTTTCCCAACACAGACACAGGTTAATAAATTAGAGGCGATTGGTGTTAGACATTTCGTAAATCTGACACACCCAGATGAGAGTAAGATAAATCCTTATACTACTAATCACAATTATATATCATACCCAATTATAGACAGATTCATACCTGAAGATAACTTAATTTTTTCCAGATTTATATATACTTTATGTAATCTGATATCCTTGTTACAAGAAGGGGAAAAAATTTACATTCACTGTAAAGGAGGACACGGAAGATCGGGATTGGTTGTTGCATGTGTAACTACCAAATTTTTCGATATCTCACCTAATACTGCACTTAAACACACGACCAAATGTCATTCAAATAGAACGATAATGAGAGATTCGTGGAGACGGATTGGATCACCGCAAACATCACATCAAAAAGACTTCGTTAGAAGTGTATGTGGTATTATAAAAATCGAGATAGGTCATATTCTACATCCGTCATCGGATAGCGACACGATCGAATTAAACAGTGAATTGATGAATACAGGGTTGAAATACATAAAAATAGACGGAGAAAGTAACGATGATTTGGCAAAATCTATGATGCTCTCTAGATACAATAATTTTATATTATGAGTTTTGTTTTAAAAGATTTCTTGTAATAATATAAAATGACAACTAGGTATATAGAAATTGATAGTACTTATAGAAATCGTCGAGACATTAATAGCGGATTTCCAGGAGAATTCAGAATTCTTTCACAAGACACAGAACAAAGAAATGAAATATTAGTCGACGTAGTTTCTGATCACGTACAGATGGTTCAATGGCGAAAGGGTAATTTCTCATTAACCCCAACAGACACACCTACAACTTTTGCAACCAGACAAGGAACTCATGGAGTGCAATTAAAACCATCTACTAACCAGTTACCAGACGGTTCAAATGTATATATTGGACATGTAGACGAATTACATTTAACAAGTATGTTAGGTAATAGTCCAACTTATAATGGTATATTACAGATACATGATGACTATTATTGGGGTTGTAATACTTCAGTTATTACAGATGGAATCTCTAGTTCCGCTAGGATCATCTCATATAAATACATTGGTAACAACGAGTGTATAGTTGGGCTATCAAGCCCGGTTGTTATCGACGATACGTCATTGGTTGAGATATCAGATCCATCTAATAACTATGATAATGAACAGGAGTCTGGTAAATCTAATGCATGGGAATTCGTACCAGGTGGTCCCCAAAATATTTCATATCTTGGTGCCATCGTTTACGTAAACAGTCAAGGTATCTCACCGTCTGAGTCGAATCCACTAACATATACAATAACAAGGCATGATAAAGATCGTAACATGATTGAGTTAAACAACGGTCTAAATCTAGGGTTGATTGGACCCACTGACGAGTTTATGATTAGACGTCTTCCAATTAGAAATACAGCACTCCGTAATATAAGTTTACATAACTTCTTTGGTAACGCATCATTTCCAAATTCAAATACTGACTTTCTAAATTCTTTCTCGTTTAAAGGTGGTACAGACATGAATAATATACGAGTTCATGATTTTATAGAAATCGAAAAACCAGTTGAATACGGACATATATTATTGACGAGAATATCAGAAACACAATTCACAATGAGTGCGGCCGGAGACCCAACACCATCCACAACAAACGACGCTTATATCGGGTGCACTATTCGGTTCATTATGGACAAAGGGTTTGGAGATTCTGACTTCGTAAGTGAAGACAGGAAAATAACCGCTTATGTCGGGGCTACTCGTACAGTAACTATCAACAAGGCTCTCAATAACCCTTTGTCAGATTACTCTGGAAATGGTGCTACCGTAAGTATAATGATTATAAGTGATGTAGAAATAAAGGAGATTTCAGGTAAAAAAGATTATAACTTCAGCGTTTATTCACAGACTCTGAATGGTTCGTCTATAGGCGGTGTAACAGGTACTAACATCCTTAATCTATTAAATTATTCTGCTAATCCATCTGACCCCTTGTATTTTAATGCTTCTAATTGGATAGATGATGGAAACCCTATTAAACCTTTCACATCATCAGTTGATGACAAAATCATATCCGAAAACATATTATTTGGAGCAGTTAATTTGTTAAGTGGTTCAAGTGGACCTCTGAAAGGTTGTGTTATTATTTGGGATGATGCAAATGGTGGATATAAGTATGGTTGGGTTCAGGAACATGTAATTCAATTCGAAAGCGGATTTGGTGGAAGGAGATTACATAAATATAATTACCTAGTAATTGATACTGATTTAGCAACTGAGGTAGGATTTATACAGCAAGGAAACGCTTTCAACTTTCAAATTAGAACAGCAACTATGAAATTTCCTTTCATTCGTAATCCGTATGCAAATTACACAATAGACACTAAGATAAATTTAGCAAATGTGATTCCCTTTACTGAAGAAAACTCTCGTAGATTAATTATTCCCCAGAATTTCACAGATGTTAAAGAATATAAAGTTACACTTGTTAATATATCTTTACCAAACAAGGAGTTGCTATGTTCAAAGGGTGGGTATATAACGGAATATCCTTTCGTCTATGTGAAACTCAGGACGAAAGAAAACTCGAATAAAACAAATAATGGTTTTTTTTACTCTAATAATCCTAACAACAACAAGATGGATTTTCGAGTTATCATTGATAATTTTGTAGACGATATCACAACGAGTCATGTTGCACTTCGAACTAGTGATATGTCAGTAGAAAATTTTAAACTTGACAAAAACGATCAAATTGAATTTGCTGTTTTCATGCCAGACGGCTCCAGATTCCAGACAGTAGATGATGATCAGGTTTCTCCCTTCAGACCAAATCCAACATTACAGATTTCTGCTCTATTTGCATTTAATGAAATAATCAAATAATATTTCTTATAAAAGTGAAAAACTTAATTTTTATTTATAACAAAAATAAAAATATGTCCATAGAAATCAATATAAATGAATTATCTGATTCACACTTAGCAAAAGTAAACGAAGAACTTAAGATTGAACTAAATGACAAATACAGTTTCGGACCTACTAAATACATGATTCCGTACGAAATTACTGATTACGATTCCGTATTATTACCTTTCGCATACTCAGTCCAAAAACTGAACTTAAAACGAAGAAGTCGTGATTTGTTTACTCCTATGACTTCTCCATTCGAAGGGGAGTTAAGGGACGAACAGAATGTAGTTAAAACAGAGGCTATATCAATATTGAATAAGAAAGGTTCTGTGATATTGTCAATGTATTGTGGATTCGGTAAAACGATCACAAGTATAAATCTAGCATGTGCTATCGGTATGAAAACATTGGTAATAGTAAACAAACTGGTCTTGATAAAACAATGGGAAGAAAGCATTAACCGTTTCTGCCCATCTGCTGTAGTTCAAAAAGTTACACCGAAATCTCAACCGGAACCATCCGCGAATTTTTTAATTATCAACGCTATCAATACACCCAAACTAAGCAAAGAATTCTTTTCAACTATAGGTGTTGTAATCGTCGACGAGGCTCATTTAATAATGGCAGAAACTGTAAGTAAGTGTATGCAATCTATTTCACCTAGATATCTGATTGGGTTAACAGCGACTCCGTATAGACCAGATGGTCTTGATGCTCTTTTAGAGTTCTATTTTGGCGTAGACAAGATCATTAGGGAATTATGGAGGGAGCATCTGGTATACAAAGTTGAAACGGGGTTTGAACCGATAGTTGAATTGACAGCGCAAGGAAGAATGAACTGGGGATCTGTTTTAGACTCACAATCCAAGGATAAAACTAGGAACGAGTTGATAGTTGATATTATCTCTCATTTCAAAGAACGCAACTTTCTAGTAATGGTTAAACGAGTAGAACAAGGGGAATTACTTGAAAAAATGCTATTAGAACGAGGTGAGGATGTTACATCTTTGGTCGGTGCTAGGCAAACTTTCGAAGTGTCTTCACGAATACTGATTGGAACATGTAGTAAGGTTGGAACTGGATTCGATCATCCGCGGTTGGACACACTTTTACTTGCCGCTGATGTAGAAGAGTATTTCATTCAATATTTAGGGAGGTGTATGAGAACTAGAGACGGAACTCCTATCGTGTTTGATATTGTAGATGATAATGGTGTTCTGAAAAAGCATTACAATACAAGGAAAAAAATATATTTAAAACATGGTGGTAAAATTCAGATTTTTGATAAAGGGATATTATAAAAATGAAATAATTAATTGTTTCTAGAATAAGATTTAAAAATGAAGATTCTAAATCTCCCAAAATTTGATGATATTAGAGTATCTACTAAGACATTCACAGCAAATTCAAATATAACGATTGACATCCATCAGTTGTTCGATATTATATCAGTTGTTCCGTATGAAGTACAACCAAAGAAAAGAGGTCGTAAAAAGAAAGGCGATGTTAAAATTGAGCAGTCAACTGTTCCGTATGGCTCCATAGTCACGGTAAAATGTGAGGGGAAGATGAAAGGAGTGGAACTTAAACCTAAAAGTAAGAAGAACGAAAATAAAACAAGTTGGTTTAGGAATGCGGTAACAGTAGTTATTATACTTGACAAACCTATTAATTTTAAGGTATGTAAAAATGGAACATTTCAAATGACTGGTTGTACGAATGATGTACACCCTGAAATGTGTATCAAAACAATATGGAATCTTATAAAAGAACACACATCAGCCTATTCTTTTACTAGGTCACCAGGTTCTTTTGATGTTTTAGTTGTTCCGTCAATGAGAAATATAGATTTTGATTTAGGTTTTAACGTAGATCGGGATAAACTAAGTAGATATCTAAATAATGAAGACACTAATTTACATTGTCTATTAGAAACGTCTTTTGGATACACTGGTGTAAATATCAAGATACCTCTTCAGAATACACGTGACAATATGGAAGTTCAGAAGATTAAATGTATTGACGGTGTATGGAATATGTCGATTACTAATTATTTGGAATATCTAAGTATATTAGATGAAAAGAATCGTATAAAAAAAATCAACGAAACACGTTACAATACGTTTCTTGTATTTCATAGTGGAAAAGTTATATTCTCAGGGTTGACGGCTGATTTCATGAGAGATACATATTACTCTTTCACATCAATTATACAAGAAGCGATTGATATAATTGAAGAAAAATTAGAAAAAAAATAAAATAAAATAAAATAAAAAGTTTACAATAAATAAAATATGTTTAATGATCCTGCTATGCTCGCTAAACTTTTGGTAGTTGTTATGGGAGTTGTCGGTGTTTTGATTATACTTCTTACTTGGTTCGCTTCCAGTGCTTCAACCGGTTTTATTAAACCATCAGACGATGTTGATGACCCAGAAAAGAAAGAGAAATCATTCACTCAAAGTATGATTCTTCTCATCATTGTCGGAACAGCATTATTTGTTGCTTCCCTTGTAATTTTTGGCGTAGGAAGTAAATTACCAAATGGATTCCAGACGATAGGAGAAGCCGGTGGAGTCAAATTGTACATGGGTTTCGCTGCTTTATTAGCCATCACAGTTCTCATCCTCGCTTCGATTTCATTGTCTCTTCTCAAACCATCAGATAACACTAAGGAGGATGGTAGCGAAGGTACCGCTGAGAATCCAAACAATGCAGCTGGATTCCTTGTCACGATGATTGTTCTAAGTTCTGTCGCACTTGTTGTTGGTGGAGGATGGGTTGCGAAAGGACCTCTTACCAAAAAATATGGCGAATTTCAATCCAGAAGAATGACTGGTGGTAATAGCCCAGACATGAGAAGTGAATTTGGTTTCGACTTTGAGTTCTAAAAAAAATAAAAATTATTAACGTTACATAACATTAATAATATAAAAATGATTTTTTCAATAATTTTTGTGAATAAAATTACCGCAATCTACCATGAACACTACAAAAGAAATATATTCGATTACCTTTGGTATCAACTCTCCTGAAGAAATAATCAAAAATTCAGTATGTTGTATTAACAACACAAAAAAAACAGGACCCGGGAGTATTTACGATTCTCGTATGGGTGCTAGTCTCACGTCTAGTCTTTGCGAAACATGTAATGAAACCCCAAACGTATGTCCAGGACATACCGGGCATATAAAACTCGCTATGCCAATAATCCACCCCCTATACTACCGAGTTGTAGAAAAGATACTTAACTGTATCTGTTTTAAATGCTACAAACTAATGGTGACTAAAGATCAGTTAGACTTAGATAACATTCTGTGTTTACAGGGTCTCAAAAGATTTGACGCGATATTTGAGAAGATCAAAAAGGTTAGTATATGTTGTAATAATGGGTGTGGTTGTGAAAAACCAAAACTAAAGTTTTCACCTATTAACAACACAATCAGCATGTATCACGATGTTAAGAAAAAGGTCAAAGACGTGTCAATTGTACTCAAGACCAAAGAGATCGACACCATTTTATCTAATATAAGCAATGAAGATGTAAGGTTGATGGGTTTTAAGCCTGAACTATGTCATCCTAAAAACTACATATTATCTGTTCTACCGGTGATGCCACCAGTTGACCGACCTTTCGTTCAAGTGAACGGTAATGTATGGGACGATGATATTACGATACAATACATAGAAATTATAAAAACTAACGAACAATTGATTCAACTCAATGAACAGGACGCCCCAGATACCGACCCACGTCGTTTAAAGTCAATCACTAACCTGATATTTAGGGTAAGCACCATGTTCAATAACAGTCAGAACAAGGCACGACATACTACTAACGGTAGACCTATCAAAGGAATCAAGGAACGTCTCGCAGGTAAAGATGGACAAATTAGAAACAATATGATGGGAAAACGAGTAAACCAGACTGCTCGAACAGTAATTGGGCCTGATCCAACTCTAAAATCAGGACAGATAGCAGTACCCGTATTTATAGCAGCAACATTAACGGTTCCAGTTAGAGTCACTCCTTATAATATTGACGAAGTACAAACACTAGTTGATAGTGGTCTTATAGAGACTTTACATAAGGATGACGATAAGGACACATGTATAAATATTAAGAGATATCGACTTGGGACAAGAATACTAATTGGAGACATTATACATAGGGATAACGAAAAGATAAAGGTGATTGACAATAAACAGATATGTCTAATAGGTGACAGATTAGAAAGATCCGGTAAGTTTATAGATGATATAAAACCAATCGATCGGGAATATAAATTGTCTTTTGGTATGGTTGTAAACCGTCCTTTGAAGAACGGGGATATCGTTCTCTTAAATCGTCAACCCACATTACACAAAGGTTCCATGATGGCTATGGAAGTGGTTATCCGGGACTTCAAGACTATCCGCATGAATCTGGCAGTATGTAAGTCTTTCAACGCCGATTTTGATGGAGATGAAATGAACCTTCATGCACCTCAAGGTATTGAGTCACAAACTGAGTTGAAATATTTATCTGTTGCGAAACACAATATTATATCTGCTCAGAGCAGTAAACCGAACATGGCAATTGTACAAGATTCTTTACTTGGTGCGTTTAGAATGACTAAGGGGGTGATACCGATAAACAAAGGACGTTTCTTCGATATTTCCATGCATCTTGATCTTAAATCACCAATTATGGATAGGATTCAGCACATACGTCATGTTTTGAAAGATAAAGGTAAAAAGGTTCAGTGTTTCAATGGTCGTGGTATTATATCTTTGTTTCTACCTATTGATTTTGAATATGAATATAAAAATGATGCAGACCCAAATGAACCGGTAGTTCGGATTCACAAAGGTGTTTTATATGAAGGAGCGTTAGATAAGTCTACTCTTGGTTCATCACATATATCATTGATCACGCTTATCAATAAAGAGTATGGTCCTGATGAGTCGATGTATTTTATAGACTGTATCCAATTCTGTACAACTCAATGGTTATTAACTCATGGATTTACTGTAGGTCTTGGTGATTGTCTAATCGTAGATAAGAATAAAGAGATAGAGATACAAGATACAATAAAAAAATGTTACATAGAAGCAGACGGTATTAAGACAACTACGACACATAATGGTGTAAGGGAGATGAGAGTAAATGGAGCATTGAACAAAGCAAAAGATATCGGACTTAAAATTGCTAAGGATTCACTTGACGTCAATAACAATTTCATGTCTACCGTCACTTCAGGTAGTAAGGGAGATTTCTTCAACATCGCACAGATTACAGGATTGCTTGGTCAGCAAAATTTAAGAGGTAATCGAGTACCATTGACTATGAATCATGGTAGGAGGTCTCTTCCACATTACCCTTTTGAAAAAATGACACCAGAAATGGAATACGAATCTCGTGGTTTTATTGCATCTAGTTTTATTCGCGGACTTAATCCAAGACAGTTTTATTTCCATGCGATGTCTGGACGTGAGGGTATCACAGATACTGCAATGGGAACCGCTACATCTGGGTATATGCAACGAAGGATTGTTAAATTGACAGAAGATATTATCGCTCAATATGACGGAACAGTTCGAGACGCATCCGGGAAGATTTACCAGATGTCTTACGGCGATGATGGTTTAGATCCAACTAAAACAACCAAGGTCGGTGGGGGGCAGGAAGTGTGTAATATTGATCGTCTCGTTAATAGACTGAATCAAAAACATTGTAAGGTTACTTGAATAAATAAATAAATAAAAAAGTTTTATTTTCAATATATAAAATGTCTATGCCAGAAAAAAAAGTTATGTTTGGTGGTGGTACCCTTCGCTCACGCGGAAGTTATGAAAATCGTGAACAATTTAAAGGTGGTATTAGAACCAGTGGTTTCTCTTGTGGTTTAGGTAACCAAAATTGTGATATGTTCAGGGCCCGAGAAGGTTTTCAAGTCAGTACCGAAGAACCATTAACTGGGAGTTTATTTAATTCACAACAACGTAACAGTGGAACCTTCTTTGGAAATTTGGGACCTAAGAATGTTTCAGGAAGTCCAGTATTAACAGTACTATCAGAATCTGAAAAACAAAAAATTGCCCAGTTAAACCAATTGAGTAACCTCACCAAAAACAGCGACCTAACTAATTTTACAAACAATAGAATAGTCGGTGGTCAAATGATTTCCGACATGAGGGATTCCAATAGTGAGAATTTCAGAGGTAGGACATTCTTTCCGCGAGATGAAATGGAACCTTTCGTTCGTACTGGTAATATTATGGATTACTCAAAAGAAAATTTCAATAACAGATGTAGTCGTGAAAACATGGCCAGAAGGACTGTTTATCAGCCTCAAATCCGTAATAAGATGATCGAGCAGTACATGACAAAGATCCCAGCCACAAAGGGAGGAGGACTTCGTGCTCAGTACGGACTCTAAATAAATTACAATTATTTTAATTTTCATTACGAATATTAAAATGAAGTCTGTCTTAATAGATATCACATACCTTCGTAATAAATATAACCCTAGTGTTTTTTTCCAACATATATATCCTATTCCTACAACAACTGGACGGATTGGCGTAGTATTAGTTCTTACAGATAAAAATATGGAAATTTTGAAACATCATCGTATAAAATGTTTAAATTCGGCAGAATTCATGTCAAAAGTTATAAGTTTTGGTTTTTTATCTTATGACCAAAATTCAGGTAGATGTGTTCTGGAAAAATCATGTAAAGGTATGGTAAAGCAAGTAGTAGATTGTACCATGAGGTACGTACCTAACAACACGATTTTGGTTGCGAATACGACGGATGATGCTTTCCGTGAAGAGTTGATTAGTCTCTTTTTTACAGACGATAATGTTAATCCACTAACTCGCTTAAACGATGTATTCTTTTATGATTATAATAATTTAACAAATAGAAATAAATATATTTACAATTCTTCTAATATTTCTAATATTGTTTGTTCATATTCTTACAAATTAACTCCTAAAACGGTTGATTACCTGAAGACTTTGCCTTTCAGTGGTACTACTAGAAACAACGACGGAACACTTAGTCAGAAAGAATTCGCCGGTAGTATGGTTACGAAATTTATAGACGATAACTTGGTTCATCATTTATCAATCGAGAATAGACCACATAACGGTGGTGAAAAGAACGTTAGTAATAATGTTGAGTTGGTAACATTCCATTCTCATCCCGAATCAGCGTATGACGATGCTTCTGTAAAATATGGATTTCCGTCGATCGCAGACTACACGAGTTTTCTGACAGTTGAGAGTCTAACAAATGTAATAACACATATGGTGTCTTGTATAGAGGGTATTTATTTTATTTCAGTACCAAGTGAATTTATCGAGTCAGGTTATGAAATAGATAGTAGCATAAGGGATTTAATATCAGATAGTGGTGTGACTGATAAGAATAACGGGATGTCACCTACAGAACATGCAATCGAGATGTCGAAACTGACAATCAACGGAAAACGTTTCGTGACGGTAACATTTCTAAACTGGGAAAATTCTAATTCTATAATAAAAATAAATTATAGGAAAGAAAATGGAATATGTAAAATTCCTAAAACTTAATAATAATGTATAATAAATGCCTCGAACGGAAACCCATAGAGATTCAATTACAAATACTTTCGACCCATATAACGGGTGGAGTGAAGATATAGAAAATGTATGTGAGGCTATCAGGGGTAACTCATATGCTATGAGTGACAAACATAAAAAATTATACATATATTACAAGGGACAATTAAAATATTACAAAATACCTGTTATAATTATATCAGGCCTTAACAGTGTTATCGCCGTAGGTCTTCAACCATACTTGGAACAAGGTATAATTTCAGGTTCTAATTGTCTCCTAGCCTTACTTTGCGGAATAATAGGTAGTATAGAACTATTCCTCGGAATACAGACTAGTATGGAGACCGAGATGGCTGCATCTAAAAATTTCTACCTTCTTTCCGTGAATATTTTCAAAGTACTTTCACTTGAGAGACATCGTCGCCCTCACACAGGTAAGGAATATCTAGAGGAAGTTTATAGCGAATACAGCAAGTTATTTGAAAGTTCTGCATTATTAAACACAAAGGTAGTTGATAAACTATCTAATATACCTATGCAATATGTTACAAACACTCCAGTTTCTTCTATTTCCGGATCACCTCGTCAATTTATTAATGGGTCATTATTCAACACAAAACCAAATACACGTATGGATGTTAAAATACCAGATTATGATTCATCCGAAGGAAGTGATTTAGAAATAGGTAAAATGATTGATCCAAAGACATTCACATCGATTGGTTTGAAAAATATGTTACCAGCAGATAAGATAATGAAAGAGGGTGTCAAAATAATTAACGGAGGTGGTATATTGTCTGACATGGTAGATGTACATACCAATATGAAAATTACTTCTAACGCATTGCAAAAAGGAGCTAATATGAAAATATCAAATACTATTAACAAAACAGAAAATACATTATCCAACACTCTAACCGCGATTGAGATCGAGAATAATAAAATTGTTAATTCGCTTATTCAGGAATTAGAAGAATAGCACATTGTTATTTTATTTTAAAAATAACAATCTATGTATATTAACATAAATTTACAAAGAAACTTCATATCCACATAAGTTACACTTTTTACATCTATCATCGTAACCTACTGTATATCTTACCATTTGATGTTTACATAATTCTCTGCTTCGAGACCGAGACATACACTCACGCCTATTTACTTCTAAACTACCGTGATCGAACGAATAAGTACGTGATCTACCCCTTTCAACAACAAATGGTTGATCTTCTAAAGTGGAACCAATCATACCCCCTTCAACAAGTGGTTGAATCAAAGTATCATTATCTTCTAAACTGGAACCAATCATACCCCCTTCAACAAGTGGTTGAATCAAAGTATCATTCTCTACCAAACTGGAACCAGAAATATTATTCTCAATAGACTCGTAATCGACACATACATTATTCATAGAACGAAGATTATTCTCGATAGCGTCAGTTTCTTTCGTAATCCTGGTTAGAAACTCAACTTGGTTTTTTATATACTCGTCAGTGTATGGTTGTATCGAAACTGTTGGAGAATTAGGAGGGTTTGGAGGAATGTCGAGTTTAAACTCGTCAACAACCTTCTTCATCTCATTCGAAAAAGCATGGAGCATGTTATCAAACATCACAGCCTTGTTATTCAACATTATCTTATCGTTTGGTGAACATTGTCGGTAACAGATATACAAACCACCGCCAAACATCATGCAATTAGACAAAGGTTCACGAATATTGGAATCAAGCAATCCAAGTGTTTCCATAATACTCATCACCCATAACGTTACAAACCCAGAGAAAACCCAATCACTTATATATATATTCTTATTTAAAATCTTAATCATATTAATTTGTTTTATTAATATTATTATATATAGAATTCAATTTTAATGATTGTCTAAATCAAGCAATATAACATTTAACGGAACTCTTACCATACCAACTATGTCGCTCTCACAATCCTTATTATTGTTAACATGGAGCATATTTTTTTGATCTATTCTTTCTAATACAACAACCATAACCTTTTTACTGTAGTCGTCTAATATTATTTCTCTTTCACTAGACCATATTGGGTTTAGGTTCTTAAGTTCACCTAAGATACAAACACCAAACTTAAATTTTAAGTATTTCGAATTAGATTCTACCCAATTAGGAGACAAATCAACATTCAACTCTTCGATTATTTCCCGCCTCATCGTCACCAATCTATGCTCGTCGTTTTCAAGATTACTGTTACGTTTAGATTTACCAGTTACTGCTGGTTGATAATCAAATGCACGAGGAAACAACCAATCATCGGCAGTAGGACTTGTACCTTTACGCGCTTTATGATGTTGATAGAACGGACACACAACTACGAATTCATTCACCCGTTCACCCAGACTTTCCTTTATTTCATTAAATATATATTTATATTGACCCAATATTCTAGTTTTCAGATACAAAGGTTTGATATCAGGTATAGTATCACTGATATCATTTGACCCATTTCCATTAAAAGTAACTCTATTCATTTTATTTTGTAACTTACAAATTAAAATAATAATTCAATATTATTACATTACAATCTCATAGAAATCAATACATTTCTGGTTAGCATTTATACTTTCCGGAATGAACTCACCTACAATAGATAGACCGTCCAATCTTTTAACTCTACTCATAGCAACATACGCCTGACCCTCACAAAAACAATTTCTAATATCAACTTCTGCATAATCAAGAGTTATACCTTGCGACTTATGGATTGATATCGCATACGCAATTTTAAGAGGTAATTGATTCAAAAGGAATTCAACTGTACCATCTCCGTCATTCACCTGAAAATCATGTTTCCCAATCTCAATAATTACCCCGTTCGAAAAACGAACCACTGGTAGATCCAGTAACGAGAATTCTTGAACAACACCACGACTACCATTAGATAACCCAATATCGATCTTGTTTATGAGAAGCATTACTTGAGCACCTACACATAATTGAATGACTTCAGGTGCTATACACTTTTTCTTATACCCATCGATAGTTGTATCGCTTACTTTCTTTTTGACCATCTTGAGAACACTCATTTCATACTCATTAAAAAGTAGGTCTGTATTTTCAATAGCCAGTTTATCTAACTCCTCATCATTAACACGGTCAACTTCTACATTTGTCGAGTACAACTTTGTAGGTATTATGCCATCACGCCCTACCTTAACACCAACACGAGAACTGAGGAGTTCATTTGCTTCAGGCTTCACATTTCCAACTCTAATATCAGACAAAATACTACTCCATATATTATCACTAGATTGTCTTACGTTCTCGGTCAATACTATTACTTCACTTATACTCTCAGCCCAAGACTCTGCTTCGAATGTAAACTTACCAGATCCAACAACCGGGAGTTGTAAAAAATCACCAGATAGTATAAGTTGAATACCACCCCATGGCAACACTCTCTTATGTTCATTAGATTGACCGCGAATAATTCTCCCAATCTTATCCAATTTATCAAATAAGTCAGGGTTCATCATACTCACCTCATCAATCACCAATACATCTAAATCTTTCCAACGTTTCTTAAGATAATCGCGTCCACGTATCATCCCTACAAGATAATCGACAGTACCATTACCGAGACCTATACCCAGATAAGAATGTAATGTAGTCCCTCCCATCAACAAAGCACTGGTGCCTGTTGTAGATGTCAATGCGATTTTCAACTTTTTGGAATAATCTCGGTGAAACTTTTTTATTATCTCAGTTTTACCTGTTCCCGCTTCTCCGGAAAGCAGTATAGACTTACCACCGCAAATAGTCTTGAACGCATAAGCCTGTTGTTCATTCAAGACTATCGTAAAATTTTGATTTGTTTGAATTACACTCTTAATAGGAAGAGTTGTTATACTTGTTTTTATAACATCTATCATTTCCTGAGAAGCCCCAGCAGGAATATTAATTGTTGGGTCTTGTATCATAGCGATAACATCAACTCCATAATTTGCAATTGTCTTAGCCCCCCATCCCTTTATATTTACCAGATCCTCCACAGTTTTAGGTTTCATGGATATCGTATTTTCAATAAGAGAATTATTAAATACACAATACGGCGGTATACCCCTTTTTAAAGCCTCTTGAGTTCGATATTCGAATATTTTAGTTAATGACATGTTAATTGTTATATTTTATTATTGTTACAAGAATAACTTTCGATTTTAATTATAATATTTAAAATTGACATACTTTACAATAAATATAAAATAATAAACAATGAAACGTAACGTCCCTGAATCTATAAAAAAACGAGTCGCGTTTGAACAAGAATATAAATGTCTATCGTGTAACATTCTACTCCCATCTTCTTATCAGATAGATCACATAATACCACATTCTATATCTGGTGACGATACCAGATCAAATTTAGTTGCATTATGTCCAACATGTCATGCCAACAAGACTCAAGACGAATCCACACGTATTATATACTTCAAGCGGATGGTTGCAACTCATGGTTGTCAATTTTGTTATTTTTGCCTTGATATAATTGATAGTTACCATTATTGTGGTCAGATTTTGTTACCAATACCATCACCACCCCTACAACCTGTATCTTCTCTATACAAATTTGCACATATAGACAATGTCATAAACGAAATAACAAACATGAAACTAGACGATCGCCATGTTCTCAAGATATTTATCACAAAGGATCACATCAAAGTAAACAATTATTCAGTCAATATTATAGACGAAATTCTAACGCCTCATGACATAGGAAATGTAGTCCGAAAAGCGACATGTAAAGAAAGGTCTAAGTACACAGAAGTACATGTTGATATCATTGTTAAAAACGAAGGAGGTGACGGAGGGGATGCATGTATTGAATATTTCTCGAAAAATTTACCATCTGAAATTCCAAATGAGATATTCAAAAATAAAAACATATCTTATGTATATTTTTGCGACGATGATTAAAGAATACGGAATATTGTTTTATAAATCAATTTGGAAATATATGATAATATGAAAACCCAATAAAAGTAGACACTAAGAGTACGGAAGCGACACGAAAAAAACAAACACCTACTTCATTGATAAAATCATGACTCGCATTGTTTAATAAATTTAATATCATTTTATAATGAAAGTCATATTTTTATTATAAAAAATCTATATAAATATGACTTCTTACGTACATACCAACCCATCATTACTTAGAACAAAAATGTCTAAAATTAGTTAGCCCGATTAATCCACATATGTTTTCCATATATCCATTTACAAAATCCATTTCATCTCCGTGAGCACCAGACGTACAAATTACAACTCGTTTACCTTTTAATAATCCAACCGGACCGGATGGTGTATTTTTAAAGGTATAACCTTCCCTACATATGAGATCGAAGTAATTCTTCAATGACACAGGTATTGAGCAATTAGATACCGGACATCCAACAACAATTATATCGGCTAATTGTAATTTATTAATCAATGAATTAGACAATTCAAGAATTACTTTCTGTTTATCGGTTCGTTCCGTCTCAGGTGTTTTATTCGCAGTTACCCATTCATCGTTGACATATGGGTATGGTTCCTCTCCTACATTTAAATATAAGCATCGGCTACCTGGTCTATCTTCTATGATATCAAGAACAACCTCTTTAGTTAATGCATTAGACTGATATCCTTGCAACCCAACAGAAGAATTTATTACTAGTATATTTGGTTTGTCAACACTTGTCATTTTTATTTCATAATATATTTAATATATGAAAATCAATTGTATATAATTTTAAGAAAGGTATGAATTCAATCTAGGTTTCATCTAAAATTTCTGGTAATATAGTACGGTCATCTAATTCAACTTCATTTATGGATTTTTCAAAGGAAGTAATAATTTTATCTATATCAATTTCTTCAAACATACCTTCTTCTATATCGAAAGGTTTATATAAAATAACAGGCTCTGATGGTCGCAAATAACGAATGAATTGCCCTAAAATTAGACCAATATTAAACCCAAAACCCCAAGCCACCAATAATTTCCAATTAGGAGTTAATTTATTTTGCAACATTTTATATTTATATTTAATACTTAAGATTTAAATTCTACCTATACTCTCCCACCGTAATCAAAGTATTCTTCCGTATCAAGAAACTCATCATCTCCATCCCATGTAATTACTGTATCATCGTCATGTAGCTCCCTTTCATGATTCGAATAATTGTCATCTGTATCCCATGTCCTCACCGTATCATCGTCTTCATCTTCACTATAATCTATATAATGAATCGGCGGTACCCAAAGTCTTTCAATATAGTTACTTTCATTTATCTCTTGGACCGCTGGTCCCTTAGTAATCGTTGAACATGTTTCGCATAACATGTGCCAATTACAAAACCTAATATTCTTACACCATCGACCACATAACATATTCTGACAATTAGAACCATAACCAGTTTCTTGACCTCTTGGTACAGACGAAAGTGCCTTACAAAACCACAAAAAAACACGAGTATCTGAACGCCAATGACGCATGATAAACGGTGAATATTCTTTACGTCTTATGTGTTCGTTAAGTATTATCTCTGGTATTTCTTCATTAATTTCTAAACCAAATCTCGTATCCGATGTATATGATAACAGATCTTCATATCCATCCATAATAAACCGTCTACCGTAATTAGACATAGGAGACAAATCAGCGCCATAAGCAAGTAATAAACGCAATTTGTCAGGATGATTATATGATACCGCATCCTGTATTGGAAAAAAACGAACACTTCTTATGTTTTTTGGGTCATTTTCATTAGGCACAGTAGAACGAATCGCATTCAAATCAACGCCTAGAGATATAATATGTTTCATGGTGTTGATAGAACCTGTTCGGATTGCCTCACTGAACAACAACTCTTTCTCAATCGTACTTCTAGTGTAACCCCATTCTGTGAAATAGCACGGATTTAGACCTAATATAGTTGATGTAAGATCCGTTGTATCCAACGGTAGGAGGGTGTTTGTGTGATTAAATGACATAAAGTAGTCTGTCATAGTGTTGACACTTTTATTGAGTTCTTTTGATAGGAGTGCAAGTTTGGCGAAAGAAGTCCCGGCGAAAGAGGCGATTATAAGGAGTACGTCATCCGGTAACCGTTTGGTTAAGTAGATAGAGGTAGATATTCTAGTTGTATTAGTAATGTTCATAGTACGCTTTTTTTGTATAGAAAACGTAATTAATAATCAATTTTTTAAATGTATTATATATATATATACCATAATATGGTTCTATCCAAATTTAATAGACGTAGTTAAATTTGTTTAGAGGATGTGATGATAGTGATGCCATACAAGTTGTTGCGGGTGATTCGCGTGATGGCGATAGGCTTCATCCTCATCCTCATCCTCATCCTCATCCTCATCCTCATCCTCATAATCATCATGATCCTCATCCTCATCCTCATCCTCATAATCATCATGATCCTCATGATCCTCATGATCCTCATCCCCACCATAATATTCATAATACATATCAGAATATGGTTCTATCCAAAGTTTATCGATGTAGTTACCTTCGTTTAGAGGTTCTTTTCCAGGCCCTTCACTGGATGTGGTACACTCCCCACATAAAAACAACCCATTACAAATCCTAAGATTATCACGCCATTTACAACATGATACGTTATCACAATAAGAACTAGAACCAGTTTCTAAACCTCTTGGTAAAGAAGACAATGCATCACAAAACCATTTAAAAACACGAATATCTGAGCGCCATTCACGTTTAAAAAATGGACAAAAATCTCTTTGTTTTATGTGTTCATTAATTATAATTCCTGGTATCTTTTTATTAACTTCAGTAGGCTGTAACTTCGTATCAGATGTATATGACAAAAGATCGTTGAAATAATATGTTGCTTTACGTGGTATAGTGGCGCCGTGGTTAAATAACAAGAGTATTTTTTCAGGATCGTTAGAATAGATAGCGCTATGGATTGGGAAAATCCGAGGTTTTCTAACAGTTTGTGTAACTCCCAATTGTACAATCGCACAGTTAATATCAACACCAATAGACATAATTTCTTTAACCGTAGATATAGGTTCGTTTTCGAGTGCCTTAGTAAACATGAATTCTTTGAAGGTTGTAGAACGGGAAGCACCCCAATTTTTATAGTAGGAAGGATTTAGACGTATGATAGCTGATGTAAGATCAGTTGTATTATGAGGTTCAATTATTTTTTTATAATTAGTTGACATTAAGTATTCTGTCATGTATGTGATATTTTTACAGATTGATTTGGATGTACACTTTAGTTTGGTGATAGCAGACCCAGTGAAAGAAGCGATGATAAGAAGTACATCATCTGGTAAAAGTATGCTTAGGTAGGTAGAGGAGATAGAGGAAACAGGAGATGGTAACAGTTTGATAGAGGAAAAGGGAAATGACAACAATTTGGTTAGGTAGGAGGAAACAGGAGGAGAGGAGGGAATAGAAGAGGGAGAGAAGGGAATAGGAGATGAGGGAATGGGAGAGGAGGAAGCGGTAGA
>Ga0075108_10000443_pt1 | contig 25232 bp, 20 predicted proteins | sample AntAceMetag02UK1_FD_69797 | JGI IMG/M metagenome (GOLD analysis project Ga0075108, IMG submission 69797) | Saline lake microbial communities from Ace Lake, Antarctica - Antarctic Ace Lake Metagenome 02UK1 | ecosystem: Environmental > Aquatic > Non-marine Saline and Alkaline > Saline | place...
AGTAAAGTAGAAAACGAGGCAGAGGTATTCGCCACAAGCCGTATTACAGCCTCGGAAGAGGACTATGTCTCTAAGCGGGAAGCCTTACAGGCCGGCTATTTGGATTCTATTGGCGACAATACCATTCTAGGCTACACCAACTATTCAGAAGCCAAGAAAAAAGAGCTGAACAAAGGTTTGGACCTTAAAGGAGGAATCAACGTAACCTTGCAGATTTCTGTAAAGGATATCCTTAAGGGCTTGGCCAACAACACTAAAAATCCTGTTTTCAATAAGGCTTTGGCAGATGCGGACGTAGCTTCCAAAAATAGTGACGACACCTATCTAGAGCTGTTTTTTGATGCTTTTGATAAGATAAAAGGGGATACAAAACTGGCTTCTCCAGAGATTTTCTCCAACAAAGGCCTTAGCGATCAGGTCAACTTTCAGATGACGGACGATCAGGTAAAACCCATTATCCGAACTAAAATCGATGAGGCCATTATTTCCGCTTTTGAAGTATTGCGCGAACGTATCGATGGATTTGGGGTAACACAGCCAAATATTCAGCGCGAGGGAAGTTCTGGACGTATTTTGGTGGAATTGCCAGGTGCCAGGGATATCGCCCGTGCCCAGGACTTACTTTCCAGTACGGCTCAATTGGAGTTTTGGGAAACCTATCCACAGAGCAATACGAGCTTTAGTACCTTTATTATTCAAGCGAACGAAAAACTAAAGGATATTGTTAAGGTTGATCGGCCTAAACAGGTAAAGCAGGAAACAGAATTGGATTCCTTATTATCGGATGTGGCGGCAGATTCTTTGGATTTGGCTTCTCAGGTAAATCCGCTTTATGAGTTACTGATTCCAGCAAACCCGGGAAGTAACGCCATGTTTCAGGCGGCAATAAAGGATACGGCTACCATTGGTGCCTATTTAGGGATGCCGGAAATAAGACGATTGTTGCCGGCGGATATTCAGTTCGTGAAGTTTGTATGGGAGCGTCCGTCCACGGCCGATACTGAGGTTATAAACCTATATGCCTTAAAATCCAACCGTGAAGGTGCGCCAAGAATTAGTGGCGATGTAGTGAGCGATGCCAAGGGCGAGTTTGATCAGTTCAGTAAGCCCGTTGTAACCATGAGTATGAATTCCCAAGGCTCGAAACTTTGGCAAAAGCTTACAAGTGATGCCAACGTAAACCAAACAGGTATTGCCGTTGTTTTGGACAATAAAGTATATACGGCGCCAGGGTGCTCAGTAGTAGGGGGTATATCTGGAGGTAGAACAGAGATTTCAGGAGATTTTTCTGTAAACGAAACCAAGGATATCGCTAACGTTTTAAGAGCTGGTAAATTACCGGCTAGGGCAGAAATTATTCAGTCGGAAATTGTAGGGCCATCTTTAGGACAGGAAGCCATTGATAGCGGTTTTATGTCGTTCTTGATCGCTATGTTAATGGTGCTCTTATGGATGATTTTTTATTATGGTAAAGCAGGTGTTTTCGCTGATATCGCCTTATTGTTAAACATCCTTTTGATATTCGGGGTGCTAACGAGTTTAAATGCGGTATTGACATTGCCCGGTATTGCCGGTATCGTTTTAACCATTGGTATTTCCGTGGATGCGAACGTGCTCATATTTGAACGTATAAAGGAGGAATTGGCCAAAGGTAAAGGAAAGAGTCAGGCCGTTTCCGATGGTTTCAGTAATGCACTATCCTCTATTTTAGATGCCAACATTACTACGGGACTTACCGCGATTATCCTCTTTGTTTTCGGTTCTGGCCCTATAAAAGGATTTGCGACTACCTTATTAATAGGTATCTTAACATCCCTGTTCACGGCCATTTTCATTACAAGACTATTGGTAGACTGGTACATTGGGGGCAAGGGAAGATCATTGGATTTCTCTACCGCTATCACAAAAGGACTCTTTAAGAATATGAGCATAGATTTCTTGGTAAAAAGAAAGATTGCCTATATTATTTCTACCATATTGGTTGCCGTTGGATTGTTTTCATTATTTGCAGGACCTGGTTTGCAACAAGGTGTAGATTTTGTTGGCGGACGTTCCTATACGGTGCGGTTTGAGCAACAAGTGAATCCTTCCGAAATAGCTTCGGAACTAAATGATGTTTTTGGAAGTGGAACCAACGTGAAAACGTTTGGGGAATCCAATCAAATTAAGATAACTACACCCTATAAGGTAGATGTTGAAGGTATTGAAGTGGATACCGAGATACAGGATAAACTTTATGGCTCCTTGCAAAAGTACTTGCCGGACGGCATTTCCAAAAAGGATTTTATGGTAGGTAGTGCCGACAAGTCCATTGGTATTCTCCAATCTGTGAAGGTGGGGCCAACCATTGCCGATGATATAAAGAAAAATGCATTTTTGGCTATCCTTGGTTCTTTGGCGGTTGTTTTCCTTTACATCTTATTACGTTTCCGTAGGTGGCAGTTTTCCTTGGGTGCGGTTGTCGCGGTATTCCATGATGTTTTGATCGTTCTGGGCGTTTTCTCTATTTTTGGCAAACTGATGCCTTTTAATATGGAAATAGATCAAGCCTTTATTGCCGCCATACTTACGGTAATTGGCTATTCCTTGAACGATACGGTGGTTGTTTTTGACCGTATTAGGGAAATAATTTCCGAACGTGGCTGGAAAGGTGGTGAGAATATAAATTCTGCCATTAACAGTACCTTGAGCAGAACCTTGAATACTTCTTTGACTACCTTAGTCGTGTTGCTTACCATATTCGTTTTTGGCGGGGAATCGTTAAGAGGCTTTATGTTCGCAATGATTATTGGTGTTATTGTGGGTACCTATTCATCGGTCTTCATTGCCACACCTGTAATGTTCGATGCATTGGGCAAAAAATTAAGTTTAGGTGGCGAAAAGGAATAAATACATCAACTAACTCAAACGTAAAAGCCGTTATTCTTTAGGGAATAGCGGTTTTTTTTATGGTTTAGAGGCAATAATAGCTTTTGGACGGGGTATTTTTAATTCATTAATTACCTTCAGGCCATTTTTCGTAAATTGAGTTGGCGACTTAAGGGAATATGTAAATATTCAAAAGGTTGATTTGTTGTATTCCACTTTTATTACTTTGAGATATTTAAAGTCCTATCTGTTCGTTTATAATCCAAGCTACGCTCCATTAGCACTACTTCCCGTGGAACCATGGGTATGCATTTCCAACCTGAATATGGATTTTGGCAGTAAACCGGGCTCTGTGCGATGCGAAACAAAAACAATACTGGTATCGGTTTCCGCTGCAATTTTTTTCACCAAGGCCACTAAAAGTTGTGCCGATGTGTCGTCCATGCCCGCTGTAGGCTCGTCCAGTATCAATAAGGGAGGATGTTTGATCATAGCCCTTGCCGTCATTACCAAACGTTGTTGACCTAGGGAAAGGTCTTTGAAAAGGGTATTTCGCTTCTCCCAAAAATTTAGGAGTACCAACCATTTTTTGCTCGTACGCTTTTGGGCTTCGCTAGGTTTGGTGTAAAGGCCTATGGAATCTGTTAATCCGGAAATGAGCATGTGCTCCACGGTATGCCTTCCGGTAAATTTATCGGTCATATTGGAGGAAAAATACCCAATCTTTTCCTTGATGTCCCAAACACTTTCACCACTCCCTTTTTTCTTCCCAAAGATATAGATGTCCTGTCCAAAGGCTTTTGGGTTGTCCCCAACAATCATGGAAAGCAGGGTCGTTTTTCCGGACCCGTTTTTTCCGACCAGTTGCCAAAACTCCTTTTTTTTTATTTTCCAAGTAATGTTTTTGAGTATCGGTTTGTTGCAGTAGGAAATGGAAACATTTTTGAATTCGATCAAGGTATTTTGTTCCATATTAATCTGATGTATGGGCTTTGGGATTTGGCCTTGAAACGGGGTGGTTCTGCTAATACTGGTATCTTGGTCTATATCTTTAACAACGGTAAGCTGTCCCTTATTCAGTATAGCAAAACGACTTATAAATGGGAGTAGATCAGCTTTTCGACTGGCGAGTTGTATGAAATTAATATTTTTTGACTTTTGTGTAAGCAACTGTTTTAATTCGGCCTGAAAATCGGAATCCAGATTGTCAAACGGGTTGTCCAATATCATATAATCGGGTCGGGTTTCCAGTACATGAAAGAGCAAGGCTTTCTTTTGTTCTCCGCTGGACAAACTTTTTAAAGGCTGTCCGGAACTTTGTAAAGCGGAACGGCCATGCCGCTCTTCTTGGTCAACGAACTTGGTTAGGGCCAAAGGGGACAACAAAGCCCCTTTTTGGGTGTCAAATTCTTTAAAGTCAGCGTGACTTTGGTTAACAACAACTAAAACAAACTGTTCTTTATGAGAGTCGTTGTCAATGAATATGGCCCAATGTACTGTCATACTACTTGGTTATGCTATAAATGTGCACGGGATTTTGCTTATAGATGGTTGTTTTAACCAACTTCATGCCATTGTTAAGCGCAACCTTTTGTGACGGCGTATTCCTTATATGAATGATGGAGATGAGCTGGGACGCCCACTCCTTTTTAAAGGCTACCTTTTTACATTTCTGAGCCGCCTCCGTGGCATAGCCCTTACCCCAAAACTCTGGTAAAATGGAATAACCTATTTCTAGAGCTTCGGTACCATCTACTTCTTGAATCATGAGTCCGCACAGGCCGACGAGTCTATCGGTTTTTTTACAGATGAGGGCATTCATGCCGCCGGTTCCGTTGGTATAGCGTTCAGAAATAGAATCGAATTGTTGCTGGCAAGCGGTTTCGGGATCCGTAGGAAGACTTTCCCAATAGTGAGAGCTCAAGGGTTCTTTGTGGAACGGAAGCCAATCTTCATAGTCGGATAGTGCTACCCGCCTAAATTGAAGTCTATCGGTCTCTTTACCTTCCAAAAGATACTTCATTTTCCCCTTAATCCCTAGTGAATACAATGCGATCTCCAACTTCCAAAAGCCAATCTTGCACTAGTCCGGCATTGACCTCCAAAACATATTTGATGGGAACTTTGGAGGAAAGTCCGTTTTCGTTAAAGGGCTGCGCATTTTCTTGGAAACTGGTTATGTTTAAATCTTCATCGATAAAAATAATATCCAAAGGAAACGCGGTGTTCTTCATGTAGAAGGAATGCATCTCAAGGTCAGGAAAGATAAAAAGCATGGCTTGGTTATGCTCCATTCCTTTACGGTACATGAGTCCCGTTTGCGTTTCATATTCCGATTCTGCAAATTCAATATGCAATTGAACCGCTAAGGAATCCGATTCTTTTTTAAAAATATCTAGGCTTCCTTCTTTAGTAAACGTTACTTCTTCGGTTTTAATGGTCATCTTGCTATTCTCTTTGCAGGAGCACAGGAAGCTGAAAACCAATAGGAACGTTATGCTATACTTTACCTTCATAGTACTAAATAATCTAGGCCTTTTTGCCGCTAGGCCTGAACATTAAATAAAGACCGACGATGATAAAGGGAACACTGAGCCATTGTCCGGTAGAGAGCAGTCCCCAAGATTCCTCAAAGCCACCTTGGCTTTTCTTAACAAATTCTACAAAGAAACGTACTGTCCATAGGAGCACTAGGAATAATCCGAGAAGATAACCGAGCTTGTTTTTTTTGTCCGTTTTCCAGTACAGGTAATACAGCAGTATAAAAATAAAGATATAGCAAATGCCCTCATATAATTGTGCCGGATGGCGGTACGGTATTTCTTCCAGATACTGGGAAAATTGTGGATTGTTCTCAATGGAATCGTATGCGGCATTCACCGTTTTTTCCTTTGTGATCGCCAATGCTTTTGAAGGATGTAAATCATCCGAATCCCTAATAAACCTCGTAGCGAATATGAATGACTTGTCCACTATTTTCCCGTTGATTTCCGAATTGAAGAAATTCCCCAACCTTACGCAGAAAGCACCAATGGAAAAGGGAACCACCATGCGATCCAAAATCCACAAAAGCTTGAATTCAGGATATTTTCTAGTGTATATGTACATTCCCACAATAACGCCTATGGTTGCTCCGTGACTGGCTAGTCCCGTAAATCCGGTAAACTCATAACCATCTATTAATCCAAAGAGAAGGCTGCCCGTACTACTTTCCCTGATGGGTAATAATATTTCTGCTAAATGCTCCTTGTAATAGTCCCAATCATAAAAAATAACATGTCCCAAACGTGCCCCTAGCATGGTACCCAAAACGGTATGGATAAAAAGGGAATCCAGCTGTTCTACCGATTTCTTTTCGTTGTCAAATATCCGTTTCATGAGGTACCAGCCCAAGGCAAAGGCGATAATCCATAAGAGGTTGTAGTACTTAATTTGAACAAAACCAATGTTGAAAAGGGTTTCGTTAGGGTTCCAGGTTATTCCTAAAAAATGCATATGTAGTTATTTGGAAGGGCTAAGATAATAAAATTGATTAGTGAAACTCTGTTTTAAATCGCGCCATTTCGGGAGCTTTGCAACTACTTTAGAACAGTTAGTTGAAATGACCCTGATAGTTTAGTGGGATATTTATGTTTAATACTCATAAACCTGCTTAGAAAAATGAAAATAATATTTTCCTTTTAATGCCTCTTGGGTAAGCCCTGTTTCAGAACAGGGCTTGCCCTGAAATTTTTTTTAATCGAACGAGACCGATTTTGAAAAGTATGTCATCCGGATTGCAATTGAAACCTAAAAAGTACATAGGATCTATTTTGGGCTAAGATAGGTATTTGGAAAAAAACAGCTTTATTTTAAACTTCTACATAATCTCTAAATAATGTATTTAATTTGAATTTTTTAAAAGTGCGTAGCGCGTATAGCTTACAGCGTAAAGCATAAAGCCTTTTTTGAACTTGTACTTGACAATTGAGCTTGAACTTTTCAAAAAAAGGGGGTAGAGTGTAGTTGGTAGAGAGTAGTAAAGCACATGGCTTACAGCGAAAAGCGTAAAGCCTTTTTTGAGTTTGAGTTTGTATTTGTCTTTGAACTTACGCGTGATACTTGAACTTGAATCTGAAAAAGTGAACAGAGCGTATAGCTTACAGCGAAAAGCCTTTTTTGAACTTGAAATCGACACTAGAGCTTGAACTTTTCAAAAAGAGGGTAGAGAGTGGTAAAGCGCATAGCTTACATCCTAAAGCATAAAGCCTTTTTTTTGTTTTTATCAAGGCACGGGATCATACCCTTTTGCGCCCCAAGGATTACAGCTCACGATTCGTTTTATGGCCAACCAACCTCCCTTAAAAAGTCCATGTTTTTTTAAGGCCTCTAGCGTATATTGGGAGCAGGTAGGGGAGTAGCGGCATGTTGCCGGCGTATAAGGCGATATAGCCAATTGATAGAAACGGACCAATAGAACAAAAGGGGTAATAAGAATTTTTTTTATGGATAATTTCAACATAATGGTATTAAGGATGCAAAGCTACTATAAAAGAAATTATTGGTGTAAAATTAAAAAGTCCGTATGTTTTCATACGGACTTTTTACTTATTTTTGGAGTGTTAGGCGCCATTTCTCACAGCTTCCAGTTGTTCCGATTCCGCCGGAGTGTATAGTCTAGAGCGAATTAAAAACCGAAGGCCTAACGGTATTTCCAATGAGAAACTAGCGCCCCTTCCTGGGGTAACATCTACAGTAAGCTGCGTATGTTTCCAATATTCGAATTGATCTTTGGACATGTGAAAATCGCATCCTGCTATAGTGCCCAGCCAAACATCGTTATCGTCTAGCATAAGGTCTCCTTTTGTTAGGCACATGGGTGCCGAGCCATCACAACAGCCACCGCTTTGGTGGAACATTAGTTCTCCATGGGTTTCCTTTAGCTGGGAAATAACGGAAACCGCCTTTTCGGTTACTAGCACTCTTTTGGTTTTCATGATGCTTACAATTTTAAAAGAATCCCATGGCTTTTTTATCGTAGGAAATCAACATGTTTTTGGTTTGGCGGTAATGGGATAGCATCATCTTATGGTTCTCTCGTCCTATGCCCGATTTTTTATACCCGCCAAAAGGTGCGTGTGCCGGATACAGGTGGTAGCAATTTACCCAAACCCTACCGGCTTTTATGGCCCGTGAAATGGTATAGGCCTGGTGTGTGTCCCTTGTCCATACGCCCGCTCCCAAACCATAGAGCGTATCATTGGCTATTTCTATGGCTTCCGCCTCATCTTTAAATGTGGTTACACAGGCTACGGGACCAAAAATTTCTTCTTGGAAAACGCGCATTTTGTTATTGCCCTTAAGTAGGGTGGGCTGTATGTAGTATCCGCCCTCCAATCCTTCATTGTACGCTTGTTCGCCGCCGGTAAGCACTTCACAACCTTCTTCTTTTCCAATTTGGATATAGCTCAGAATTTTTTCAAACTGGTCGTTGGATGCCTGTGCGCCCATCATAGTGCTAGGGTCCAGAGGATGCCCCATTTTAATTGCTTTGGTGCGTTCTATGACGCGTTCTATAAACGCATCATAAATACTTTCCTGTATAAGTATACGGGATGGACAAGTACAGACCTCGCCTTGATTCAGGGCAAACATATTGGCACCTTCTATACACTTGTCAAAGAATTCATCATCGGCATTCATGATACTCTCAAAAAAGATATTGGGAGATTTCCCTCCTAACTCCAAGGTCACAGGAGTTATATTCTTGGAGGCGTATTGCATAATTAATTGCCCCGTAGTGGTCTCCCCGGTAAAGGCTATTTTGTTAATACGTGAACTGGAGGCCAGTGGTTTTCCCGCTTCTGCTCCAAAACCGTTTACAACATTCAGAACACCGGCGGGTAAAATATCCTGAATCAGCTCCATTAAGACCAATATACCTACCGGTGTCTGTTCCGCAGGTTTTAAAATCACGCAATTACCGGCTGCCAAGGCTGGTGCCAGTTTCCATGTCGCCATTAAAATTGGGAAGTTCCAAGGGATAATCTGTCCAACTACGCCCAAAGGTTCCGTAATGTTAAGGGCAACCGTATTCGCATCCAACTCGCTAACAGATCCTTCCTCTGCCCTTATCACACCGGCAAAATACCTGAAGTGGTCAATGGCCAAAGGCAAATCTGCAGCTCTTGTTTCCCGTATGGCCTTACCATTGTCCCAAGTTTCTGCCCTAGCCAAAACCTCTAGGTTCTGTTCCATCTTGTCCGCAATTTTCAATAACATATTACTGCGTAGCGTTGCTGAGGAACTGTTCCAGGAAGGAGCTGCCTCCCATGCCGCGTCCAGGGCCTTTTCTATATCTTCGGCAGTGGATCTTGGAATCTTGGTAAAGGATTTTCCGTCTACGGGTGAAGTGTTTTCAAAATATTCGCCTTTGGTCGGTGCCGTCCATTTACCGCCAATAAAATTTTCATATTGGGTCTTGAATTTTGGTTTTTGTAGAATATCTTTTTCTACTGTGCTTGTGCTGCTCATGCCATTTAATTTTTCAGGTTAATAATTAGAATTCATTATGCTTTTGTAGGATGTATTAAAGATAATTTTATAATTCATAATTTACCAGACTTAATTATTAGAAAAATGTTAAAAAAACCACCATTCATTAATTTTATGATTCTTTTATCGTTTTTGTTTCATCAATTTTATAATTGATAAATCTGTAAATCGTGTTACTGCTACCTAAAGGCATTTTAAAGAAAAGATGGCGGCAAACCCAAATAGAGAGTCAAACATCCTATATCATGAACATCGCCGTCATGAATGACTTTGAGACGCATCAACAGGCAGAAAGGATACTTTTGAAATTTGACCAGCCCGCTCTTGCCAGTATGATACAAGAAAAAAAATAATAGATTTACGGGACTATAAATCCTTTGACTTTTGTCCTGGGGAATATTTGGGGCATCCAGCCTACGAGAAGATGTGTATAGATTTTCCCAAGGAAATGGTAAAAGGCCCTACCCAATGTTTGGTCATGGCCATATCCCAGGATAAAATAAACAAGGTATTGAAGTTTATGAACGAAAATATGTCAAAGGATAGTGAGGAGGAATGGGGTTTGATGGACTATAATTTTAACTTTGTAAATGATCGTGGTATTTTTTAAATTTTGAAGCGACTGCTATTCCTGTTTTCCGATGATTATCCTTCCAAGGATTTTTTTGTGGATAATATGTTGCGTGAATTAATTATACGAATTCTACAGACCAACGAGCGTAAAATTTACTGTAGTGCCACCTTAACGCTAACCAATGAAAGTAGATTGTCCCAACTAATACGATATATCAGGCAAAATTTGGACACCTCTTTACAGGTAGACGACTTAAGCAAATATGAGTCCGTCACATTTTTACAACCACTTTAAGACAGAGCTTGGAATTTCTCCTGTAGAATTTATAAATAATGAGCGCATAAAATTAGCTGTAAGGTTATTGCAGCATACCAAACACAGTATTAAGGATGTTTATATGGACTGTGGTTTTGAGAGCAGGTCTCACTTTAACGGGGTGTTTAAGGACCGTCAAAAATTGTCTGCAGGGGAATTTAAGTCAAAAATCCAAAAATCAAATTTTGAGCATACTCCTAAAAAGAGCTTTGCTTTGTAGTTGGTAAAATTAATTTTTTGAATTTTTAAAATATTGATTTACTTACAGTAGTTTGAAAAATTACCTATTCTGAAATTTTTAACTTTTTCGCTCTTTTCCTCTTTAGCTCGAGTTTTCGGAGCAAACTCAATTTTTAGTATTAAACTAGAGGTTGTAGGTAGTCCCCTCCTTACCATCCTTGAGCTGAATTCCCAAAGCGGCCAATTGGTCCCTGATCTTATCGGAGGTGGCAAAGTCCTTATTTTCCCGTGCGTCCTTTCTTAGTGTGATGAGCAATTCTACCACACCACCAAGTTTTTCGGTATCGGCAGTGGAATTTTTTTTGTTTTCCAGACCTAATACATCAAATACAAAATTGTGTTTGGTTTCCTTTAGCAGGGCTTTATCGGATTCGGTTATGGATTCCTTCCCCTCCTTTATAAGATTGATGTGTTTTACGGCATCAAATAATTTTGCGATGAGGATGGGTGTATTAAAATCGTCGTTCATGGCATCGTAGCAGGACTTTTTCCATGCGTCGACATCAAATTGGGTCTGTTTTCCGGTGTCTAGCCCATCTATGCTGTTGATGGCTTCCATTAACTTATTGAACCCTTTTTCCGAGGCCAGCAGCGCGTCATTGCTCATATCTAAAATACTGGTGTAATGGGCTTGCATCATAAAGAAACGCACCATGGAAGGCGAAAAAGCCTTACTTAAGATTTCGTTGTTTCCAGAAAATATCTCGCCGGGTAATATGCTGTTTCCAGCAGATTTTGCCATCTTTTTCCCGTTCAGGGTCAACATATTGGCGTGCAGCCAATACCGCACGGGCGACTTACCGTTACAGGCTTCGGCCTGTGCAATTTCACATTCGTGATGCGGAAATTTTAAATCCATCCCACCGCCGTGAATATCAAAAGTTTCTCCCAAATACTTTGTGCTCATGGCCGTGCATTCTAGATGCCACCCCGGAAAACCATCTCCCCATGGGGAAGGCCAGCGCATGATATGCTGTGGTTCGGCTTTTTTCCAAAGGGCAAAATCCTGTGGACTTCGCTTATCGTCCTGGGCATTTAGCTCACGTGTGTTTGCAATCATATCTTCCAACTTACGACCGCTCAATTTTCCGTAATCGTTGGTTTCGTCGAACTTTAATACATCAAAATATACGGATCCATTGATTTCATACGCGTATCCTTTTTCAATGATCACCTTTATAATTTCGATCTGTTCTATTATATGGCCGGTAGCCGTAGGTTCTATGCTCGGCGGTAGAAAATTAAATTTTTCAAGGATGTTATGAAAATCCACCGTGTAGCGCTGCACCACTTCCATGGGTTCCAACTGTTCCAAACGTGCTTTTTTTGCAATTTTATCCTCTCCGTCCTCCGCATCGTCCACTAAATGTCCGGCATCCGTAATGTTACGAACGTATCGCACTTTATAGCCTAGATGTTTAAAATATCTAAAAATCATGTCAAAGGACATAAAAGTGCGGCAATTTCCTAGGTGCACATTGCTGTATACGGTTGGGCCGCAGACATACATGCCAATGTGGCCCGGTTCCAAAGGTGTAAAGACTTCCTTTTTTCCAGTAAGTGAATTATGTATTTTAAGTGTTTGCTGGTCGTATAGTTGCATCTGTTGGAAAATAATTAGAACGAGGTGTCTAGGTTGATAAAGTTCAAAAATTCCCTTCGTGTGGCCGCTTCCTTAAATTTTCCGCCATATTCGGCAGTAACCGTACTGCTTTCAATATCCCGGATGCCCCGGGAATTTACACATAGGTGTTTCGCATCGATCACACAGGCCACATCTTCCGTGCCCAAAACTTTTTGCAGTTCCCTGACAATTTGGATGTTGAGCCGCTCCTGTACCTGAGGTCTTTTTGCAAAATAGTCTACGATACGGTTCATTTTGGAAAGTCCAACTACGGAGCCATTGGATATATAGGCTACGTGCGCCCTGCCGACAATGGGAAGTAAATGATGTTCGCAGGTAGAGTAGAGGGTAATGTTTTTTTCCACTAACATCTCCCCATATTTGTATTTGTTATCAAAGGTCGAGGATTTTGGTTTCCTGTCCGGATGAAGACCGCCAAAAATCTCTTTTACGAACATTTTGGCTACGCGGTTGGGGGTGCCTTTTAAACTATCGTCATCGAGATCCAGACCCAAGGTTAGCATTATTTCCCTAACGTTTGCATTTATCCGTTCTATCTTTTCTTCATCGCTAAGGACAAAAGCGTCCTTGCGAAGCGGTGTTTCTTCTGATGAAGCAATATGATTGTCTCCAACCTCCTCAAAATGGTCTTCCAAAGTACCTTCTGTTTTCATTAATTTAAAACTTTTACAGGGGGCAAAGATATACATTATATGACACTTAATACTATGGCTAAGGGTGGGCGCATTATAAATTAGTGTTAAGCAAAAGTGCATCTGTTTTCTGGTTGAACATAGGTTTTGGCTGTTCTTTGTTTTGTACTCTTTCTTAAATTGGGTGACCTAAAAAGTCTACTTTTTGGTGAGAGGCCCTATGTCTGGCAGGTTTAATTCTCTTATCCCAAAATAAATAATAAGGCGAGATGTGAATAACTGTTGATGTAGCCTATCGATGACCATCTAATTTTAGGCATCCCTTGTCAGGAAAAAATTGGGGTTTTTCAATTGAGCTGCTTTTAGTAAAAGAGCGAAAAAGTGGGCTGAGGTAACTTGATTTTGCATTTCATCGATTAAGTGTTTAAAAAACTCGATGTAGGATAATAAAAGAACCTACATCCAGTTATCATTTATGTTGTAGTATACTGATAGCCCCATTATTTTATGCGAACACTACTTTTTCTGGCGTACTTTACCTTCTTATCTATAGGATATGTACGCGCTCAAAATTCTCCGGACTGCAGAACGGCAATACCCGTTTGTGCGGACATGCCTATTATGGGTTTGGCCGATGGCGGCGGTGATATAGAGGATTTTGATCCAGCGGTAATTACCCAAACCGGATGTTTGGAGAAGGGGAGTGTGAGTTCTGCTAATATAGAAAACAACACTTCATGGTATGTATTTAGGGCCGGAACTGGCGGACAGGTCGGTTTTGATATCCAATCCCTACCTACCAATGGCGGAACTGGAACACCCACGGCAGAATGGGATTTTGCGGTTTACGGACCTTATGATCAAACCAGTGGACAAAATTTTTGTACCATAATGGGTGACGGAACTTCAGAGCCTATACGTTGTAACTACGAGGTAAACAATACCGATTTTACCGGCATTGGTGTTAATCCAGAAAACGGACAAGCAGGTGCGCCTTTTTTAATAGGGAGTCAGAATACATACGATGAATGGTTAGATGTTCAGCCAGGAGAACTCTACTTCATTTTAATTAATAATTTCAACACTAATTTTGATGGTGACCCTGAACCTTTCATGCTTACGTTCACCGGAAGCTCTGTACAGGCCGACCAAAATACGGCTTTGGATTGTACGCTTAGAGATGAGTTTCTTGGTTTGGATATCGTAGCCTGCGAAGGTGATCCTGATATTGTGTTGAGTGCCTTGCGTTCTCCTGCTGGCCCTGATATTGCCAATGTGCAATGGTCTGTAGATTTTGATGATGATGGTACTGTGGTTCAGCCATTGACCGGTTCAGGGGCTTTTGGGGCTGAATATGTAGTAACAAGTCCAAATTCTGGGCGCTACTTTGCAGAAATTACCACGAGTTCCGGTACGCCACCCACTGTCGCCGATGTTGGCGGTATTCTTATTACATTTTACGGAGATCCACTATTAGATCGCGTAGAAACCTTGGACACCAATTTGAGCATAGACCCTGACCAGAACAATATTGAATTTATTATGGATGGGGACAGTGACTATGAATTTGCCATCAATGGTGGCGAATTTCAGGACAGTCCTATTTTTATGAATGTTCCGCCAGGGCTGAATACGGTCATAATCAACGACAAGAACGGTTGCGGAACAACCGATGCCATAGAATTTTTGGTGGTTGGCTATCCAAAGTTCTTTACGCCTAATGGTGATGGTATTAATGACGATTGGAACATTAAAGGAATAGAAACCTTGGCCGACCCTGTAGTATTTATATTTGACCGCTATGGTAAATTGTTACAACAATTGGGCGTCATGGATACTTGGGACGGCACCTACAATGGTAGTCAAATGCCGGCAACGGATTATTGGTTCAGGTTTGAATATGCCCAGGTCGAGAATACCACACCGCTTGTGGCCAAGACAAGAAAAACGCACTTCACTTTAAAACGGTAAACCGCATCGGTCAAATATTATTGGCCTGTATCCCCCTCTTGTTCCTGTTTGCTATGGAAGCTATGGCAGGTTATTCATTTGCAAAGGGTAGTATGCTTCTTTGTGAAACTTTTTTTCGATCACATTTAACGATTAGAGGAGAAATCCTATATATCCCGAAGGTTGTTCCCCTCTCCTCCAAAGAGAGTCTAGGGGAGCGGATTTTTGCCCTTTATGCCAAAACCAAAACTGCCCGTTAGGTTTTAAAACCCAACGGACAGTTATAAAAAGATATTTATTTTTCGAACACATAATACTGGGCGTAATGCCCCGTTTGCTTATTACAGCCTTAGTTGCGGTAGCCCTTTATCTTATATGTTACAGATTGAATCCTCATGAAGTTTAGTTCAAAAATTTCTTAAAAATTGATGGTGTAACTAAGAGTTCCGTTGGTAAGCACACGGTTGATGGTAATAGGAGTTACCAAACCTGTATCCAATAACTGCTCGTTTACATCTTGATTTATTCTGTTCAAGGAAAAGTCTAATCTGCTTCCGCCAAAATTATAGCCAATACCTCCTGAGATACCGTTTAAGTCTCCAATGGTGTCGGCATTTGCGTACGGACTTTGTTCATACCGGTAGCCGGCTCTTAGGCTAAATTGCGCAATGCGATATTCCCCTCCCAACCTAATAGTGGAAACCGCCCCCAATTCGTTTGCGATTCGACTGTTTACGGATCGGAAATTTGGATCGTCCTGGGGCCTCAGTTCGGCATTTGAAAAATCCTGGTAGCTATAATCTAAACTAAGAAGTCCGTTCTTCCCAAAAATAACCGCCATACTTCCTGTTAATCTGCTAGGGGTTTTAATGGTATACCGCTCAAAAAGGTTGATGATGCCAAAATCTATAAAATTAATATCCTCATCCGCTAAATTGGAATTTATGCGTTGTGAAAAGTCGTCGTTAAGTCTGTACCAAGTTGGAGATTGATAACTTGCGCCCAAGCGCACAAATTCGTTAAGTTTTGCAATCGCCCCCAAACTATAGGAAAAGCCGTTGCCGCGGGTGGTTAACAGATTATCGAAGGTTATTCGCTGTATCTCGGAATTAGGGTCGTAACCCGTTTCCGTAAGTTGATCTAATCGTTCGTTAAATACAGAATGGAAATTTAAGGAAGCTCCCAAGTATAATTTTTCCTTGTATTCCGTTGCAATATTCGCCGTAAATTTCGAATTATTTCCGATGGAATTTCTTCGGAACTGCTGATCCACATTTGTATAGGAGGCGTTCCTAACGTACTCGTCAGTATCGGGGTCATCGTCACTTGGATCTATGACCCCGCCATAATAACCTAAAAAGGCTTGTTGGTCGCTAAACCCTGCGTTGGCACCTATGTCCAAATAACCGTTTTCTATCAATTCCCCGTCTTGCAACAAAATGTTTCCTAAGGGCGTTCCCTCCGCAAAGTTCAGGAAATAAGAATCTACACCTTGGTTGCTTCTTCCCGAGGCAAAATAACTATTCTCGAAATTATTTACGAGGTCATAATTGAATCCCAACGAAAATTTCTTCCAATCGGAATCAGCGTTTGTGCTTTTGAAAACAAAAACGCCTCCTATTTGGTTCATGTTAATGTTATCTACGTTGGTGTTGGAACGTGTTCCAAAATAATTGGCATCGTTATCCGTACCATAGTAAGTGCCTGAAATTGTGATAAGCGTGTTGTTGAATACTGCCGATCCGGCCGGATTTATATTTAGTGCCGAGAGGTCGCCTCCCAGCGCTCCAAAAGCACCGCCCATACTTTGGAAGCGAGCGGTTCCCTGAAGGTTTTCGGTACTGTATTTTAATACATCGGTAATGTTTTGGGCACTTAGCAAAGCACATAGGAATAATAAGGGGAAAGTTAAATGCTTTTTCATGTAATTATTTTTATTTTTTCTACTATCGCAAGACAGCACACATAATTAGAACAAATCATTTTTATAAACGATAACACGCTCTTTAAATTATGTAGGCCACCTAACGATATCTAATTTTAATGTTTAGTAAATAGGATTTTTGTTATTGACGTCCTCCGCCACGCGAACCCGAAGACCTTGAACTGCCGCCACCGGAACTTCTCATGCTTCCGCCACTGCTGGAGCCACCGCCAGAACTTCTCATGGTTCCACTACTTCTGCTGCTACTGCCTCCAGAACTTCTGTAGCCACTATTGGAACTGCTAGACCTACGTCCGGTGCTGTAATTCCCGCTACTTCTAGAACTGCTACTTCCGGAATTACGATAGGTAGATGTTCTTGGTGTCGTAGCCCTGGAAGAAGACCCGGAGCGGTAGGTTCCTGTTCGTGAACCTGCGTTGTTATAGGATGTGTTGGTTCTAGACGAGCTGTAGCTCCTTGGCGTTGCCCTGGTACTTCTGCTGCTTCTGTAGGCACTATTTTGATCTACTCCTACGGTTCTTCGGTTCGCCATATTCTCGCTATACGATCTAGACGTACCTGTTGTTCTATAGTTTCTTGAAGTGCCCGAGTTGCTTCTGGCCGCTATGTCCCTATTATTAGATGAACGGGCAGCCGTACTTCTGTATCTAGAGGATGTTCCCCTGGTATCCAAGTTGGACCTGCCCCTTAAAGCAGTACCAACCGAATTGTTTGCGACATTGTTGCTACCATAAAAACCGCGTCTAGAAGAGTTTACCGCGTATCTGTTGTTGTTCCAATTATTATAGCCAAAGCCTCCGCCCCAACCGAAACCGCCGCCCCAGCCCCAAGGATTGCCCCAGCCAAGACCTCCGCCCCAGCCAAAACCACCGCCCCAGCCGAAACCACCGCCCCAACCGAAACCACCGCCCCAGCCAAAATTGTTGAAACCAAAGCCAGGGCCGAAACCAAAACCTCGGTTAAAGCCAAAACCACCGAATCCAAAACCGCCGCCCCATAAGAATGGGTCATTGAAGCCCCAACCAAAATTGTTGAAACCGTTATCGATGAAATTAATGTTTACATTACTGGCGTTGTCCCCCCATCCACCAAAGCCTTGGTAGTCGTTGGAATTGTTGTAATAATCCGTTAATTGGTCTTGATTTACCTGTTGGTTCGTAGGATTGCTCGCATAGGAATCCACATCGGTAAAGATTTCATCCTGTAGGATGTCGTCATACTGACCCGCCTTTTGGCCAAAGTAATCGGAATAGGTGTTGCTTTCCGGCTGTGTACGATAATTTTGTTGTGGTCGCTGTTCCGGCATACGTTCCACCGAAGTGGGCGCAGCAACGGAATATATCCCATCATTGTCATAGTAAGAGGCTGATTGATAGGAGCCACACGAAGTACTGATTATAGCTACAATGGAAAAGATTCCAAAGTTGCGCAGTTTGCTGAGGGGTAGTGAATGTATCATCGTTCTAAATTTTATTGTTGAACATATTAAAAATAACTAGTTTTACCGAATTATTTTGTTAATAAAATAACAACTTTTGTGCCAAACTAAAAATAATGAGTAAAAAACTAACGAAGAGAAGCGAGGATTATTCCAAATGGTACAATGAACTTGTGGTAAAGGCAGATTTGGCCGAAACCTCCGGGGTAAGGGGCTGTATGGTCATTAAGCCATATGGTTTTGCTATTTGGGAAAAGATGCAGGCGGAGCTTGATAGGATGTTCAAAGAGACCGGACATGAAAATGCCTACTTTCCGCTGTTCATTCCTAAATCCTATTTTAGTAGAGAGGCGAGTCATGTAGCGGGCTTTGCAAAGGAATGTGCCGTGGTCACGCATTACCGACTTAAAAATGCGGAGGATGGTAGTGGAATCATTGTTGATCCCGATGCTAAATTGGAAGAGGAGCTGATCGTACGCCCAACGTCCGAGACTATTATTTGGGATACCTATAGAAAATGGATACAGTCCTATCGCGATCTTCCCTTGTTGATCAATCAATGGGCCAATGTGGTGCGATGGGAAATGCGTACGCGCCTGTTTTTGAGAACCACAGAGTTTTTATGGCAAGAAGGGCATACGGCACATGCTACGGAAAAGGAGGCGATCGAAGAGGCAGAACAGATGATGAATGTTTACGCCGATTTTGCCGAGAACCACATGGCCATGCCGGTGGTTAAAGGAGTAAAGACCGCTAGCGAACGTTTCGCGGGCGCCATTGAAACGTATTGCATAGAAGCACTAATGCAGGATGGGAAAGCTTTGCAAGCGGGAACCTCCCATTTTCTAGGTCAGAATTTTGCCAAGGCCTTTGATGTGAAATTCACGACCAAGGAGGGTAATCAGGAGTATGTTTGGGCCACTTCTTGGGGAGTTTCCACAAGACTTATGGGTGCTTTGGTCATGACCCATAGCGATGATAATGGTTTGGTGCTGCCTCCAAAATTAGCACCTATCCAAGTTGTTATTGTTCCAATTTATAAAGGTTTGGAGCAATTGGATGTCATATCTGAAAGAGTGAAACCTTTGGTGACGGAATTAAAGGCAAAAGGTATATCGGTTAAATATGATGATCGGGATACACACAAGCCAGGATTCAAGTTTAACGCCTACGAGCTGAAAGGTGTTCCTGTGAGACTGGCCATTGGTCAGCGTGATATGGAAAATAGAACCTACGAAGTAGCAAGAAGGGATACCTTGGAGAAAACTACGGTTGCTATGGATGAGGTGGTAGCCAGAATAGAATTTTTGTTGGAGGATATTCAAAAAAACATCTACCAAAAAGCCTTTGATTACAGAAAGGGGCATATTACTTTAGTGGATACTTATGAAAATTTTAAGAAAGTTTTGGAGGATAAAGGAGGCTTCATTTCAGCGCATTGGGATGGTACATCCGAAACGGAGGAACGTATAAAAGAGGGCACAAAGGCAACGATAAGATGCATTCCTATTGATGCCAAAGAAGAAGAGGGTGTGTGCGTCCTAAGTGGTAAGCCATCCCCAAAAAGGGTGTTATTTGCCAAGGCCTATTAAAAGATTGTAAAAAATAATAATAGGGTGTTGCGATAGTAAAAAATAATTGTATTTTTGCATCCGCAATTACGCAAAGTAATGGCCCGTTCGTCTAGGGGTTAGGACGCCAGGTTTTCATCCTGGTAACAGGGGTTCGATTCCCCTACGGGCTACAAGGTTTAATGAAACATTAAAAATTGATTGTTAGGATTTGTATATAAAACAATGATAAACATAAGGTCTTAATCATTTATTGGCCCGTTCGTCTAGGGGTTAGGACGCCAGGTTTTCATCCTGGTAACAGGGGTTCGATTCCCCTACGGGCTACTTAAAATAAAGGACATTTAAATCCATAAAAACATAATTTAGTTAGAAAATGGCAAATCACAAGTCGGCATTAAAGAGAATCAGAAGAAATGAAGCTGTACGTTTACGTAACAGGTATCAGCATAAAACTACTCGTAACGCTATAAAGAAATTGCGTGGCGAGGAGAATAAGAAAGATGCCGAGGCTTTATTTCCAAGTGTTGTTAGCATGATAGATCGTTTGGCAAAACGCAATATCATACATGCCAATAAGGCAGCTAACGTAAAGAGTAAATTGGCTAAGCACGTAGCTGCCCTATAATATTTTTGTTTTTACTACAGAACAAAAGTCTTCTAATGTAATTGGAAGGCTTTTTTTGTTGTATAAACGAATTAACCGTATGGGGGTGACCGGGGTTAAAATTTAAGAGGAGCTGTCGGGTTTGGTTCCTTGAAATTTAGTCGATTATTCATAAGGGCTCCGGTTTATTTCCGTGATGAATTTTGGCTAAAGCCTTTGACTGCATTTTTATATTGGTCACCGCTTGAAGCCTTGGCAATCGATAATTGATAACACCCCTTAATTGCCCCAGATTTATCCGGGGGTCAATGGGCAATCTCTAAATGGGCTTTAGCCCAAATCACCAACACTAACTTAAAAACCCCGGCGGATTTAAAATCATCGCTTTTTCAAACTAGAGCTTTCATAAGTAACTGTTGTTATCCAAAGGCACTTCTTTTACTTTTCACCAAACCAAGGGTAAACATGCCATACATTAGAACTACAAGGACTCTTAAAACTGTTTTGAAGTGATAGGCCTCCCAAATGTCATATTTTAAGTGACCCATAAGAAAGAGAAACGGAAATATGCTATGGAAAAGTAAGAGACCAATGCTGATCCAGGTAACCAAGTTATATTTACTCCCTATTTTTAATCCTATTTTGCGCTTGTCACAGCGGTACAATACAATACAGAAAATCAAGGTAAAGCAGCCAATAGCGTTCGCGTAATATAGCGGTGCAACCATTGGATTTTGAAAAAAGGAATTTACGAGGTAAGAGGCTACCACGATAAGGAACCCAAAAACAATATATTTTTTATAGGTTTGATCTTTAATTAATTTCCAATATATATAGTAAAAAAAGGGAAAGAAAATAAGGTCATAGAGGTTATAAATTATTTCGTTGATAGAGGTATTGTCTAAATCTGGTAAGATGGAGAAGCCGGGATAGTATCGGATAAAAAACCCTAATAGCTCGTTTAAAAAAGTATATGCGAACAATATGGGCAGGAACTTTAGTACTGTATCATAATATTTTCCGTACTGATATAATGAAACCAGAAAAGTTATTCCGTAGCCAATTACGAAATAATTGAGTTTCAAAAAATTGATAAGCGCTTCGTACATTTTTATTAAAAGTCTGTTTTCGGCGGTGGTCCGCCATGACCGCGGTTAAGCACAAGGCTGGTACCGCCCTGTAAATTTGAATTTAAGGAGGAGTTAGGGATAAATCCGGCATGTGTGTTTTTACGGGGTATGTCCAATAGTCCGGTAGCATCTTCTAATTGGGTACTCCAATCAATAATCAATTCTGGTTTTCCGTTATCACCAATGTAGAAAGCATAATTCGTATTGTCCATTTCTAGCGTTGGCACCATGAAAACGGCGTTTTGACTGGGATGAACTACTTTTTCGCCGGTATCAAATTTTTTGGCGTCTGGATAGGTGGCAAAATATAGTCTAAGTTTTGTAATTTCTTTTACCCCTGCCCTCTGTGCTTCCTGGTCTATATAGGCAATATATTGTTTTATGGTTTGGTAATCAAAGTCTACAAAACGAGCGGCTTCAAACGGACTCATTTTTGCATTCGTGGATGCATTCTTGTTGATGGAGTCTTCATAATGTTGGATTAACGGAACTCTACTTTTTTCGTACGCATCGTACATCTCCTTTGCCTGTGGTAGGGTAATGATTTGTGTTGGTGCCTTGGTCGCTACTTTTTCATCTATTTTACTTGTTGTAGTTTCTCCGCAGCTCGCAAAAAGAACTAGGGAAATCAAATAGATCGCCGGTAACACATGTGCTGATTTTTTCATTTTTGGTGGGTTTTAATATATTCATACTAAGCCTATAAGAAAATATAGTAGTGAGTGGAGGAATACTCTTTAATTCCTAAAGATATTAATTTTGAGCTAGTCTAAGGTTTGTTCCTTTGTTTTTAGTTCAAAGTATAAAAAAATCCCAATTTCAAATTTGAAATTGGGATTTTAGAGTAATGTTTCAAAAGTCCTATTGATTCATTGTCATTAAGAACTCTTCGTTATTCTTTGTTTGCTTAAAGCGTTGTTCTATAAATTCCATGGCTTCTACAGGATTCATATCGGCCAAGTATTTTCTCATAATCCACATACGCTGCAAGGTGCTTTCATCTAGCAACATATCATCACGTCTGGTACTGGATGACGTAAGATCAATAGCAGGGAAAATTCTTCTATTGGCAATTTTTCTATCTAGCACGAGTTCCATATTGCCCGTTCCTTTGAATTCCTCGAAAATAACTTCGTCCATTTTGGAACCAGTTTCGGTAAGTGCGGTTGCAATGATGGTTAATGACCCGCCGTTTTCAATATTCCGTGCCGCACCAAAGAACCGTTTGGGTTTATGCAGTGCATTGGCATCAACACCACCACTTAATACTTTGCCGGACGCCGGTTGTACTGTGTTGTAAGCTCTTGCAAGTCTGGTAATGGAATCCAAAAGTATAACCACGTCATGGCCACATTCCACAAGTCGTTTTGCCTTTTCCAAAACAATGTTCGCTACCCTTACGTGTTCTGTGGGTTCCTTGTCAAAAGTAGAGGCTACAACTTCCCCTCGCACGTTACGTTGCATATCGGTAACTTCCTCGGGCCGTTCATCTATAAGGAGTATAATTTGATACACTTCCGGATGGTTTGCCGCAATGCCATTGGCAATATCCTTCAAAAGCATTGTTTTACCCGACTTGGGTTGGGATACGATCATTCCCCTTTGTCCTTTTCCGATAGGGCAGAATAGGTCTATGATACGGTTAGATATCGTACTTTGTCTTTCTGCTAAATTGAACTTTTCTTGAGGGAAAAGCGGTGTTAAGTGTTCAAAAGAAACCCTGTCCCTTACAATTTGTGGATCAATACCGTTAATTTTGTTCACTTTAATGAGCGGAAAATATTTTTCACCCTCTTTTGGTGGTCTAACACTTCCCAAGACGGTATCTCCCGTTTTTAGTCCGAATAAACGAATTTGAGATTGCGATACGTAAATATCGTCAGGAGACGATAGATAATTATAGTCAGATGACCTTAGAAAACCATATCCGTCCTGCATAATATCCAGCACGCCTTCACTTGCAATGATGCTATCAAACTCAAACTCCGGTTCCTTATACCTGTTTTTTAAGTCCTTGTCAAAATTACTTTTGTCGTGGGTAGCTCTAGGATTGGGCTTTTTATTTTGGTTGGTTTTTTGATTTTTGTGGGCTGGACTATTTTTGTGGTTGTCGCCTTTGTTTTCGTTTTTATTATCGCCTTTGTTGTCGTTTTTGTTTTCGGAGACTTCATCTGTTCTAGGGCGTGGCCTAGGTTTTCTTGATTCCTGGGGCGCGTTGTTTTCCTTTTCTCTTGGTTGCGTTTCTTTAGGTTGCTTTTCCAGTGTAGAATTACCGTCGGCTACCTCTTGCTTCTTTTGCATTGGAGGTTCTTGTTGCGTAACCTTTCTAACCAATCTTGCCCTAGGTTTAGGTTTGTCCTCTGTTTTTTGGGTAAGAACAGCTGCTGCCGCTTTGGGGTTTGCAGCTTGCAGGTCTAGGATTTGATATACAAGATCCAGTTTTTTTAGGGTCTTGAATTTAGGAACGTTAAGTCCTTTGGCTATAACCTGAAGTTCAGGTAGCTTTTTTGATTTTAAATCTGAAATCTCAAACATTAAATGTAGAATAAATTATACGTGGTTTGTTCTGTAAGAAGAATATTATCTCTTTGGATATGCTAAACGGAAAAGATTTTCCCTTGGTAAGTGTTATATTAGATAACTAGGCAATATTACAAATTATTTTCATTAATAGGTCGATAATTTTTAAAAAGACCTGTATTTTTGTTGTCTAAAGTAATAAAAGCGACATGATTCAAAGAATTCAGACCCTTTATTTGGTTTTGGTGGCACTCATAGCAGGGATACTTCCTTTCTTTGTAAACCTTTGGTCAGATGCCAAGGGCGGTGAGATTTATGCACAAAACGAAGTGCTGGTTTCTGTTGTTTTTTATATTTCTGGTGGGTTGGCCTTGTGGGCCGTTTTTCTTTATAAAAATAGAAAGAACCAGTTTGTGGTAAACAGACTTAACATGATATTGAATCTTTTTTTACTGGGATTTTTCGTTTACCGATCGCTAAATTTATCCGGAGAGGCCATGGTCTCGGAGAAGGGTATTGGGATGCTGATTCCTATCATTTCTATCGTTTTTTTGGTGCTAGCCAATAGGGCTATCAAGAAGGATGAGGATCTTGTAAAATCTGTAGATCGTCTACGTTAAACCTAACATCTTAGTAGTATTAGTGCGTTAAACCCGGGGTAGTTCCCGGGTTTTGTGCTGGTAAGCGGTTTTTTTCATTTTTTTAGGGCCGTACCAGAGCCAAAATCCCGTAACCGTAAATGTAATGAGGGCAAGACTCATTACAGTAGTGTAAACTAATTTGATGTAGCCCTTAGTACCCAAATAATCGTCTAAAAGTGATGCGTCATGGATATTTTCAATAAAATCCGCCCGTCTTACATCCAAATGTAAAAGCGCACCTGAAGCCCCATCTAGCTGTATACCATAATAGTCCTCGTAAATAAATTTGGCAACGCCCTTTTCCTGTCTAATATCAATACGGTCTAGTTGCAGTTGGGTTTGGGAAGCTACGGCCTTACTTAAATATTCATCTGCTTTGGTCTGGAGCTCGGCCAAGGGTAGCCATTCTTTTAATTCGGTAGTGGAACCATTATAGGTTTTTGAACCCAACAGGTCTCCTGAATTTTTTTTCCAACCAAGCATAAGGCCTGTGGCGGCAACGATGAAGAAAAAGACAAAGAGCGCCAGTCCGGTCACACGATGAACTTTTCTGAAAATACGAATCGTTTTGGCCTGTTTTTGTCTCCTATTTTTAGTCTGCATATAAAAAATAAATTAGTGC
>Ga0075108_10000445_pt1 | contig 25159 bp, 22 predicted proteins | sample AntAceMetag02UK1_FD_69797 | JGI IMG/M metagenome (GOLD analysis project Ga0075108, IMG submission 69797) | Saline lake microbial communities from Ace Lake, Antarctica - Antarctic Ace Lake Metagenome 02UK1 | ecosystem: Environmental > Aquatic > Non-marine Saline and Alkaline > Saline | place...
GGTGCCAGGCGAATGGGATAAAAACGGTATACATCATCCGACACCTCGTAGAAATAACGGGCATCGGTTCCACCACCAACAAGCCCTGGCACTACTACCGATTCTGGGAATACAGACCGTATTGTTTTTTCTAATGTGCTGTAGGCCTCTGAATCAATTTTTGAAACAGGGGAAGGATTGGTTAGAAAACCAACCGGTTCAACCTTAATTTTATTACTTACGGTATTTATAATGTGCTCTTTTACCGATGCAATGGTTTCTCCAGGAAGTATCCTAAAATTAATGGTAGCCTCAGCCACCGTGGGTATCACATTATTCTTTACGCCACCATCAATTATTGTGGCAGCAGTGGTAGTGTGTGCATTTAAACCTTCAAGAATCGGTTTTTTAAATAGCCAGGGATTTGCAAAAGCTACTTTTTTTAGAAAGGGAAGTTCGGCGCCCATATAGTCTAGTTGATGATTTATGGGTTCTACAAGTTTATAGGGCAATTGATTGGCTTCAAGATCAACGATGGCCTGTGCGAGCATACCGATCGTATTTTCTTTTGGTGGTGCGGAACTATGTCCGCCTTTGGTTTCAACAATCAATCTAAAAGAGGCAAACCCCTTTTCGGCCAGGTTAACGATAGCTACGGTTTTATCTATCCCAGGGACTAAGCCGTCGGCAAGAAAACCACCTTCATCCAAGGTCATGGACGCTTTAACGCCCCTTTCCTTTAATAGTTGGGCAATTTTGGCCGCCCCATTGGCACCACCAACTTCCTCATCATGTCCAAAGGCGAGATAAATAGTTTGGGAGGGGACAAAGGACTCTTTTAGCAATAGTTCTACAGATTCTAACAAGGCCATTAACGAGCCCTTATCATCCAAAGTTCCCCTGCCAATGATATCCGTATCGGTAATCTTCCCTTCAAAAGGCCCCGCTTCCCAGTCCGTTAAGGTGGGCTCATCAACGGGTACGACATCTTGGTGCGACATTAGTATAATAGGCTTCTTATTTTTATCCGAACCTTTCCACGTGTACAGCAAACTATAGTCGCTTATTTTTTCAAGGGACAGATTTTCATGAACTAATGGAAACGTTTCCAATAGAAATCGATGAAAACCATAAAACGCGGTAGAATCAGGTATGGCATCTTCGCTATACGAAATTGTTGGATATTGAATGGCTTTGGAAAGATTCGTATACACCCCATTGGAAATAGCTATTTTGGCAAATGGTTCCGAGGCTACTTGTTTGGAGCTAAGTGCTATAGTATTGAATAAAAGAATTGCGACAAGTACACCTAGAATAACTAAAAGTGTATAAATGATTTTTTTCATATGCGGTTGGTTTCTAAACAAATGGCTAACAGGGCAATAATGTCCTGTGCAATTTATAAAAAGTATACGGTTAACTACGCATCACCTTCTTAATCCCTTTATCAAATAGTTTCATATCGTCCATAGTCCCCGTGCTTATTCTTGCCCATTCGTAAAATGGGGGAAACGGTCTTCCGATAAGCACATTTTCATTTTTCATGGCCGGCATTATTTCATCTATGTGCCTTCCGGTCTTAAAAAATACAAAATTGGTGTGCGATTTTACATATTCCAAATTTAGATCGTCCAAGGTTTTATAGATGGCCTGTTTGGCCTCTATATTTTTTAAAATACTGAATTTATAAAATTCATCATCCAACAGGGCTTCCTTGGCGCCCTCTATGGCCAGCACGTTGGTCATCGCCATAATATTGTTCTGTAATCTTTTGGCAATATCCGGTCGCGCAACTAGGTAACCAATGCGCATTCCGGCCAGGCCGTATACCTTTGAAAATGTTTTGGATACGATCACGTTCATTCCTTCCTTTACCAAGGTGACCATAGACGGATAGTCGGGTTCTGTTATAAAATCATAATAGGCTTCATCACTAAAGACCATTGCCCTTTCGCTGGTTCGTTCACAAAAGTTTTTCAGTACGTCCTTATCCAATAAGGTACCGGTGGGGTTGTTGGGGTTGCAGATAAATACCAAACTGGTTTTATTGTTTATGCGTTTTTCCATGGCCTCCAGATCATGTCCCATCTTGGCATCTACAGGCACCCGATGCACTTGGCCTCCAAAGTTTTCGGCATAGGTCATCATCGCCTGAAAAGTGGGGTCTGCCGCTATAATTTCGCCACCGTTAAGTCCGTAGGTTAGCCCTACTGCTTTTAGGCCTTCCGTAGATCCTCCCGTGATGACAATATGATCGGTAGAGACTCCTTCTGTTTCCGCAATGCGTTCCAACAAAGACCTAAATACCCCGGATGGATACCGGCAGGCCTCGTCAAAAGCGGTGGTAATGGCCTCCCGCACTTTTTTTGAAGGTCCGAAAGGATTTTCGTTGGAATTTAGTTTCGCAACGGTATTTAGGCTGCTGGCTGTCTTTAGGGGCAAGTCCATGGCCATAGTACTTAACCCACCTAAAAATGTAAAACTACCTGTAAGTCCGGCCGTTTTTAGCCATTGTCTTCTGTCTATATTTTTCATTTTTCACTAATTTGATGCTTAAGGTACAAAAATGTAAGAAGTAAGTGATTAAAGTTTTTGTTATGGTTACCAGATGATACTATTAATGTTATTATCAAAAGCTGTAATCTGGACATTAGGGTACGGTTTATTTCAACTTTATGTGGATAACGTTTCAGGCCAATAAGGTCTTGTCTATGCTGAACATAACGCCTTTTAAATCTAACGGGTCTGCCAAACTAATTCAGTTTATGGTTTTATAAGCGAAATGGAATGTTCATTTGATGCCTACTCCTCATCCACTTTGGCCAATCTATAATCTATAAATTCAAAAAAACCGATTTACTCCGAAAGTTCACAAGTTTCGTGATTCCAGTCAACGGTAGCATTGCTGTTATTTTTATAAAAGCATTTGGCGTTACCGGCACCATCGGGACAAAATTCCGGCAAATCGCTAAAGGACTAGCCTTCCGGTTTTATGTTTTGCGCCGCGCAGATGGCATCCATCATTTCGGCCATTACTTTTATATCGGCATTCGGCATAACAAATTGGCATCGTAAAGTTCTCCAAATCCGTTGTGGACTGTATAAAATTCTTTAAGGTTTTTGGGAACGTTCCAGTGGTAGGTTTTCAAATTGTTATTGGGCGTTGGATATAAAGCGGCGCTCCTCTGGTATATATTGCAAAATAATCCCTATCATCATAAAGTTTCATGTCAAGGAGATAGTGTAACTGCCACGTATCATCTTTCTTTTCGGCATATATCAATCGGCATCGCTCCCCTAAGGCGGAAACAAGTGTTGTTATTTTATTAGAAATCGATCTAAAGTTCGCAGTAATAAAATCCGAAACGCTTTTATCGTTCAAAACGCTCCATGGACAGTTTTTGGGAAATTCCCCAAGCGGATAATAACTTGAAGTGTTGCGCGCTTCGAACAGTAATTTTACGCCATCAAAACCATAGGTGCTAATGATGTTATGTTCCAAATCTGTATTTCGTATGAATTCAGTATCAAATTCCTTGTCCGGATGGGATTTAAGTTCACTTCGTAGTTGGAATTTCAGCTCGGAAGTAAGCTTATCTCCATTGCTATTGCTGTTCTCTTGCTTGCATGCGCCAAAAAAGGACAGGATTCCCATAATTAAAATGATGTGTTTCGATAGCTTTTTTACGTACATGAACGCTGATATAAAATAAAAAAACTGCTGGAATATCCAGCAGTTTTTCGCCATTGTCTTTGCTCTAATTCCTTGTAGGGTAAGTACTTAAGTTACTTCGCAAAGAGCTAGAAAAGTAGGTAATTAAAGATTCTGGGTCTATTGTTATACGTGTAATTCTTGATTGTTCTGTTCGTTTTTGTCCAGTTTCTTTACGGGACTGAACACATCTTTTAAAATATAGCCTGTTGCTGTCGTAAACCCAATGGTTAATGTTGTGGTGGAATTTTCCCATTCAAGCAAATGCATCAATCCGCCACCAATGATAAACAACACGCCAAAAACCATGGCAAAGTTCCAAAAAATCTCGACTAAACTGTTTCTCGCTTTTCGGTCTTCATCCATAAAATAAGCAGTACCCTCCATCGCAAACCAGGTAATGAACATAATGGCCGTGCCAATTTGAAAAATTAAGGTATAGGGGAAATCCATAAGACGTAGGAGTCCGTTGGTAGTCCAAAAAAGAACCAATATTATTTTTACATAGGCTACGGGCCGTTTGTTTTCTTTTTTGGAAAACCGCACCGTGTATAACAATCCCAAGGCTAAAAATGAGGTAAAGAGTACGCCCGCCGCATAAGGCCAATCCACCATCTGCATGAGCATACCTATCAACAGGGCCACGAGGGAAATCCGCAAAGGTGTTTTTAGTACTTTTTTATCGCTATCCATGTGCTTGTTTTATATCATCTTAATATTGGCTTTGAGTCCTTCCATGATGCCTTTAATGTTTTTTACGGTCTCATTTAGGTAATAGCGCACAACGATGTGCGGAATACGAATAGTGGTAAATCCGTTCTTGAAGGAATGCATGGCCTGCTCCAAATTATTGATAGCCTGCTGTTCCGTAAGTTTTTCGTATTCGTTGTCTATTTCTATATTCAACTTTACGCGGGAGATGGCGATGTCTATAGATTTATGGCCGTCCCACCATTCTAACATACTGCCGACTCCCGCTTCCTTAAGCGCGTAATACAGTTGTATGGCTTCTAGCGGTGTATCGTTTTTAAAGATCAATGCTTTCATGCGGTTATGGTGTTCCGAACAAAGTTCTACGCCAAGGCTATCCATTGCATTTTTATGGTCCTGGTAGCCTAATTCTTTTTTACATTCTAAACAAATCATTAAGTAGGTTAAATTTAGGTTTGGGAATAGTATAACCTTGGATTTTTTGGATTAGTATGATTGATCGATGTACGACACCCTACTTTTAGACGAACTGCATTTTTTTAGATAAACGGCACGCTGAAATGTTAAAACCGTTGTGAAAATGATAGGTAACATTTTAACCAATTTTAGCATTTTGCGTTTATATTTACAGAAAACCAGACCTAATCGTATATGTTCAGAAATAGTGGCCCCGGTGTCCTTATTGCAGCAGCATTTATTGGCCCCGGAACCGTAACCGCATGCACACTTGCCGGCGTAGACTTTGGTTATGCGCTGCTATGGGCCATGGTGCTGAGTATTTTGGCTACCATTGTACTACAAGGTATGGCCGCAAGGCTAGGGATAGTTACCCAGCAAGGTTTGGCAGATGTGATCAAACAGGAACTGACATCAAAATGGATACGCTTTATCGTTGTAGGCATCATCTTAGCTGCCATCCTGGTGGGCAATGCCGCCTATGAGGCAGGTAATCTGGGCGGAGCGGTGTTGGGTATGGAAGCCCTGTTCGGAAACGAGTACCATACTATCTATCCTTTTATTATAGGAACGGTGGCTTTCCTTTTATTGTACTTAGGCAATTATAAGGTATTGGAAAAGGCGTTTGTAGCACTGGTGCTCGTTATGAGTTTTTCCTTCATACTGACTGCGGTCTTAACAGCACCGGATCTATTCGCGGTTTTAAAGGGACTCTTTGTTCCTAGGATTCCCGAGGAAAGTGTGCTTACCATCGTAGCCCTTGTAGGAACGACCGTAGTACCTTACAATCTTTTCTTGCATGCTTCTTTGGTTGGTGAAAAATGGAAGACAATAGATGGTTTACAGGCCGCCAAAAGGGATACGGTCGTTGCCGTTGTGCTAGGTGGTTTTGTATCTATATGTATTATCATTTCGGCCGCAGCCATAACAAGTTCGGAAGTCACAAGTGTCATGGATATGGCAAAGGCATTAGAACCGCTGTACGGAGCCAGTGCAAGATATTTTATGGGCGCCGGACTTTTCGCGGCAGGAATTACCTCGGCCATTACGGCACCCTTGGCAGCGGCTTATGTGGCCAATAGTTGTTTTGGCTGGAAAGCAGGCTTGACCGATTTCAGGTTCCGGGCGGTTTGGATATTGATTTTAGGTTTAGGGATTTTCTTTTTGTCTTTCGATATAAAACCTATAGAAATCATTCAATTTGCCCAAGTGGCCAATGGTATCCTGCTCCCCGTTATAGCTATATTTTTGCTGTGGGTGGTAAACAGGGTTTCGGTCATGGGTGCTTACAGGAACACTAAATTTCAAAATACCGTTGGTGTACTTATTATCGCTTTGGCTTTGGTATTGGGTGCTAAGAGTATTTTTAAGGTATTGGGGAGTTTGTAGTGGGTAGTTTGTAGAGAATAGACTTCAGAGGGTAGTTGGTACTTAGTTTCAGGTTTCTATTGTTTCTTGTTCAAAGTTGGACCAAGTGAAAAGTTGGCAGTAGCAGTTAGCGGTAAAAACAGTAATAAGTAAACAGTAAAGTGAAAAAGTAGGGAGTGAACAGGGAATGGGTAAGCAGTAATTTCAGGAAGTATAATGAAAATTAATGTGCTGTTGCATTTTTTATTTTTAAATATTGATGAGTGAAATTGATAAATGAAAATATAAAATACGGCAGTGGTTATAATTATAACGAATCATCTTGAATAGTCAAAAGGCCATTCCTGTCCTTGGTAGGTGCTTGGGGAGGTCAGTACGAGGAGGGAAATAGCATTTGAATTGGCGAAAAAAAGCGAACGCGACCGGTAATGCTTTGATGTGAATGGTGAACAGTTGGCAGTAGCAGTTGGCAGTAAAAAAACTGCTAAATAAAACAGTTCCAAGCGCCTTTGAGAGGAGCAAATTTAGAGGTAAAGTGATGACCGATATTTCTTGCGACGCGGCAATCTGCTATTGCAAGAATATGAACAAAAATACGCAAAGAATGTAACATTACTAAATTTGGTTTTGTATTTGAATCAAGGATGCCGAGCGTGGCGGCATAAACCTGAAACTTGTATTTGAACTTGAACTTGTATTTGACTTTTGCATTTGACTTTTGTATTTGAACTAGACACTTGAACTTTAACTTTAAAATGAACATAGACATCAATTGTGACGTAGGCGAAGGCATCGGGGATGAGGCGAAACTTTTTCCGTTCATATCATCCTGCAACCTTGCTTGTGGTGGCCATACCGGGGATGCCACTACCATGGAGGCGATTGTTTCCTTGGCAAAAAAGCATCAGGTAAAACTTGGGGCACATCCCTCATATCCTGACCCATTTAACTTTGGAAGGGTTTCCATGGAAATGAGTCCCGAGGAACTAACCGCAACCATTCGTGAGCAGATAGCAAATTTGGTTTCGGTTTGCAAAAAGCAACAAATGAAGCTCCATCATATAAAGGCGCACGGAGCTTTGTATAATGATAGTGCCAAAGGTGGCGCGCTCGGGGTGACATTTTTAAAAGCTATAGAAGCGTATAAATCTGAGCTTATATTATACGTTCCTTCTGCATCTGTTTTAGCGGAAATGGCTTTGGAACAAGGGTTTAAGATTAAAAGGGAAGCCTTTGGCGATAGAAACTACAACGATGACCTGAGCCTTGTCTCCAGAAAGCAGTCCAACGCGATTATTTCAGAGCCTTCTTTGGTCCTTGAACAGTTGTTCCGCATGGTACAAGATCAACAGGTACGAACGGGTTCCGGAGTGTTGCAAACTATTGTTGCAGATACCTATTGTATTCATGGCGATACTCCGAACGCTTTGCAAATATTGATGTACCTTTCGCAGAAATTACCGAAGAAACACATCTATCTACAAAAGTGAAATCCCCTAGTATCCATACCAAGCCCTTTGGCGTGCACGCCGTTTTAATCGAATGGCCCAACGAGGTCAATGAAACCATATTGAACACCATTTTGCAATTTGAGGCTTTTTTAAAGAGCGACTGCCTACCGGAAGCGGATTGGGAATACGTACCCGCTTATAATTCCATGTTGGTCATCAATAAAAAATCACATATCGATTATGATGATTTTAGTCCCAAGATACACTCCTGGTATCGGGAGATGGGGGATAAAAAATTACAGCAACGTTATTTATGGCATTTGCCGGTATCTTATGATCTGGAGTTTGGGATAGATTTGGAGGAAATATCGGGCACCTTGCAAATGGAGGTTGCAAAGGTCATAGCTTTACATACCAGTCATACCTATACGGTGTACGGTATTGGTTTTTTGCCCGGATTCATGTACTTGGGAGGTTTGCCCAAAGAACTGGAAGTGCCGCGTAAGGCAACGCCCCGTTTGCAGGTGAAAAAAGGAGCCGTGGGCATCGCCGGAAAGCAGACCGGTGTGTATCCCCAAGAATCTCCCGGTGGTTGGAATATCATCGGCAATTGTTCTTTCCCTATTTTTGATGAGACCAAAAAGGAACCTTGCTTCGTTTCCGTTGGCGACCAGATAAAGTTTTATGAGGTTTCACGGGCGGAGTACGATTTACATAAGATCGAGGCGGAGGTAGGTATTTATCAACCCGAAAAAATAAAAATCGATGCTTAAAGTATTAAAGTCGGGTTTTTACACCTCTATTCAGGATTTGGGCCGTTTCCACTACAGGAACAAGGGCGTTCCGGTGGCAGGCGCAATGGATAATTTATCGGTACAAAAAGCCAATTCCCTCTTGGAGAACGATGCCAATGCCGCTGTGCTGGAGATTACCATGACAGGCCCGACTCTACTTTTTGAGGACGCCAGTTATATCGCCCTGGCCGGCGCAAAAATGTCGGCTACCTTAAACAATGAACCTATCCAAAATTACAAGGTCTATACGGTTACCGAAGGAGATATTCTGTCCTACGGGAAATTGGAAAAAGGATTTCGTGGTTATTTAGCGATTAAAGGAGGTTTTACCCCTAAAGCAGTATTGGGAAGTGTTTCTCAGTATAGGCCTATTACCAAGGAAAATCGGTTAAAGGATGGTGATCGTATTCCTTTTGGGAGTATAACCGATTTTAACCCCATATTATCCGAGCTTAAAGTAGATTCCTTTTTGGACGATACCGTTTTAAGGGTACACAAGGCACCGGAATTTGATATGTTGACGGATTCCCAACTGGAAGTAATCTTTACCAAGGAATTTACCGTTGCCAAAGAAAATAATAGAATGGCATATCAACTAAACGAGGTAATTGCAAGCCACGAAGTCAGTATGCTTACTTCGGCCACCTTGCCTGGAACCGTGCAGCTGACCCCTGCCGGAAAACTTATTGTTTTGATGTGGGACGGACAAACCACGGGCGGCTATCCGCGCATCTTACAATTATCTGATCGAGCCATTGCTATTCTGTCGCAAAAAAGGGAGGGTGCCAAGATTTCTTTTAAATTGGTGTAATCTTTTTTGAAAAATTAAATTGCCTAAAGCCTAAAGCCTAAAGCCAAGAGCCAAGAGCCAAGAGCCAAGAGCCAAGGGCCACCAAGACTCAAGATAAGATGTGAGATTTGAGAAATGAGATATAAGATTTTAGAAAAGAGAAAAAAGAACCAAGAGCCAAGAAAAGAGCTATCGAGTACTGAATGAAACTCAATAGTTTTAAAGAGGTTTTGTTGAGTTTATATTTGATTTTTCACTACCCACTTTTTTTGCCTAGAGCCTAAAACGAAAAGCGATAAGCGTAAAACCTAATCAAGCTTCTTATACACCTCCCCAAAAGGCACCCTAAAACGAGGCCCATAAATTCCGTTTTCGTCCCGCACCCCGCAACCAATAACCATATTAATTTCGGCACCCCGGGGCAGCTTTAGAATTGATTTTATCATTTTTGTATCGCTTCCTTCCATAGGGCAGGTGTCATAGCCAATGGCCGCCATGCTGATCATGAAATTCTGTGCGGCCAGTCCAGCGCTTTTGTGGGCAACGATGCGCATGTCGGAGTTGCGCACTTGTCGGTATATGGGTTTGAACAATCCTATGACTTGGAAGATTACATATTTCAAAGCGCCTAATATGCCCAGAAAATCGATATAAATAGAGGGAATGAGCTTTTCATAATAGTTTAGGGCAAATTTCTCTCTTTTGGTATAGTCTGCCTTGTTTTTAGTACCGTATTGCGATTTCAAAAAAGCTATATTGGATTTTGCCCGTTTGCGCCATAAATCCTTTCTTGCTAAGACCACCACTAGTTGTTGTGCGGTTTTTGCCGCATTCTGTCCCAAACAGGCTTCGGTCATTTTCTTAAGGACATCCGGATTCATTATGTGATAAAACTCCCATAATTGTAGGTTGCTGCTGGTAGCGGCCAACACGGCATTCGAAATACATTCTTTTACCTTTTCATCATCAAGTGACACATCCGATTTGAATACACGTACAGACCTTCTATAGGCAATCGCCTCGCTTACCGTTTTTTCCATAGTTTTATCAAAATTTGATTAGATTGGCGAAATTAACCAATAAAGTTCGCTTACTTTTTTGTTTAAACATTATATTTAAGTAATATTGAATTATGAAATTAATGAACGTAATATCCAAAGAAGTCATAATTATTCCATCGCTGGAATGATATAGCTTTTTTTGATGTAAAAAACCTGTATCAGATATATGTGATACAGGTTTTTTTTATGCTGATGCCTTCAAATTGAAAGAAAGGAAATCTTATTGAATATGATATAAAATGATTATTTAAAATACTGATAATCAAATTATTGTCTTGTTTTTAGTGAAATTGAATTTGAACCAAGGTTTTATGTTGCCAATACAAGGGAATTTAAACTTTTATCTTTGATAATCATCGGCAAAACCAATTATAAACCAAGCATAGGAGAATATAAAAATGGAATTGAACAAATACAGTAAAAACGTAACGCAAGACCCAACGCAGCCAGCGTCACAAGCAATGCTTTATGCTATTGGTTTAACGGAAGAAGACTTGAAGAAACCACAGATAGGCATAGGTAGCACAGGATATGAAGGAAATCCTTGTAATATGCACCTGAACGATTTGGCGCAGGAGGTAAAAAGCGGTATCAATGATAGTGGATTGATAGGGCTTGTGTTCAATACCATCGGTGTAAGTGACGGTATTTCAATGGGTACCTACGGTATGCGTTATTCGTTACCATCAAGGGACATTATTGCAGATTCTATGGAAACTGTGGTACAGGCTATGAATTATGATGGTTTGGTAACTGTTGTTGGCTGTGATAAAAATATGCCCGGAGCCCTTATGGCCATGATTCGTTTAAACAGGCCTTCTATAATGGTATATGGCGGAACCATTGCTTCTGGCTGCTTTAAGGACAAAAAGCTGGATATTGTATCTGCTTTTGAAGCTTGGGGAGAGAAAGTGGCAGGCACCATGAACGAAGCCGATTATAAAGGAGTGATACAAAACGCGTGCCCAGGTGCAGGTGCTTGCGGCGGTATGTACACGGCAAATACAATGGCTTCTGCAATTGAGGCTTTGGGTATGGCAATGCCATATAATTCATCTAATCCTGCGATAGGTAAAGAAAAACGGTTCGATGCTATCAATTCTGGAAAAGCGATCCGGAACCTTCTAGAAAAGGATATCAAACCAAGCGATATTATTACACGTAAATCAATGGAAAATGCCGTTCGCTTGTTGACCTTATTGGGGGGTTCTACGAATGCGGTACTTCACTTTTTGGCCATAGCAAAAGCGGCAAATGTTGAATTCGTTTTGGACGATTTTCAAAAAATAAGTGATACAACTCCATTTTTGGCGGATTTAAAACCAAGCGGTAAATTCTTAATGGAAGATTTGCACCGTGTTGGAGGAATCCCCGCAGTAATGAAATTTATGCTGGAAAACGGTATGCTCCATGGTGATTGTTTAACCATAACCGGCAAGACCATTGCGGAAAATTTGGCGGAAGTACCAGGTTTAATTGAACATCAGCAGGTTATCATGCCCTTAAGTAATCCGATCAAGCCCACAGGGCACCTAAGAATTTTGTACGGTAACCTAGCCACGGAAGGTGCCGTCGCTAAAATTACGGGAAAAGAAGGTTTATATTTTTCAGGACCGGCAAAAGTGTATGAAGGGGAATTTTTGGCCAATGACGGCATAGGAAGAGGCGAGGTTAAAAAAGGAGACGTAGTGGTTATCCGATATGAAGGCCCCAGAGGAGGTCCCGGAATGCCCGAAATGCTTAAACCGACTTCAGCTATTATGGGTGCGGGACTAGGAAAGGAAGTTGCCTTGATTACAGATGGCCGTTTCTCCGGCGGTACACATGGCTTTGTGGTCGGACATGTTTCTCCAGAAGCACAGAATGGTGGGAATATTGGTCTTTTGGAGGATGGGGATATCATTACCATTGATGCCGAGAAAAATGAAATTTCAGTTAACCTGACCGATGCCGAATTGGCAGCAAGAAGAAAAAACTGGAAGCAACCAGCCTTGAAAGTGAAAAGGGGAAGTTTATATAAATTCGCAAGAACTGTGTCGTCTGCTTCAACAGGATGTGTAACGGACGAATTTTAATAAAAAGTACATACCATAGCTTTTATAAGGCTTGGCACTAATAGCCTATCGGGTTTTTATTTGCGCGATGGTTCAATTGGATATAAATTATGGAAACAGTAAAAGAGAAAAAAAGAGGCACGGAAACTAAAAAGGCCATAAAAATTTCGGGTGCAGAGGCAATCATACATTGCCTTTTGGCCGAGGGTGTTGATTTACTTTACGGCTATCCGGGCGGTGCTATTATGCCGGTATATGACGAGCTTTATAAATTTCAAGATAGGCTTACCCATATCTTAACCCGTCACGAACAGGGTGCTACACATGCCGCGCAAGGTTATGCCCGTGTATCCGGTAGGGTCGGCGTTGCCATGGCAACTTCCGGACCTGGTGCTACCAATCTCGTAACCGGACTGGCCGATGCCCAAATAGATTCTACGCCCATGGTTTGTATAACCGGTCAGGTACCGAGACATTTATTGGGTTCGGATGCTTTTCAGGAAACGGATATTATTGGTATATCAACTCCGGTTACGAAATGGAACTACCAGATTACACATGCGGCGGAGATTCCAGAAATCATGGCAAAGGCGTTTTATATTGCCAAATCCGGTCGTCCTGGGCCAGTATTGGTAGATATCACAAAGAATGCGCAGTTCGAGGAATTGGAATTCTCCTATGAAAAATGTACCGGTGTACGAAGTTATAATCCGATACCAAAACCTAACATGGAAGCTATTGCCGCAGCTGCCGAATTGATTAATTCGGCCAAAAGGCCTTTTATAGTCTGGGGGCAAGGTGTTATTCTTGGAAAAGCGGAAGCCGAATTAAAAGCTTTCGTTGAAAAAGCGGGAATTCCTGCGGCATGGACCATTATGGGAGCTTCGGCACTGGATACGGCACATCCTTTAAATGTAGGGATGGTAGGCATGCACGGAAATTATGGCCCCAATATCCTTACCAATGAGTGCGATCTGCTCATCGCCATAGGTATGCGTTTTGACGATAGGGTAACGGGCAGATTGGAGGATTATGCCAAACAGGCCAAAGTCATCCATTTTGAAATAGACAAAGCGGAAATCAATAAAAATGTCTACGCGGATGTTGCCGTTTTTGGGGATGCCAAAGCGTCTTTAGAACTCATACTTCCTTTGATCCATGCCAATTCCCACGAATCTTGGCACAACATATTTAAGGAAAAGTATGAAATCGAATTTGATACGGTTATAAAAAACGATATCTATCCCACCAAACAGGGATTGACCATGGGTGAGGTTATTGAGGAAATCAATATTGCCTCCGGTCATAAAGCGGTCATCGTTACCGATGTGGGACAGCATCAAATGATTGCATGTAGGTATGCCAAGTTTAACCAGTCTAAAAGTAATATTACTTCTGGCGGATTGGGAACTATGGGCTTCGCCCTTCCCGCGGCCATTGGCGCTAAAATGGGTGCTATGGACCGAGAAGTGGTAGCCATAATAGGCGATGGCGGCTATCAGATGACGATTCAGGAATTGGGTGTCATTTTTCAACATAACATACCGGTTAAAATTGTGGTCTTGAACAACGATCATTTGGGGATGGTGCGCCAATGGCAAGAGCTTTTTTTTGAGAAGCGATATGCTTCAACGGTAATGGTAAATCCCGATTTCGTAAAAATTGCCGAAGGCTATCACATAGAAGCTAAAAGAGTAAGCGAACGTAAGGATTTAAAGAAAACCGTTCAGAAAATGATGGCCTCCAAGAACCCTTTCTTTTTAGAAGTAAAGGTGGAACAGGAAGACAATGTTTTTCCTATGATTCCGTCAGGTGCCTCGGTTTCTGAAATTCGGTTGCAGTAAGGTTGGGCTTCGGCTCCGCTCAGCCACCGGTAATTTAAAGGAAGTATTAACATTGTCATTTAGTTTTAGAATTAACGGTAGCTGATTCCTCCCCTTATTTAATTGCCTTCGACGAACGAAGTATGGTAGAGAGGAAGGCATAGGTGGATTCCGACCTTTTTCGGGAGGAAGACGGAGTGGATGCTTCGTGAAACGGTAATTCGAAGTGTGGAAAAAATTCAAAAGCGAGCTAGTATTATTGACTATTGGATGCCATTCATGGTTGATTGATTTTTAAAACATCACATAATTACGCGGGTTAAAACTCAGTCAAAAACAAGTTGTGATAAAAATAGAATTACTTTAAAGCGGGATAAAAAACAAAATGAACGAATCCAACATACAGGACATGCCAAGCATCCACTCAGAGATAGCAAGTAAATCCAAGGAAATAGGATTTACGATGCTGTCGGATGTCTTCGTCGGCACCTTTTTAAAAACTTTGGTGTCTAGTAAACCAGCCGGACGGTTTTTGGAATTGGGAACTGGAATTGGTTTATCGCTTTCTTGGATGGTCGATGGGATGGATTCAATGTCAACTTTAATTACAATAGATAATGATCCAGAACTGATTGCCATAGCGAAGCAGTATTTTGGGAATGACGAGAGGATTAATATCGTATGCGAAGACGGAACAAACTGGATTACAAACTATTTAGGCAAAACCTTCGATTTGGTTTTTGCCGACGCTTGGCCGGGCAAGTATAGCGAAATCGATGAAGTGTTGAATTTGGTAAGTATTGGAGGGTTCTATATTATTGATGATATGACTGCCCAACCCAATTGGCCGGAAGGACATGATGAAAACGTGGACAGATTGGTAGCCTATTTGGAAAGCAGAACAGACTTTAACCTGACCAAGATGAATTGGTCCACGGGCTTGATTGTAGCGGTTAGGGCTTCGGCTCCGCTCAGCCACGGGTAATGGGGCTAAAGCCTATAGGTGGTGTCCGGGCGTAGTCGAAGACATGTGAGGTTATTAATTAGCATACAAGAATATAGTGAAGGAAGTATAAGTTAAAAAACAATGTCATCCTGAGCGCAGTCGAAGGGCTGGTAGGTAAAAGGTTCGATAATAATTATAAGTTTTGTTATGGTAGTCGAAGACAAAAAAGTTCAGTTAAATTTGGAATGCGGGAACATAGTAAACAAAAATTAATTTAATAACACCCAATAGCTTCCTTTCCCCTTTTGGGGAGAGGGCTGGGGAGAGGGGCTTATGGAAAAAAAATGGTTCACCATTTCGGTATATTCCGAAAATAATGTGGGATTACTGAATAGAATATCAGGGATATTCTTAAAGCGGCATATTAATATCGAGAGTTTGAATGTTTCAAAATCTGAAATTGATCAGGTTTCTAAATTTACCATAGTGGTGCATACAACTGAGAAATGGGTGCAGAATATTGTGGGGCAGATAGAAAAACAGATAGAGGTCATTAAAGCCTTTTATCACACGGATGATGAAACTATTTATCAGGAATCGGCCTTGTTCAAGATTGCTTCGAACTTGCTGTTCGATGAGCGTCAGATTCAGAACATCATAAAGGATAGTAATTCCCAAATAGTAACCGTGGCGCGAGACTTTTTTGTACTTGCCAAGAGTGGCAGAAGACACGAAATAGATGAAATGTACGAGGAATTGAAACCCTTTGGCATCATGCAGTTCGTTCGCTCGGGTCGTATAGCGGTCTCCAAGGAAAAAATGCAGATATCCGCCTTGCTTAAAGAATTTTAACAGCATTAAATATAAATCAATAATTAAATAATACTAAAGATTCCCGTTTTTATTCAAAGGAGTGGAGTACAGGCATGGGAACGAAAAAACTAAATATATCATGGCAAATTATTTTAATACACTATCGCTAAGAGATCAATTGACCCAACTAGGAAAATGTAGATTTATGGAGTCTTCCGAATTCTCCGATGGTGTAACTGCCTTAAAAGGAAAGAAAATAGTCATTGTTGGTTGCGGTGCGCAAGGATTGAACCAAGGTTTGAACATGCGCGATTCCGGTCTGGATATTTCCTATACCCTGCGGGATGCGGCTATTAAAGATAAAAGACAATCGTTTTTAAATGCCTCTGAAAACGGATTTACCGTAGGCACCTACCAAGAACTGATCCCGAGTGCGGATTTGGTCATCAATCTTACGCCGGACAAACAGCATACCAGCGTGGTAAGCACCATTATGCCTTTAATGAAAAAAGATGCTACACTTTCCTATTCGCACGGGTTTAATATCGTTGAAGAGGGACTGCAGATCCGAGAGGATTTAACGGTAATCATGGTCGCACCAAAATGTCCGGGATCGGAAGTACGAGAAGAATACAAAAGAGGTTTTGGTGTACCTACGTTGATTGCGGTACATCCAAACAACGACCATCTAGGGAAAGGTTTGGAGCAGGCCAAGGCGTATGCCGTAGGTACTGGAGGACATAAGGCCGGTGTTTTGGAATCTTCTTTCGTGGCCGAGGTAAAATCGGATCTTATGGGAGAGCAGACCATTCTTTGCGGTTTGTTGCAAACGGGTTCCATTCTTTGTTTTGATAAGATGATCGAAAAAGGGATTGATGCCGGATATGCCTCTAAACTGATACAATACGGATGGGAAACCATTACCGAGGGAATGAAATATGGCGGTATTACCAACATGGTGGACCGTTTGTCCAACCCCGCGAAAATCAAGGCCTTTGAACTTTCAGAACAATTAAAGGATATCATGCGTCCCTTGTTCCAAAAGCACATGGACGATATTATGACTGGCCATTTTTCCAAGACCATGATGGAGGATTGGGCCAATGACGATAAAAACTTATTGACATGGCGCGCTGCAACGGGCGAAACCGCATTTGAGAAAACGCCTGCGGGAGACCAAGAAATTTCCGAGCAGGAGTTCTATGACAACGGAGTTTTAATGATCGCTATGGTACGTGCAGGCGTAGAATTGGCCTTTGAATCGATGACGGAATCCGGTATTATTGCCGAATCCGCGTATTACGAGTCGCTACACGAAACGCCGCTTATTGCCAATACCATTGCCAGAAAAAAACTGTTTGAGATGAACCGGGTCATTTCCGATACGGCTGAGTACGGTTGCTATTTGTTCGATCATGCCTGCAAGCCACTTTTGGCCGACTTCATGAAGCATATAGATACCGATGTTATCGGAAAGAAGTATGGGGAAGGTAGCGATAACGATGCGGACAACGCTACCCTTATAGCTGTAAACAAAGCTCTGCGCGAGCATCCGGTAGAAATCGTAGGAGCAAGATTGCGTGCGTCAATGACGGCTATGAAGCCTATAATTTAAATAACATTTGAAAGTTGGTCCTAGAACCGTGTAGCTAAACTAAATGGATTATTTTCCAAAAGTAGCGGATGTTAAGAAAGCGGCTTTAACCATTAGGCAAGTTGCCGAGGTAACGCCGCTTTTACATAGCATTCGACTTTCAAAGCAGTTCAATGCGGAAATTCTTTTAAAAAGAGAGGATCTCCACAGGGTACGTTCCTATAAAATAAGGGGTGCCTTCAATAAAATAAGTTCTCTTACCCAAGAGGAACGCGAACATGGTGTAGTTTGCGCAAGTGCAGGAAACCATGCCCAAGGTGTGGCTTTTGCCTGTAACCATTTAGGTATAAGGGCAACCATTTTTATGCCAGCGGTAACACCAAAGCAAAAAGTGGAACAGACCAAAATGTTCGGCGATTCTTGGGTTGAAGTGGTCTTGGAAGGAGATACTTTCGATGATTCCTTTAGTGCCGCAGTGACGTATTGCAAAGAAGAGGATAAAACTTTTATTCATCCTTTTGACGACCCTAAGGTCATAGAAGGCCAGGCAACGGTGGGCTTGGAACTTTTGGATCAGGTTAAAAAACCCTTGGACTATATTTTTGTGGCCGTGGGCGGCGGAGGTTTGGCATCCGGTTTATTGGGCGTTTTTATGGCCTTATCCCCGCAAACGAAAATTATAGGGGTAGAACCGGAAGGAGCACCATCAATGAAAACTTCCATAGACAAGGGTAAAAATACCAAGTTGGAGGAAATAGATAAGTTTATAGACGGAGCAGCGGTAAAAAGGGTAGGGGATCTTACTTTTTCTATTTGTAAGGATAATCTTTACAAAATGGTAACGGTGCCAGAGGGGAAAGTTTGTCAGACTATCCTAGATTTGTACAACAGGGACGCTATCGTGGTTGAACCTGCCGGAGCTTTGAGTATTTCCGCTTTGGACATGTTTGCCGAAGAACTAAATGGAAAGCGCGTTGCCTGTATCATTGGCGGGAGTAATAACGACATTACCCGTACCGCAGAAATAAAGGAGCGGGCCTTGTTGTACGGCAAGCTGAAACATTATTTTATTGTCCGATTTCCGCAGCGCCCCGGGGCTTTAAAACAATTTGTAGTAGAGATTTTAGGCCCAACGGATGACATAACCCATTTTGAGTATTCCAAAAAATCCAGTAAGGAAAATGCACCGGCCGTGGTGGGGATAGAATTAAGACATCCGTCAGATCTAACGCCTTTGATGCAACGGATGAAAGAAAATAACTTTTTTGGCGAATATTTAAACGATAAACCCGACCTGTTTCAATACTTGGTCTAAACTATATGATGATGAGCAAAAAACAGACGAACATCCCAGCAGAATTTGCAATAAACGAACCTATTCATCAGAAGCACTATTTGGCTGACGGCGAATTAAAACCTTGGAACGGGGAAACTACCGAGGTATATTCCACCATTTCTTCTACCAATGACTATAAACCGACTTTATTGGGGAGCATTCCGGATATGCAGGAAGCGGAAGCTTTGGTTGCGCTTGATGCCGCTGTTGAAGCTTATGGAAAAGGACAAGGTATCTGGCCCACCATGCACGTGAAGGACCGAATTGAATGTATGGAGGTATTCGTTGCTAAAATGAAGACCAAAAGAGCGGAAATCGTAAAGTTGCTGATGTGGGAAATTGGGAAGTCCCTGCCAGACTCCCAAAAGGAATTTGACCGTACCGTGGATTACATTGTGGATACGATAGAAGATTACAAGCAGTTGGATAGAAATGCGGCAAAATTCCAAAAACACGATGGCGTATATGCCCATGTAAAAAGAGGGCCGTTAGGGGTGGTGCTTTGCCTTGGACCCTATAATTATCCGTTGAACGAAACCTTTGCTTTGTTGATTCCCGCTATCATCATGGGGAATACCACCATATTTAAACCGGCTAAACACGGGGTTTTGTTAATTACCCCATTATTAGAAGCCTTCCAGACCAGTTTCCCGAAAGGGGTAGTCAATATCATTTTTGGTAGAGGCCGCACTGTAGCGGCACCGATCATGAAAACAGGCAAAATTGATGTCTTGGCCTTGATAGGGAACAGTAAATCTGCGAATGCCTTACAGGAGCAACACCCAAAAAGCAACCGTTTACGATTGGTTTTGGGCTTGGAAGCGAAGAATCCTGCTATTATTCTGCCCGATGCGGATATGGATCTGACCATAAACGAATGCATTGCGGGAACTCTTTCCTTTAACGGACAACGATGTACCGCACTCAAAGTGGTGTATGTACATGAGGACATTCAAGAGAAATTCAATTCCCGTTTTGCCGAAGCCGTTGATAATCTAACTTTTGGTAACCCTTGGGACGATGGGGTAAAATTGACTCCACTTCCAGAGCCGGATAAACCGGCCTACATACAAGAGCTTATTGATGATGCCCTTGCAAAAGGCGCTAAAATATTGAATAAAAAAGGCGGACAGCATTTTGATAATTTTATTTGGCCGGCAATTTTGTATCCCGTCACCAAGGACATGCGCGTGTATCAAGAAGAACAGTTTGGCCCAATTATCCCCATCCTTCCTTTCACGGATATTGAGCAACCTTTGGACGATATGGCAGAAAGTAATTACGGACAACAGGTTAGCCTATTCGGTAAAGATGTTTATGCCTTGGCACCGTTAATTGATACCTTGGTCAATCTGGTGTGTAGAGTAAACCTTAACAGCTCCTGCCAAAGAGGGCCAGATGTCTATCCGTTCACGGGAAGAAAGGATTCCGCACAGGCCACATTGAGTGTGCACGATGCGCTGCGTTCCTTCTCTATAAGGACTTTTGTGGCCTTTAAGGATAACGGACTTAATACTGAAATCATACAAAAGCTGTTGGAAACCAAACTTTCCAATTTCGTGAGTACGGATTATATATTATAAAACATTTATGGTCATTCCGGCCCTTCCGCTGCCCCGACGGTTCGGGGCATTTAAGTAAAGGCGGGAATCTGTCCATCATTTTGCAAAGTTTTCAATGACCGAAATATAGGCGGGAATCTGTTTATAATTTCGAAAAGTTTAGAAAGTTAGGTACCACGTCGTTACGAGGCAGCAAGCCCATAAGCAATTGGCTGAACCGATGAGAAGAGTATTTTAACGGTTCGCTACGTCATGAGTAATGTCTCTCGAAGAAGAAAGCAATTTAAATGATTATCATGGTATTGCTATTATGGCAAGCTGAGCGTAGTAATTGAGCTGTTATAAATGGGTGCTACTATCCATATGGGGAATCTTTTGGTTGATACCCCTGAAAAGTACCCTAACCGTAACCCTAAAAAACTAAATGATTAAAACATTTTGAGAATAGGAACGTTAGATAATAGAGGAATAGCAGCTAAACCTATTTCTTCCCAAATCGATAATCAAAACTAACTTAACCGTGAAACGTTTTAAATTTTTATCAGCAGCCTTAATTGTAGGGGTAATGTTCATCATAACCACCGCTTTTATGGAAGCTTCCCACCCGGCTAGTGAAACTGTTTCGGCGCACTATTTGGAAATAGATCTCATCCGTGAGGAAAAATCAAAAATATATACCGCGCGGCAGCAGGAATTACAAGAAGCCCTCAATACCTATTTCCACAAGGCAATAGCGGCGGGAGATATCGTTGGTGCTGGCGTGAGCATCGTACAGGGCGATTCTATTTTAATTTCTAACGGATTTGGAAAACGGAGTGTCGAAGAAAATGCTATTGTGGATGGTGAGACCGTATTCAGACTAGGTTCCCTGTCCAAAGGTTTTGGCGGTGTTTTGGCTGCTAGTTTGGCATCGGAAGGCAAATTGAATTTTGATGATAAGATAGTAACCTACCTGCCCCAGTTTCAATTTGGGGACGAGCAAAATACACAGCATGTTAAACTAGCACATATTCTTTCCCATACTTCTGGAACTCCCTATCATAGCTTTACCAATTTGGTAGAAGATGGGGCGTCCATGGCCATTATTGCCGGTCGTTTTAATGAGGTAGCTCCCGTAAATGTTCCCGGCCAACAATATAGCTACCAGAATGCGATGTTCGCTTTGGGGCAGGAAGTGATAAGCAAGGCGACGGGAAAGGATGTTAAAACCTTATTGACCGATAAATTTTTTAAACCTTTGGGTATGTCGCACATCTCCATGGAACATACAGATCTGCTTCAAGAAAAAAATATAGCCCTACCTCACAGAAGAAAAGGAAATGGTTGGAGTGCTACGCCTTTAACCGACAAATATTATAACGCCGTTTTGGCAGGAGGTATTAATGCAAGTGCTGGAGATATGGGCAAATGGATGCGCTTTTTACTCGGTCATAATCCGGAAGTTTTAAAATCGGAAGACATGAAGCAGGCTTTTGAGCCTTTTATCGCCCTAAGGGAAAACAACAAATATTACCAACAGTGGGAAGGCCACCTACAATCCTCCTATGGTTTTGGATGGCGTATTCATGAATATCGGAAAGCGGATGCTCGGGAAATTGAAACCGTTTGGCATCATGGCGGCAGCGTCAACAATTATAGAAACGAGATTGCCATTTACCCGGAGACCGACCTAGGAATCTGTGTGTTGCTCAACGGGAATTCTAAATTGGCAAGAAACGTCATTCCTGATTTGCACAACATCGTACAAAAAATCTACAGTCAAAAAACTACGGTAGAGCTTATTGAAAAAGGGTAACCTTTTAATGTATACTTAGTGCTTTAAAACTGTTGGGTGCAACTCCGCAACAATTTCATTTTTACGATTAAAAACTTCGGCAGGCGAATTATATCCAAAAAAATAAAAGCGATTTGTGTAGGCTATGTCTTCCGCTTCCAAAGATGTTTTTAACCGTATCTTATATTTTTCAATTTTAGCGTCATCCGCCCAACCACCAAAGGTAATTGCAGCCAGGGTCTTTGCAGGTTCTTCCTTAAATTCTATTCCCGATTGGTTCGGTGCAGGAAGGTTTTCTTTGTTGAATTTTTTAGGCACCATGAACATCATCGTCATAGAATCTTCCAAGGACATGGAAACAGGAGAGGTCATGGATATTTTCTCTTTGCGCTCATTAGCTCCAAAAATATATCCTGCCAAGATGGAAAACCCCTTGCTTGAGGACTCTTTATAGGCGCTAGTTGAAAGTTCTACGGAAGTGAATAGGCTCGCCTCATAATCACGAATTTCAAAATTCTCATATTTTTTGATGACGGTGTAGGGGTAAGTTTCAATAGTACGCTGTGCGTTCATGGTATAGATTTGGACAATAATAAAAATAACGAGGAGTATGCCTAGCACAAAGAACAGGGTTTTCATTTTCCTAAGGTAAGAAGAAGTTTTATATGTTTTAAAATAGAGGTAGAGATGATTTTTTAGAAAATTCGGCAATCACAAAGCAGCTAGTTAAAAACTTGCCTTTAAAATTGATGTTATTTGTTTTTTGGAATAGCTTTGTTTTTATAGTGCTATAACTACTCTTTAAGGACTTATAATTTTGAGTTTGCTCCGAAAACTCAAGTCAAGGAGGAAAAGAGTTAAAAAGTTAAAAAGTTCCGATTCGGCGATTTTCAAATAGTTGTAAATCAAAATTTTAAAAATAATAAAAAATTGAATTTTACCAATCATAAACTATAACTCATTTTCGGAGAGGACTCCATTTTCATAAATAAATAGAGGTGTTGATCAACAAGAAAGAAAATCAAGTTAAAAAATCAAAAAAGCCTTGGCCTACCAAAGATGCTATGGCCCAGGTCTACGCCATGAAACTTTGGGGTGGCAGCACAGCTGATTTTTATTCTGGCGAAGGCTCCCATGATGTTGATTTGGTGCAGCCTTATCTAGATGTGGTAATTTCATTTTTGACATCTTTTGAAACACCGCTCGCAGTTTGCGATCTAGGTTGTGGGGATTTTAATGTAGGCAAAGAATTGGTAGGGTACACCCAAAAGTATGTTGCGGTAGATATTGTTCCAGATTTGATAATGCGTAACAAAGAAAAATTCAAGCTAGAAAATTTAGAATTTCAATATTTGGATATTGCTCTATACGATTTGCCTTCTGGGGATTGTGCGATACTTAGGCAGGTACTGCAACATCTGTCCAATGCCGAAGTACTGGGCATCGCAGCTAGGTTGCCCCATTTAAAATATGTCATCCTAACAGAGCACTTGCCCCACGGAGATTTTGTACCAAATAAAGACCTCATTTCAGGACAGGGAATCCGCCTAAAAAAACAAAGTGGCATCAACCTGACCGCTCCACCATTTAATTTGAGAGTGTTAGAAGAATTACAGCTATTGTCCGTTAATGCAAAGGAGGGTAAAGGGGTGCTGGCAACTAAACTTTACAGGCTGTTTTAAATAATTGGTATTTTGGATAATTTTCAAGGGCAATAAGGTCTTATGTTTCTACAAATTTGCTTTCCAAGTCCCGAAACATTTTTTTACCTTTCCAAAAACACTAACTTAAAAGTACAACATGGAAAAATTAGAAAAGTATACAGAAGCGGAATGGGAAATTATATCTGCAACACCGCAATTGGTTGGTGTAGCTATGGCCGGAGCGGGCAGTAGTGGAATATTTGGATCTAGTAAGGAAATGTTCGCCAGCGCTCGCGGTATGATGGCCGCCAAAAAGGAATATGAAGGTAATGCACTTATACAGGCGATTCTGCCCGATACTACAAGCGCATCAAAAGCCATGGAGGATGCCAAGGCACAACGCAAAATTGTCATGGGTCGCTTTAAGGCCAGCGGAGCGAAATCTTCTGAAGAACTAAGGACATTTGTATTGGAGGATTGCACAAAGGCGATTGAGATATTGGAAAGGAACGAAGCTGCTGAGGTAGTGGAAGGCTACAAAAAAATGGTTCTGGAACTAGCTGAAAAAGTTGCAAATGCAGCTAAGGAGGGTGATTTTCTAGGTTTTGGCGGGGAGCGTTTTAGTGAGAAGGAGCAGCAGTTGTTTGCCGAATTAAAGAACAAATTGAATTAGGCTTTTGCTTTATTAACAAGGCGGGGCAGGTTCTTATTATTCCGCATGTCTATTTACTTTTACTGTATAGGCAGGGGCAGGTTTTCTTGGTAGAGCTTAATTTAAGTAATTTTTTATGCGACCGTATAATCACACCAAATTGTCGGGCTTGAATTCCACGCTAGAATCAGCGAGTTTTTTCTTATCCATGAGCTCTCCGGTCTTGATGAATTTTGTACCGATGACATAGGCTTTGGCATTGTTGACGGCATCCACGGAAAGCAGGGTATCGGCCTTAAAATACCAGATAGAAAAACAGGGCTGTTCTTTTTCCTCGGTTCTGATGACCAAATTATCATATCCCTCGGAAAGTCCTACAATCTTTAATTTCACGGCATATTGATCCGACCAAAACCAAGGAATAGCATCATACATGACCTCTTTTCCCCAGATGGCCGCAGCGGCAATTTTCGCTTGGTCGATGGCATTTTGAACCGAAGCGGAAAGTCCATTCAAAACGCTTTCGGAACGTATGCCCCCGAGCAACTGCATCTTGATTAATTGGATAAGATTATTAGGGCATTACTATTTTGATTGATTAGATTCTACCATCACTTTATAATTATGAGGATATAGATCT
>Ga0075108_10000448_pt1 | contig 25011 bp, 22 predicted proteins | sample AntAceMetag02UK1_FD_69797 | JGI IMG/M metagenome (GOLD analysis project Ga0075108, IMG submission 69797) | Saline lake microbial communities from Ace Lake, Antarctica - Antarctic Ace Lake Metagenome 02UK1 | ecosystem: Environmental > Aquatic > Non-marine Saline and Alkaline > Saline | place...
CAAGAAGAATTACCTTAGTATCAAATCCGATAAAGGAAACCAAGAGCTCCTTATAGGAATTATCGGACTCTATATAAAACCTCCCGTCATCATTGGTAATGGTGCCTTCCGTAGAATTAGTGAACAATATGTTCGCAAAAGCTACCGGTCCGCCGTTCTCGTCCACGACGATACCGCTTACCTTGGTTTGTGCGTTCACTAATACAGCACTGCACAGAAATAATAAAAATAGGATTTGCTTCATTTTCTTGTTCCGGTGTGGCCAGGGGCAAATAGCATACCAATAAAAAAAGCTTCCTCGACCTTGGTCGACGAAGCTAAGTGACGTTTACAAATACATACTTTATTATTTGTATAAAACTTTTTTCACGGCTTTTACCACGTCGTTATGATTTGGCATCCACTCCTCTAATAATACAGGGGAATAGGGTGCAGGTGTATCCGCAGTGTTTATTTTTACTATAGGAGCATCCAGATAATCGAACGCATGGGCCTGTACGTGATAAGTAATTTCCGTAGCAACATTACCAAATGGCCAAGCTTCTTCCAAGATGACCAAACGGTTGGTCTTTTTGACAGATTTGAGTACTGCCTCGTAATCCAAAGGCTTTACGGTACGCAGATCTATGATTTCACAGCTAATGCCCTCTTTCTCCAATATATCTGCAGCCTTATCGGCTTCCTTTATTATTTTTCCAAAAGAAACAATGGTTACATCGGAACCTGCCCTTCTGATATCCGCAACCCCCAAAGGAATAGTGTATTCCCCTTCGGGAACTTCACCTTTATCGCCGTACATCTGCTCGGATTCCATAAAAATGACAGGATCATCATCACGAATGGCAGATTTCAACAACCCTTTGGCATCCGCAGGATTGGACGGCACCACCACCTTTAGTCCTGGGCAGTTGGCATACCAGCTCTCAAAAGCCTGTGAATGGGTTGCCCCTAACTGACCCGCGGAACCCGTTGGCCCCCTGAATACGATGGGACATGGAAACTGTCCGCCTGACATCTGACGAATCTTAGCGGCATTATTTACGATTTGATCAATACCGACCATTGCAAAATTGAAAGTCATGAATTCTATGATAGGTCTAAGCCCGGTCATGGTAGAGCCCACGCCGACCCCGGCAAAGCCCAGCTCGGAAATAGGGGTGTCAATGACTCTTTTTGCGCCAAACTCATCAAGCATCCCTTTTGAAGCTTTGTAGGCACCATTGTATTCCGCTACCTCTTCACCCATAAGGTATATGGACTCGTCCCTGCGCATTTCCTCGGACATGGCCTCCGCTAAGGCTTCTCTAAATTGTAAGGTTTTCATTAGCTTTAATTTTATGCTCTTTGTCGTTCGCTTAAAAGCAAGCAAAAATAACAAATAATATATCAAACTATCGTGCGGGGGAATCAAAAAAAGATATAAAATTTACTATGCGTGCATAGTAAATTTGAAAATTAATGGCTATCTTCGTAAACATCATTTTAAAAGTAATCCGTAAATGAAAATATTAGTATGTATCAGTAATGTCCCCGACACTACCTCAAAAATAAATTTCACCGACGGTGACACAAAATTTGACACCAATGGTGTGCAATTTGTAATAAACCCCAACGACGAATTTGGTTTGACCAGGGCCATGTGGTTCAAGGAAAAACAAGGTGCATCCGTTCACGTGGCAACCGTAGGAGGCCCAAGCGTGGAGCCGACTATGAGAAAGGCCCTTGCCATTGGTGCGGACGAGGCCATACGGGTAAACACGGAACCGGTCGATGGCTTCTTTGTTGCCCAACAACTTGCAGAAGTGATAAAAAATGGTGGTTACGATTTGGTTATTTGCGGTAGGGAATCCATAGACTACAACGGAGGTATGGTGCCAGGGATGATCGCCACCTTTTTAGATATGAACTTCGTGAACACCTGTGTTAGTCTGGACATAGAAGGCACTTCCGCCACCGCTATAAGGGAGATAGATGGTGGAAAAGAAACCTTAAATACCACCCTGCCTTTGGTTATTGGCGGACAAAAAGGACTTGTAGAGGAAAGTGACCTCCGCATTCCCAATATGCGCGGCATTATGCAGGCGCGCCAGAAAAAATTGAGTGTGTTGGAACCTGTTTCAGCTACAAAAACAACGGAAGACCTAAGTTTTGACAAACCGGCGCCCAAAGGGGCTGTTAAACTTGTTGCTACGGTAGACGAATTGGTTACGCTTCTCCATAACGAGGCGAAAGTGATTTAGTTGAACCCCGATTTTAGGTTAACCATTAAAATTTAGAAAACATGTCAGTATTAGTATACACAGAATCCGAAAACGGAAAATTCAAGAAAAGTGCTTTTGAAGTCGCATCCTATGCCGCCGAAGTAGCCAAGCAACTGGGAACTAGTGCCACAGCGGTATCATTTAACGCGAAGGAAAACGATACCTTAGGGGAGTATGGCGTAAGCAAGGTAATGAACATTGCCAACGATTCCTTAAAGACCTTTAATGCGAAGGCCTACGCCAAAGCAATAGCACAGGCCGCTAAGCAAGAAGGCGCCACTACAATTATCGTAAGTTCCAGTGCGGACACCAAATACATGGCCCCTATACTGGCGGCCACACTTGCAGCAGGTTATGTGCCCAATGTAGTCGCGGCACCGGAAAGTACAAGTCCTTTTACCGTTAAAAGAACAGCTTTCAGTAATAAAAGTTTTGCCCACACGCAAATGCATACAGATAATAAAGTGATAGGCGTATCCAACAACGCCTTTGGAATTCGTGAAAACAAGACCGATGTCGCGGTAGAAGATTTTTCGGTTTCCTTGGACGATAGCGCATTCAGCACAAAATCCGTAGAGATAGATAAGGTCATTGGAAAAGCTACCATCGCGGATGCCGAAATCGTAGTTTCCGCCGGAAGAGGCCTCAAAGGGCCTGAAAACTGGGGAATGATAGAGGAATTAGCCAATATATTAGGTGCCGCCACAGCCTGTTCGAAACCTGTTTCAGATTTAGGATGGAGACCTCATGGAGAGCATGTAGGGCAGACCGGGAAGCCGGTTGCCAGCAACTTGTACATTGCCATAGGCATCTCTGGAGCCATACAGCATTTGGCAGGAGTTAGCTCCTCAAAAACCAAAGTGGTCATCAATACCGATCCCGAAGCGCCCTTTTTTAAGGCGGCCGATTATGGTATCGTTGGCGATGCGTTTGAAGTAGTACCGGCATTAATCGAAAAATTAAAGGAATTTAAAGCTCAAAACGCTTAAATTTTTGTTATTTTGTGCCCCCAAAGGGCTGTTCAGATCATTGGCAACCCAAGTATTTGAACAGCCTTTTTTTTATTACATATATTATGAGTTTAGTCCGCCTAAAAATAAAAGGAATATCATACAGCCAGACCCAAAATGGTGCGTATGCCCTTATATTGAATGAAGTAGATGGAGATCGCAAATTGCCCATTGTTATAGGTGCTTTTGAAGCACAATCCATTGCAATTGCCTTGGAAAAGGAAATTAAGCCGCCAAGACCGCTTACCCATGACCTTTTTAAAAACTTCTCCGACCGATTTGATATTGTTATAAAACAGGTCATTATCCACAAACTGGTAGATGGTGTTTTTTATTCCAGCATCATTTGTGAGCGCGACGGTATAGAGGAAATTATAGACGCGCGCACGAGCGATGCCATTGCCTTGGCCCTTCGCTTTAACGCTCCCATCTTTACGTATAAGACCATTTTGGACAAAGCGGGCATCTTCCTTAAATTTTCATCAAAGGAAAAAGAAGCGGAAGACACTAGTGGCGATAGCATTATGGTAGATGAAATTTTACAGGAAGGGGAAACCGTTCATATAGAATCGGGTGCCTCGGACGGCTATCAAGAACTAAAGATAGATGAACTCGAAAAAGAACTGGCCAAAGCCGTTGCCAACGAAGATTATGAGAAAGCTGCCAAACTAAGGGACGAAATATCCAAAAGGAATTAAACTAAATCCCTCACATGAAGAAAAGTACTTGGCTACTGTCTCTCTTTATCCTTTTTTCCTTTTCTCTTTTTGCCCAAATTCCAGAAACCACCCAAGGTATTGACACCGTGGCGGACACCACCATACTCAACGATATAGCTACGACAAACGGCACTATCATTGCAAACGAAGGTTTTTCACTGAACAGTCTTTGGCGCGGGGTACTCGGCATGGCAGTATTATTACTATTGGCATTTTTTTTCAGTTCCAACCGCAGGGCTATTAATTGGAGAACAGTTGGCGTGGGCCTAGCCCTACAATTAATCATTGCGATAGGTGTGTTGAAAGTTCCTTTTGTCCAATTGATTTTTGAGCAAATAGGGAAAATATTCGTCAGTATTTTGGAATTTACAAGGGCCGGAAGTAAATTTTTATTCGAAGGCTTGGTAGTAGATACTGGAACCTTTGGCTACATATTTGCCTTTCAGGTGCTGCCCACCATTATTTTCTTTTCTGCACTTACCTCCTTATTATTTTATTTGGGGGTCATCCAAAAAGTGGTAAAGGCATTAGCTTGGTTATTATCTAAAAGTCTGGGCATATCCGGCGCGGAAAGTCTATCGGTAGCCGGAAATATTTTCTTGGGCCAAACAGAGGCACCGCTCTTGATCAAGGCCTATCTGGAAAAAATGACCCGATCGGAAATACTTTTGGTCATGATCGGCGGCATGGCCACAGTGGCCGGTGCCGTTTTAGCTGCCTATATCGGCTTTTTGGGAGGAGAAGATGAAGCATTACAATTGGTGTTCGCCAAACATTTATTGGCAGCATCGGTAATGGCGGCACCCGGTGCAATTGTAATTTCCAAAATGCTGTATCCGCAGACCGAAGCCGTAAATACAGACGTTAGCGTTTCTTCCGAGAAAATAGGATCCAATATTCTGGATGCGATTGCAAATGGCACTACGGAGGGCTTAAAACTAGCCGTTAATGTCGGTGCCATGCTCTTGGTATTCGTTGCCATTATTGCCATGATCAACGGTATTTTGGAATGGACGGGAGATTTGACAAACCTTAACACATGGATTGCGGAAAACACCTCCTATCAAAAATTTTCCTTGGAAGCTATTTTAGGGACAGTGTTTGCGCCGTTAATGTGGTTGATAGGAGTTGCCAAAGAAGACATAATGCTAATGGGACAATTACTGGGTATTAAGTTGGCGGCAAGTGAGTTTGTCGGCTATATTCAATTGGCGGAATTAAAGGATATGGCCAGTTTACCGCACCTGAAATACAACAAATCCATCATCATGGCAACGTATATGCTCTGCGGATTTGCCAACTTTGCTTCCATAGGCATACAGATAGGCGGCATTGGCTCCTTGGCGCCCGGCCAGCGCAAAACACTTTCCGAATTTGGGATGAAAGCCGTTTTGGGCGGTTCATTGGCTTCTCTGCTCTCGGCCACTATTGCAGGGATGATCTTGGGGTAGAAATTCCCCCTAACCCACGAAGGGGGGACTTATACTCGGGCGTTGATAATTATTGATAAGTGCTGGCTTTTTTGTTTCTAAAGAACAATTTCTTATGTTTATTTTTGAAGCTCAAAAGTGTACTATTAATTTTAATAAGTTCCCTCTCCTTGGGAGAGGGCGGAGGGAGAGGACATGAAACAATACCACGATCTATTAAAACATGTGTTAGCGGAAGGCAACCAAAAGGGCGACCGCACAGGCACCGGTACCAAAAGCGTGTTCGGATATCAGATGCGTTTTGACCTCAGCGAAGGTTTTCCCATGGTTACGACCAAAAAATTGCACTTAAAGTCCATCGTCTATGAACTCCTTTGGTTCCTAAAAGGCGACACCAATATTGCCTACCTGCAAGAGAACGGCGTACGGATTTGGAACGATTGGGCCGATGAACACGGGGATTTAGGCCCTGTTTACGGTAAACAATGGCGCAATTGGAACGGGGACGAAATAGATCAAATTAAAGAAGTTGTCCATTCGTTAAAAAACAATCCGAATAGCAGAAGAATGTTGGTTTCCGCTTGGAATCCTAGCGTGCTGCCAGACACTTCCAAATCTTTTACGGAGAATGTTGCCAACAACAAAGCGGCACTACCGCCTTGCCATGCTTTTTTTCAGTTTTATGTGAGTCCTCCCACTTCGACTTCGCTCAGTGGCCGGCCGAAACTTTCGTTACAACTGTACCAACGGAGTGCGGATATCTTTTTGGGCGTGCCCTTTAACATTGCGTCTTATGCCCTGTTTACCATGATGATGGCACAGGTATGCGGTTATGAAGCCGGCGATTTCATACACACCTTTGGCGATGCACATATTTACGATAACCATATGGAGCAGGTGGAACTGCAATTGAGCAGAGAATCCAGGCCTTTGCCAAAAATGGTAATCAATCCAGCCGTAACCGATATTTTTGATTTCAAATTTGAGGATTTTACCCTAGTGGATTATAATCCGCATCCTCATATTAAGGGGGCTGTGGCGGTTTAGTTTTTATACGTGACGAGAGGTGCTTTTGTTGGGTAATGTTAGCCTAAACCACAGGCCCTCTCCCAAGAGTTATGCCTCATCGAAATACCTTTCTGAATCCCTCCCATACTTCGGCAACGCCCAGCACAAGTAGAGGGAGACTTCATTCCCACCTAGCTAAAATTTGTCGGCTCTAGTTTAATCTACCGTTACTATTATTCTTAAAATTGAAATTATGAGTGGTTCAAGTTGGTTCAAAGGTAGAAAATGCGATTATTCCCATTAGGTCAGGGAAAAATGACCGGATTTTCGGCATTTTGTTCTTGCCACCCACGTTAATTGTCGGAACTAAAGGCAGCCAAAAAGCCGAAAATTGGATATTTCAAACAATAGTGTCCGGTTAAAGACCTAAGACCCCCTAAGCGTCGGGGCACTTCTACACATAAGATGTAAGACTAAATTCTAACTAATTGAAAATCAATATATAAAATAAAAACTTTTTAGCTATTTGGGAATATTCCTAAATAGCTAAAAAGTAAGATGTCAAATTTTGGTTTGCCTTAATGGCTTAGTGATTGCGAGTGCTGACAAAGCTTTCGAAAAAGTTTACCGGACAACACTATATTAGAACCATAACAGGCATTTTAAACTAGAGTTTATGTTATAAATTTTGGATAGGACGTAAAAGAGTCCAAGCATAACGGTATTGAGCACCTCTAGCAGCTCGTATTTCTTTATCTTTAAAGAAAATTGCTTTTCATGTCACGTACCCATTCCCTTTTGGATTTCATTCTAGAAACCCGCGAGCACACCGAGACCATTTGTAAACCTTTGGAAATTGAGGATTATGTAGTGCAGCCCATTATAGATGTGTCGCCACCGAAGTGGCATTTAGGCCACACGACTTGGTTCTTTGAGGAATTCATCCTTAAAAAATACAAGTCGGGCTACCATGTTTTTAACGAGGATTTCTCCTTTGTCTTTAATAGTTATTATGAAACGGTGGGCAAACGCGTGGTGCGGGCGGACCGCGGTAATATGAGTAGGCCATCGGTACAAAAAGTCTATGAATACCGGCGCTATGTTACGGAAGCCCTTTCGTCCTTTTTGGAGATAGCGCCTTCAAAAGAAATCTCCGACGTGCTGGAAATTGGCATCCATCACGAAAAACAGCATCAGGAACTATTGTTGACGGACATTAAATATATCCTAGGAAACAATCCGCTGCTACCTACATATTCCGATAGTTTTAAGGAGCACAGTCCCGCAAAGAATAAACAGCAATGGCTACCGATGGACGAAGGTATTTACGACATAGGCCACAATAATAACGATTTTTGCTATGACAATGAATTGGGCAGGCATCATGTCTACCTACATCCCTATTCCATTTCCAATACCTTGGTGACCAATGCCGAATTTATGGAATTTACGGCAGCAGGCGGTTACAAAAAATTTGATCTTTGGCATGCCGAAGGCTGGGATTGGGTAAACAGGGAACAGATTTCCGCTCCCCTCTACTGGCATAACATCGATGGCATCTGGTACCACTACACCTACCAAGGTTTGCTAGAAGTTGATCCCCAAACACCGGTTACCCATATCTCCTATTTTGAAGCTTTTGCCTTTGCACAATGGAAAGACTGCCGCTTGCCTACCGAATTTGAATGGGAAGCCGCGCAACACCTCTTTACTTGGGGCCAACGCTGGGAATGGACGGAAAGCGCCTATCTCCCCTACCCCAATTATAAAAAAGCCGATGGTGCCTTGGGCGAATACAATGGCAAATTTATGGTAAACCAAAAAGTGCTCCGCGGCAGCTCGGTGGCCACACCCATAAAACATGCCAGACCCACATACCGCAATTTCTTTCAAACCAATTTAAGATGGCAGTTTACCGGATTAAGGTTAGCCAAATAAATACGACCTACCCGATATGCATAAAAAAATAGCACAAAAACTGGACACGAATTTCAAGCAAGAAGTATTTCAGGGCCTTACTACCTATCCCAAGTTCCTGTCTTCCAAATACATCTATGATAAAGCTGGAGACCGACTTTTTCAGGATATTATGAACATGCCTGAATACTATCTCACCAATACCGAATTCGGAATTTTGGAAGCCTATAAGGAACAACTTGCCCAACATTTTTCTACCGATGAAAAACCCTTTCATTTAATAGAAATGGGGGCCGGGGATGGAAAAAAGACGAAAATTCTCTTGCATCACTTTACAAAAAAGAAGCTGGATTTTACTTTTCGCCCTATTGATATTAGTCAGAATGCTTTGGACTCCCTACAAGCCAATTTAAAAGAGGAAATTCCTGGATTGCGTACGGAACCGCTTCAAGGCACTTATTTTGAAACGCTAAGAAAACTCAATTTTTCTACGGACGAACGCAAAGTCATCCTGTTCCTTGGCTCCAATATCGGGAATCTATTTCATGACCAAGCCATTGAGTTTCTCTCTCAAATACGGGAATATATGCAGCCCAAGGACCTTTTGTTTATAGGTTTTGACCAGAAAAAGCATCCACAAACCATTCTTGACGCTTATAACGACGCTTCGGGAATTACGGCCAATTTCAACAAAAACCTTTTGGTGCGCATCAATCGGGAATTGGAGGGCAATTTTGAGGTGGGCAGTTTTATGCATTGGGAAGTGTACGACCCTGAGACCGGTACGGCCAAAAGCTACTTGGTGGCCCGATCACCGCAGGAAGTGCGCATAGAAAAACTGGATTTGGACATCGTTTTTGAGGCATGGGAAACCATACATACGGAAATCTCACAAAAATACGACGACAAAACCGTGCATTGGCTCGCAGAACGATCCGGATTGAAAGTATTGGAAAGCTTTAGCGACCAAAAAGAATATTACAAGAATTACCTATTTACAAAAACAAATTAAAAAAACAACTATGAAAGCAATTTGGAACAATACCGTAATCGCGGAAAGTAAGGAAACTTTGGTGGTAGAAAACAATCATTATTTCCCCTCGGAAAGCATTAAAAAAGAATATTTTAAACCTAGCAACACCCACACCTCCTGCCCGTGGAAGGGAAAAGCCTCCTATTACACGGTAGAAGTAGATGGCAAACAAAATACGGATGCTGCGTGGTACTACCCAGAAGTAAGCGACTTGGCCAAAGGCATTAAAGGCCGGGTAGCTTTTTGGAAGGGTGTTTCTGTGGTGGAGTAGTTATTGAAACCTTTGTAAACTCAAGTAAAAAAGGTAAAAACCACTATGCACTAAAAGTACATAGTTTTTAAAAAATGAATAAAATTCATTTTACAACATTCTAAGTGGCAGTGGCAGTAGGCAGTCACTGCTACTGCAACTAGGTAAAAGTTTTTAGAACCCAAAGGTAGATGTATTAAAGTGCATAGCTTAAACTATTTTTGAGACCAGTTCAACAGTTAAAAGGTACTCCTTCTAGGCCAAGCTATTTTTCTAATAGCTGTACATCTGGAAATAAGCCTCTGGGTAAGTGTCGTTATGAAACAGGGTAAACCCGAGAGGCATTAAAATTCAAATTCCTCCCGAAGGGTCGGCACCGAAAAAATAATTCCTAAAGAAGGCTTCGGGACCAAAAAAATGAAATTCCTCCCAAAACATCAAAAATAAAAGATTCCTACCGCATACGGTACAGAACAAAATAAGAGACCGACTTTGGGGCATTGAACCAAAAAACGAAAATAAAACTGGATAAATTACACAAAAAAAGAACCGTTTAAAGCTTAAATAATAAGCTATAAACGGTCTCTTAAATTTAAACGAAGAAGACTACAATTCTAGAACAGCGTTCTCAGAACCTGCGTAATCGTTCCATTGGTAACGGTCTGCCTCGGCATCGTTTACGAAATCGCCATCTACGATATACTTAAATTCGTAGCTATTCTCTTTCTGTAGCTCGAAAGTACCCTTGAAATTTCCGTTTTTTAATTTTTTCAACGTGCTTCCTTTGGGGTTCCAGTTATTGAAATCGCCAACGACGGCTACTTTTTTAGCGTCTTCTGCCGGTACGGTAAAGGTAACTTTACAAACGGGCTTTGTTTTTAGGTATTGTTTTGCAATTGCCATGTGATGTGTTTTTAAAATATACGGCAAAACTACTACTTTAAGATGCTCATTTACAATGATTAATATCAGTTTTGTCAATTTGGTAATAATTTGGCAACATTTCATACAAGACTAAAAATAATCACTTTCAAAATCCGCAAGTCGGTAAGGGCTACCTACCTGTTTTTAAGATGTTTACAATTTCATCTATTTCCGCCAATTTATTATAGAAATGAAAGCTCAACCGGATGCCGTTTCCCCGTTGTGCACAAAGCACATCATGCGCCAATAATTTTTTGAAAACCAGTTCATCTCCCTTTACGGTAAAAATAGTACTGTGCTCTTTTTGATGTTCTAAATTTTGACCCAGCAGCCCTAGTTGCGAAAATTCCTGCTTGGCTTTTAGGGACAACGCTCTGTTATGCTCCGTAATGGCGTCCATCCCAATTCTTTGGAGGAAATCTAGAGAGAATTTTAAGCTTCCAAAATTGAGACAGGACAAATGGCCGGGTTCCAACTTTTTGGCAAAATGGATGCTATCCTTTTTATCCACCTCGCCATTAGCGGCATTAAAGCCGATACTCCGTACTGCGAACCTGTCTTGAACGGCATCGGAAAATAACATAAAACCGTTGCCATAACCCGCCAATAGCCATTTGTAGGCACTGGCACCCAAGACATCTATCCCCGAGGATTCAAAATCGAAGCTTCGGGTACCGCAAAACTGGGTGCCATCAGCAATGATAATAAGATTGGGGTGTTGCTTCTTCAGTTCCTTTAAAAAATCGATATTGATTAAAAAACCGTCCAACCACTGCACCAGGCTCAAAGCCAAAACCTCGATATTTTTAGTCCGAATGGTATCTTGGATACGCTGTTCCAGGTCAACATCCATCGGCACATAGGAGATATCAAAATCCCTATTTTCAAAAGGCCAGTTGACCGAGGGATAATCGTTCTCCAACAACAATACCTTTGTCTTAGGCTTTAAACCTTCCAACAGGAAATTGAGTCCGGTTGAAAAATTATTGACCAGAGCCACATTTTCCCGTTTACAATTAAAAAACTTCCCGATCGTATTGCGGGTATCCGAGAGAATTTTCAATGATTTTTCGCGCATATCGCTGCCGTGGAGCAGCATATCGAGATCATGTTCCTGCCGCCAATCCAACAACGAATCATACATTGCGCCGTAGACCGCAGTATTGGCGTAAATTCCTTTTCTTGTTACCGGAAACTCCTTTCTTATTTTTTCCATTTATCCTTTGTGCTTAATTCGCTTCAATTTACATCAAACGAACTTCCGTTCAAAAATTACAATTGCCGTATCTTTAGCCTAAAGATAGAAATACTATAACACCCATGGCATTCTTTTTGCCACACCATATTATAAAATTAAAACGTTTTTAAGTGAATACCATTACAATGATAGCCGCCGCGGCGGAAAATAATGCCCTGGGCAAGGATAACGAAATGTTATGGCACCTGCCGGATGATTTTAAGCGATTTAAAAAACTGACCATTAGGCACAAAATTATTATGGGGCGCAAAACCTTTGAAAGTTTTCACAAACCCTTGCCCCAGCGTACCCATATCATCATCACAAGGGACAAGGACTACAGCGTTTCGTTTGACGATTGCATCACCGTGCATTCCTTGGAAGACGCCTTACAATTGGTATCTGATGAAGATGCCTTTATCATCGGTGGAGGAGAAATCTATAAACAGGGCGAAACATTTGCAGATATCATTGAACTGACGCGAGTGCATGGTACTTTTGAAGCGGATACGTTTTTTCCCGAACTGGATATAAGCATTTGGGAACTTATTGCGGAGGAACACCATCCAAAAGATGAAAAACACAGCTATGCATTTACCTATCTGACCTATAAGCGGTTTACACTGGTTTGATGACTGTCTGAGGGGTATTAAATTCCAAAAAAATAAAATTCCAAATTCCAAACCTGACTGGCGCTAGGGTGTATCCGCATCTATGCGCATTCTGAATTATGAATGAAAATTTCATTTTATCGGTTCTCCCCTTTTGATCCCGATATTTATCGGGAGGGAGAATGAATTCCGCTTTGCGGAAGAAAGAGGGGTTTACCGCCGGCTACACTCAACACATATATATCAGCGAAATTTTTAAAGGCTCCCATCTTCAGTTCCGATTGGTCTCGGAAGAGGGTGTCCGCTTGCGAAGGGTTAGCCTGTATGCCTGCAGCTACGGTTTTCCCAAATCTTTTTGCACTATGATTTATTACTAAAACTTTCATTTTATCGGCTCTCCCCTTTAGACAAAGGGGAGAATGAATTCCGCTTTGCAGAAGAACTAGGTGTTTACCGCCGGCTACACTCAACACTCATATATCAGTGCAATTTTTAAAGGCTCCCATCTTCAGTTCCGATTGGTATCGGTAGAGGGTGTCCGCTTGCGGACGGGGAGCGTACCTACCTGCAGCTACGGTGTACCCGTATCTTTTTGTATTGTAATTTATTACTAAAACTTTCATTTTATCGGCTCTCCCCTTTAGACAAAGGGGAGAATGAATTCCGCTTTGCGGAGGAAGAGGGGTTTGACCCACAAACTTGCTCAAACGCCGTTTTAATTAAAATGTTGTGCGGCAAAGCAGTACGTGGTCAAACCCTCCGTCCGCCTTAGGCGGACACCTCCCTTCGTCTGAAGGGAGGACCCATTCCTAGAACAACGCAGCTACAAGAGAAATGTATATTAGGTAGCTTTGGGCAGTAAAAACCTCCGTCCGCCTTAGGCGGACACCTCCCTTCGTCTGAAGGGAGGACCCATTCCTAGAACAACGGCACCTACAAGAGAAATATATATTAGGTAGCTTCGGGCAGTAAGACCCTCCGTCCGTCTTAGGCGGACACCTCCCTTCGTCTGAAGGGAGGACCCATTCCCAGAACAACGGCACCTACGAGAGATATGTATATTGGGTAGCTTCGGGCAGTAAAAACCTCCGTCCGCCATAGGCGGACACCTATTCCTCCCCTCCCTCATACTCCGTTCGTCAGAGGCAAGCGTCTGAAGGGAGGAACTCCAAAAATTGACTTTTCAAAAATCACACATGTTTTTGTGCAAACCCTAGCTGCTATCTGGAAGGTCTCAGCCCTAGAAGATTAAACCCACCCTAAAAATCTAGAAAACCCACCTCTTTTTTTACATCAACGTGGGCTATAAAACCTTGCAAAATCTGGGCATCCGAATTACTGTAAAAGTGATGTACGGCTTGGGAATCGGACGTATTTAAAAGCGCGTTCTTTTCCAACACCACTTTGGTCTGCCTGGCCACGGCCTCTCCGGAATCTATTATTTTGACATTTTCCGGTAGTACTTCTTTTAGCAAAGGAATCAAATAAGGATAATGTGTGCATCCCAAGACTAGATGGTCTATTCCCTTGTCCAACATCGGCCTTAGAAAGGATTTCAACAGCTCCCGGGTAGCATCGGAATTCAGTTGTCCACTTTCAATAAGTTCTACCAAGCCAGTGCCTTGCTGTTCCAAAATTGTAATGCCTTCTGCGTGATGTTGCGCGGTACTATGGAACAAACTACTGGCCAAAGTGCCTTTTGTGGCCAATACGCCAATTTTCTTTGACCTCGAATTTAGCGCGGCGGGTTTTATGGCAGGTTCAATACCAATAAAAGGAACCGCATAGTTTTTGCGCAAATAGTCAATGGCGTTCGTGGTAGCAGTATTACAGGCCACCACAATCAATTTACAATTGCGCCCTAGCAGGTATTCCGTATTTTTAATGGAGAGTCGAAGTATCTCTTTGGGCGATTTTTCGCCGTAAGGCGCGTTTTTACTATCGGCCAGATAGATACAATTTTCGTTTGGCAAAAGTTCTTGGATTTCCATCCAGATAGAAGTGCCACCAATTCCAGAATCAAAAATACCTATGGCATTTGCTCTCATATTCCTTTTTACTGCAATACTTCCCCAATGGGTTTCCCTGTAGCTCCGCTAGGAAAAGAAATGCCCAATAGCGCGGAAATGGTAGGGGCAATATCGGGAATTTCGGTACGTGCTACCGTGCTGCCTTTTTTAATACCCTTACCAAAGAAAAGTAATGGCGCGTGTGTGTCATAAATTTGGGGGGATCCATGGGTAGAACCTGTTTTTCCATAGGTGATAAAGCCAGGTTTAAGCACCAAAAGCACGTCTCCGGAGCGTTTTTGATTGTAGCCGTTCTGAAGAATTTGAGGTATGCCGGCCGCATAATAATTTTGCCACATTTGATTGCCTGTGTATACACGGTCTATATAATCATACCCCAGATATTCTTGGGCTATTTCCTCTTGCACATCTTTTAGATTCAAGTCCAAGTTCTTTATGATTTTATGGTCCAAAAAGATTTGGAGGTTGGAAAAATTCTTTACAATGTCCTCCGTACCGTACTTGTACTTTAAAAAATCCGAAAACTTAGTTTTTGTAGCAGCATAATCCACATACCCTGCCGGTATTTTCATATCCTTAAGATACGCAGGCACTTCCCCCGCTGCATGATCCGCACTTAAAAAGACCGTGTACTCTCCCACACCTACTTTTTTGTCCAAAGTCGTAAGCAATCGTTCCAAATCGGCATCCAATCGCATATAGGTATCCTGTACTTCTTTTGAATTAACGCCAAAATTGTGTCCGACATAATCTGTACTAGAATAACTTATAGCTAAAAAATCCGTATCGTCGTCCGTACCCAAACCTTCCTTTTCTAAGGCTTCAAGGGCAAAATCGGTGGTAAGACTATTTCCGTAAGGAATTACCTTAATGGCATCAAAATCCTTGTTCTTGTCCAACAACTCCGTTGTGCTATGAGGAAAGGCCGGCGTTGTCTCCCCTTTAAACAATCCTTCATAATTGTTATTATCGGGACCACTTTCTTTATAGGTGTTTATATCCTTTAAGGTAGTCCACGCTTTTTTATAGGACTGTGCCGCTCCAGAGGCATTAAAATCACTGACCCAAGTCGGCAACTTATCCATATAGAATGTACTCGTTATCCACCTACCCTCATCTTTCCCGTGGAACCAGTAGGCCGCATTGGCCGTGTGCCCACCTGGTAATACCGCTCCCCTATCCTTTAGTGCTATGGCAATGGTCTTACCCCTCATTTGGGTATGCAAGCGTAGCTCGTCCGCCACCGTGGTTACGGTCATTCTATGCGGTGACATTTTACCTGCATCGTCCAAGGTGCCCACAGAGGCATAACTGTCGTCCCCTGCACAATAGACCGATTCATCATTTTCCTTATCGTACCAATCGTTACCAATGATGCCATGGGTCGCAGGTGTAGTTCCGGTATATACAGATGCATGTCCAGGCCCCGTGCTTGTTGGTGCGTAATTAAAATGGTTGTTCTTACAGTTGAATCCTTCGGTTATCATGCGTTTAAATCCGCCCTCCCCGTACTGATTGTAGAAGCGTGTTAAATAATCATACCGCATTTGGTCGACCACGATGCCCACCACCAATTTAGGCTTGACTCTTAAGTGGCTCTCGTCTTCCACTTTGGATTTCTTTTGCCCGCTAAGGGTCAAAACTGAAAACAGGCCTATTAAAAGGAAACGAACGGCAAAACAACGACTTTGATACATATATAGATTTTGTATCGTAAAAGTAAATAAAATCTCCCTTAAAAGAGGAAATCAAGAGCAAATCCAAGCCTTTATTGTTACTTTTACATTCAGAAATTTATATTTAGTGCATGAACTATTTAGCGTCTGTTGGTAGCTATGCCATTATGGTCAAGGAAATTTTTAAAAAACCTACCAAATGGCGCATCATGAAATCCTTGATTTTAAAAGAGATAGACGAGCTTATCTACGGATCTCTGGGTATTATTATTTTTATCTCCTTTTTTATAGGTGCCGTTGTTGCTATACAAACGGCCCTGAATCTTACAAATCCCCTTATTCCGAGAAACCTTATCGGGTTTGCTACACGGCAGTCGGTCATATTGGAGTTCGCCCCAACCTTTGTATCCGTTATTATGGCGGGTAAAGTAGGTTCTTACATTACTTCCAGTATAGGCACCATGCGCGTTACGGAACAGATCGATGCCTTGGAAGTTATGGGTGTAAATTCCCTGAACTATCTGGTATTTCCAAAAATAATCGCGATGCTTTTTTATCCTTTTGCCATAGCTATATCTATGTACGTGGGTATTTTTGGCGGATGGTTCGCCGGTGTTTTTGGTGGATTTCTAACAAGCGCGAATTTTGTTGAGGGCTTACAGATGGATTTTGTTCCGTTTCATATTGCTTACGCCTTTATAAAAACACTGATTTTCGCCTTCGTCATTGCCACCATTCCCTCCTATCATGGGTTTTATATGAAAGGCGGCGCCTTGGAGGTGGGTAAAGCAAGTACTACGGCCTTTGTATGGACCAGTGTGGTTATTATTATATTGAATTATCTACTAACACAACTCATGCTGGGCTAATGATAGAAGTAAACGACATACACAAATCATTCGGCGATACGCATGTGCTCAAAGGCATAAGTACGGTTTTTGAGACCGGAAAAACCAATTTGATCATTGGACAAAGTGGCTCTGGTAAAACGGTGTTCCTAAAATGTCTGTTAGGATTATTTTATCCCGAAGAAGGGGATATCGTGTATGATGGCAAAAGCTACGCCTCTCTACCTACCAACGAAAAAAGGAACCTACGACAAGAAATGGGCATGGTTTTTCAAGGGAGTGCGCTTTTTGACAGTATGACGGTGGAAGGCAATGTGATGTTTCCGTTGGAAATGTTCACAAAGCAAGCAGAATCGGAAATGAAGGACAGAGTGGAAGCGGTGCTCAAACGAGTCAACCTGATCGATGCCCATAGCAAATTTCCTTCTGAAATCTCTGGAGGGATGCAAAAACGTGTGGCCATTGCACGCGCCATTGTAATGAATCCGAAATACCTGTTCTGTGACGAGCCAAATTCCGGCCTGGATCCCAAAACGGCTATTCTAATCGATGACCTCATCAAAGAAATCACAGAGGAATACGATATTACCACGGTCATTAATACGCACGACATGAATTCCGTTATGCAGATAGGCGAAAAAATCCTATTTCTAAAAGACGGAATCAAAGAATGGGAAGGCAGCAAAAACGAAATCTTTAAGACCGATAACCAAGCAGTTACCGATTTTGTGTACTCATCGGACCTTTTCAAAAAAGTGCGGCAAATGTATATTGAGGAGCGGAATTAGAGGCTATTAAAATAACTTTGTTCATGCTTACGCGGTATAAAATTCCAAAAAAACTACTGTCATTTCGAGCTTGGGAGGAATCTCAAACAATAATACAAAGCAGCTACTTTTGGATGTGAATGATACTTATGGCTAGATTCCCTAGATGTGGGATTCCTCCTCCGTAGAAATGAAAAAATTGGTTAGGAATTACAAAAGGGAGTTGAAATTACAAAATAAGGGAATCAATCGATTGAAGCCATCAATCATCAATCCAAAATCACCTCTTTTATTTGCAGGTCTTTGTTCTGCAGACGAAGTTTTAACCACTCATGAAGCTTCAGCGCATCCTTTTGCGTTTGGGAGCGTCTTGCTTCCTTCTTCCACGACACTTCAAAAACAGGTATGGTGTCGGTTTTTTCAAAATCGGTCGCAATGAGGTAAGAATATCCTAGACGGGCCAGGTTTTCATAGTTCGTTTTGGCTTCCAGACTTATTTCCGAAAAGGGAATCTGCCCCCGCGCGCTTTTGTTCAGGCGTATCAATTCCGCTTCCAAGAAGTTGATCTTTTCGTCCTTGCTGGATAATTGATTCTTTTGGGATTCATACAACTCGTTTACATATTTCAATTGGTCCGAAGCTTCGTTCTTTGAGCCCTGAACTACATTAAGGGTCGTTCCCCTTAACATGGGATAGTCCTTCATTTGGGTTTCCCAAGTGGCGATAACGTTATCCGGAATGGTTTCGTTTCCTATAAAAACAAGTTCTACAACAGGGTCTTTACCTTTGCGGTATTCAATATCACTGAAATCCTCTAGAAACCTACCTTCTCCAGAAAATTGGTAGGTTACTATTTTTTCATCAATGAATTTTTTCGCATCCTTTTTGAAGAGCGATTGCTGAAAAACATTGTAAAACGTAATTCCGGCCGGAATCATCACCAAAATAGCCACCAAAGATGCCATTCTGGCTATAAACCGTCGCCGCTCCGAATTCACATAGCGCACCATAGGAAAACGCAACAGTTTTATCACCAAAAAAGTTGCTAAGGCAATAAATATGGTGTTTATCGTAAACAAATACATGGCACCGGCGGCGTAGTCCCAATTGCCTATGGCCAAGCCAAAACCAACGGTACACAAAGGCGGCATCAAAGCGGTCGCAATGGCCACCCCAAAAATAACACTTGCTATGGTTCCTTTTTTTGCCCGTGCAATTACCAAGGCCAAGCCACCAAAAAATGCAATGAGTACATCACGAATATCCGGTGCAGTTCTAGCTAGCAACTCGCTTGATTCATCGCGCAGTGGAAAAAAGTTAAAAAATAAAAATGCGGTCAATACACTCAACACCACCATTACGCCAAAGTTCTTTAAAGACCTTTTAAGCGTATCGATATCATTGATTCCAATAGACATCCCTATCCCCAAGATAGGCCCCATTAGCGGAGAAATAAGCATGGCACCGATCACAACCGCAGTAGAATTTGCGTTAAGTCCGATCGAGGCAATAAAAATAGAACATATAAGAATCCAAGAGGTATGCCCCTTAAAAGGAATATCGGCTATGATCGCTTCCTTGGTAGCTTCCTGGTCGGTGTTGGTACGAATATCCAAAAGTTCCCATAAAAACTTTTTAACGCTTCCCAATAATCCGTGGAAGTCCTTTTTTACGTTCTCCCCACTATCGTTGGAATTGTCTTTTGGCGTTATGTTATCCTGACCTAAATTATCCTGCATAGTTATGCGTAGTTATCTCCGAATTTATCCTTTACCTGGTTCAGCACTTTCTTTATATCCTGCTCCTTTGCCTTGGGGTATATTAAAAGTACCTCTTTTTTGTCTACGATGATGTAATCCTTTAAACCGTCTACCACCACGATCTTCCCTTTTGGGGAACGGATCATATTTCCTGCGGCATCCTCGGCCAGCACTTGGGCGTTCACTATTGCGTTACCGGCTTCGTCCTTATCCAGCTTATCGAACAAGGAGCCCCAAGTACCCAGATCGTTCCAATCAAAAGTAGCGGCCAGCACGTAGATAGCCTTAGACTGTTCTAAAATAGCGTAATCTATAGAGATATTCTCCGCTTTTGGATAATTTTCGGCAATGAAGCTACTTTCATTGTTGGTGTTATAGGCCTCCTTACCAGCAGCAAAGAGCTCATATTGCTTTGGTTGATGTGCTTTAAACGCGTCTACGATTGTTTTTACGCTCCACATAAAAATACCGGCGTTCCACAAAAAGTTGCCCTGCGCCAAAAACTCCTTGGCTGTTGCATAATCGGGTTTTTCCCTGAATTGGCGGACTGTTTTTATGTGGGAATTATCGGATTTATCAAATTCGATATACCCGAAACCGGTGTTTGGAAAGGTCGGTTTTATACCTAAGGTACACAGAACGGCCTCCGTTGCACACTTCTCAAAACAGGCGGTCACGTCCTTTGCAAAAGCCGCTTCATCCTCTATCCAATGGTCGCTTGGCGCCACGATCATGACCCCGTCCGGATTCATTTTCTGAATCTTAAGTGCGGCATACAGAATACAAGGTGCCGTATTGCGCATGGCGGGCTCCAGAACTACCTGCTCCTGCTTTACCATAGGCAGTTGCTTCAATACCAGGTCATTGTAACGTTCGTTGGTAAGAATCAGAATATTCTCCGTGGGAACGAATTTATTTAGGCGTTGGAAGGTTTTTTGTATCAAGGTGCTTCCCGTGCCCAGCATATCATGGAACTGTTTTGGATTCTCCCTGGTACTTATAGGCCAAAATCTTGAGCCGACGCCACCGGCCATTAATACGGCGTAATAATTTTTGTTCATCTTAACTGTTTATAAGTTCGACTTCTGCATTGGGCTGAAAAAGAAAGACTTTCCCCGTACTAACCTCAACGCATTCATACCTTTTTATTCTTTTGTTTCCCTTCCTAAAAAGCTTTCCGTTATAGATGCGGAAGATGCTCCCCAAGGGCAATTCAAAAACGTAGGTTTTATCCGATTGTTGTTGGTCAAAACTTTTTAGGGCAACGGATAAATGGGCGTCTGTACTGCTACTTGCCTTCGGATTTCTAAAATGTTTTGCCAATAACGGAAGTATTGTGGGAGGAAACACCTCTGGCCGTATAAAGGGAAGCATTAAATGTTGAAACGTACGCTTCCATTCCAGACCGTGGGGCTTTATGCGCCTGCCATATTTTTCAAAGGCCACCAAATGCGCAATTTCATGGATCAAGGTAATCAAAAAACGATACTTGTTCAGCGTTGCATTTACGGTTATCTGATGCTGCCCGTTAACATGCCTCCTGTAATCCCCGTGCCTGGTGACCCTTTCGTTCACTATTTTTAGATGTACCCCATTGAGCTTAATAAGCTCCATACACGGCACCACGGCTCGTTCGGGCAAGTAATTTGTGAGGACGCTTTCCATGGGCACAAAAATACCCGAAAAATTAAGATTGGATTCGTATTGTGGTTGGAATTTGGGTTTTTTAGGGGGTAGAGGGTAGATAAAAAGTGGGCACTGGGCAGTGGCAGTTGGCAGAAGTACGAAGTTATGAGTTATGGTAATGAGTTATGAGTTATGAGAGATGAGTTATGAGCATAAGGCGTAAGGCGAAAAGCTTACAGCCAAAAGCCTAAAGCCATTTTTTGCATTTGAATTTGTTATTTGTATTTGAGTTTAACCGATACAATAGAAGTAAAAATTACGCTCATACGACATACGAGGGTAATTTATAGCTATACTTACACTCGTGAAACAAACGTATGTAAGCACTACCTTTATAAAAAATCAAAAATTTCAATAGAAATATACTCTATAACAGCCTACCGCTATTACCACCAAAGGCACCTTTGGAAACAACCAAAGTATTGCGCAAAACAATTGATGCCAGTAAAGCTTTGGCACAACTCAATGGAATGCTGACCAATTTGCCAAATCCGACCTTGTCTTTGGATATTGTACGGTAGTTTCTTTAATTTTATGCGGAACAAGATCATCCTTGCCATAACCTTCTATCGCATGTTTTAGTATCTTGGCCGCGCCCTGTTCCCCTATCATTGTAGAATTTTCAACCAAAAGCATTTCTTATTTTTTAATTACGGACAAGCTATCGGTATTGCCTAAATTTGACCGTTGTGAGATATACTACGTATCAGTTCAACGAATATAAATAAACGCTACAATAATTTATTATATGAACCGTTAAGGCGTTAGACGCCTAATTAAGTATCATGATAAGTTTCACTCGACCCCTAACCCACTATTTCTTATTTTTAAATATGCTTTTAGCAATAGGTTGCACCTCGGATACAGATATTCTTCTAAACGCAATCTCCGTATCGGAAAAACAGCAAATTGAAACACAAGAATTGGAAAAGGAATTGAAAGAAAAACAAGAGGAAGCTACTGTAGAAACAGTGGAAACTACGCCTGATGAAAGCTTTTCTAACAAATTTCCAACAATCACAATAAAAAATACAGATGAATTAATCCGAGAATTGGTATCTGAAAGGAATTTATATCTGCTTCCTGGTAATTATAAGTTGCCTTTTACGATATTTTTGACGGATATTCATGACCTCAATGTATCGGGTGCTGATGGTGCCGTTATTACTGGCGATTTAAAATCGTTATTAAGATTTAGGGGAGACGCAAAAAATATCACTTTCAAAAACATATCTTTCAACTCCACATCCACTTCAAAAGAGGAGGATGGGGGTGGAATCGTTTATTTCGATCAAACCAATGCTGAGGATATTCTTTTTGATAATTGTAGCTTCACTTGTCCACAACTAAACGCAAATGGCTTAAAATTTGTTTCGGAAGGTAGTGCGAGATCAAAAAATATCAATATTTTAAATTGCAAATTTCTGGATATTGGACGTATGGCATTTGAAACTCAGAATCACATGAATGATGGAATAATGAGAATCACCGGTGTTACGGTAAAAAATTGTGAATTTACCCGCATGGGTTTACAGTCCCCTTATGGAATGGCTATTAGTCTTAGCGGATCAGGACAAAATGCATTGCTAGATAACAATAATATTGTAGATTCAAAAGATAGAGGTATTGAAAACGCTGGATGGAGTGATATCGCAATTACTAATAACACTTTTTCTTCGCCCAATACCGCCTATGAACCTATAACATGCCAAAGTGATATTACGGGGGGCACTCAATACATTTACAATGTTGTAGTTAAAGGAAATAGCGGTACAGTATCCGGATCTGGTGCTCATTTATTAGGAATCAGTAACTGTGACGGCGCAAAATTCATAAATAATGATATAAGTGCTGATGCTTTACACCTTTTTTCTACTATCAATTCTGAATTTTATGGGAATACTTATTATTCTGATGGAGGAATTGGTCTGTATATTGAGCAAAACTCCAACAATAATAGCTTTCATGACAATACCTTTGTAACTACAGCCGATAATGCAACCACCGTAGCTATTTATCCTCCAAGTTCTGGAAATGTCTTCCAAAATAATATTTTAAAAAGAGAAGGAAGCGGAGGTAGTAATTATAACGATATGGATGGTGGTAATCAAAACCTTGATGAGAATTAATGGTTCTAAATTAAGGACTACTTGAATTTTATTGCGGCTTCATTTTTCTGTAAAACATTTTTTTACAAAAGGTAAAGCCGTAATAAATATACCTTTTCCATAATCGTTCTGGCTCTCTCATTAACCTGATTAACCATTCCAAGCCTAAATTTATCCAGAACTTTCCCGGTCGTTTTACCGTGCCTGCATAAAAATCGAATACAGCACCAATCGAACAGATGATCTTCGCATCAATTCCTTCAAAATTTTCGTAGGCCCACTTTTCCTGTTTAGGGGCCGTCATTCCAATAAAAAGAACATCCGGTTGAAAATCATGTATTTTTTTCAGCATCTTTTCATTGTCTTCTTCCGAAAAGGAGGATTTAAAGGGAGGTGAATAGGTACCCACTCTAATATTGGGATATTGTTTTGAATTTTTTTCAGAGATTTTTCGAAGGGTTTCTTTCGAAGCACCCAGGTAAAAACAACTTCCCTTATTTCTATTCAAAGATCTTAGTAAAAATTCATGACAATCTGAGCCTGCTATTTTTTTGATCTTTTCTCCTTTGAGAAAATGCAAAGCCCAAACGATTCCTATACCGTCAGGCAGAAGAATATCAGAATTAACCAAAGATTCTTTAAAAAGCGGATCTTTTTCCGCAATACAATAGGAATATTGGTTAATTGTACTGACTAAGATTTTTTCATTACCATCTAATACCTCAAGGCTATCCCCAAATAATTTATAATCTAAAAAATTTATCTTTTTAAGATTTGGATTCATTATCGCTTTAAAATGAAAAAATTACAGATATCTATTTGATTAAAAATTTTACAAAAGTATTGTGAAGAATTTTTCTATAACTCACCAAAGCCCCCTTTATCATTTTCATTTCTATATTGGCGAAGAATAATTGATAAAAACTGCTCTTTATACAATTTAAGTGTATATTTGCTAAGAAATCTCTCTCTACTTTTCATTTCCATCTCCTCCCTTAGCTTATCATTAGACAGTTTATAAACTTGGTCAAACAATTCCTTGGGAGTATTGTTGTTAACTATGAAACCTGTCTCTCCATTTAAAACCATTGAGGGTATTGTGCCTATAGGAGTAGAAACAATAGGTATACCATATTCCATTGCCTCAATAATTACTCTGGGGCAAGCATCAAACTCCGTTGGGAAAACAAAAATATCTGCTTTTTTAAATATACTAGCCTTTCGCTCATCCAATAACTTTCCATAATGTATCACAAAATCTTGTAATAAGTTTGTACTGACATAATCATTAAATTTCATTCTTTCAAAATTTGACGGCCACCCTCCCACAAAATGACATTTAAACTTCAAATTGGAATCTTTAAGCAATTTGCAGGTTTCCAAAAGCTTAAACCACCCTTTAAATTCTAGCATATTAGAAAGAAACAATAAATTCAATTCTTTATTTGTTCTTCTAATTTTTAAAATCTCTAAATAATCTTCAGACGAAAGGGTATTTGAAATAGCATTTGGCAGAAAGAATATCTTTTCGTCCTTTACTAAGGACTTTAAATTATCCTTTAATTCCGATCCTAAAAGAATTATTTTATCACTCTTCAATAATCTTTTAATTAAGAACTTTTTAAAAACATTCATCCACTCCTTTTCTCTAATCTGAGATCTAAGATGTAATATTAACTCTATATTTTTGAATCTTCTAATGAACCATAAAAATATAGAATCCCTAAAAAGTGCTA